>Ga0247760_1002647_pt1 | contig 13091 bp, 10 predicted proteins | sample UWRJL171409R4_FD_179936 | JGI IMG/M metagenome (GOLD analysis project Ga0247760, IMG submission 179936) | Plant litter microbial communities from Arlington Agricultural Research Station in Wisconsin, United States - UWRJ-L171-409R-4 | ecosystem: Environmental > Terrestrial > Plant litter >...
AATTGAAAGTTCAATCCGAGAACCGCTGTGGGGGGGAAGGTGGCAGTGGACCAGACACACAAAGCGTAGAACCACGCGAGAACGGGCTTCTGTAGACACCTAGCATGAGCGAGCGCTTCTCGTATTTGCGCACACGTACGGCCGCTATCAACCATTGCCCGAGGGCTCCGGGTAGGCCGCGTTGTCACCATTCCCGCCAAGTTCCTGGGCGGTCCGGACAAGGCAGTTGTTGCATCGTCGCTGACTTCATACATTTCCCCCCTTACGCCTTCTGTGCACTCCATACGAAGACGCGATCAGCTGCTCCTACGGATCTCAAAGATAGTCCAACCAGCTCACGATTTCACTCCCATGACTAATGCCTTCACGCTCGTTGAAGTAAGGACCGCTCGCTCAAGGAAGAGATGGCTGCGTGGCTGGTCTTCAAGCGTCTGGCAGTCACACCCACGCCCACAACCCACTCGCCCTTGGCTCAAGACGCTAGAGATGCGGCAGAGCGCATTTCCTGCTCGCTAACGTTAGTATGCAGCATGCTACATCATCATGGCTTAGACTGGTAGTGGGGCATTACTTCTTCTCAAGCCGCAGCCGCCCGGTGGTCTCTCTAGCGGCTCTTGTCCACACAGTTTCATTCGGGGGATGGTAGTTTTGAACGGCATCAACGACTGCTGGCACCGTGATTGGTCAGCCAAGATGGTTGAACGGAACCGGCTGGCTGTTATGCATCAATAACTGACACAGTCCCGCTGTGGCTACGTTGGGGAACTTTGAGGCACTACATATGGAAGTCAGGTGGGAGATGGCGGTTGCTCCCCCTGATTATCCGCCAGGGAGCAGCAAATCTGCTTATCAACAACCTTTGATCTCTTTTACACGACACACCTCAGCTGTGCCATGGAAATCGATGCAGTAATAAGCGAGAACGCCCAGAAATTCTGCCTGCCACCCGACTAGCAATGAAGACGTTGTGATCTTGGCATCTGACTGGAACCGCAGTAACACAACCATAAAACTCCAACAGACCCTGGAAGCTGGAGGTGACCCCTCCCCCCAAAACTGCAACTGGCCTTTTGTCCGTGTTCCGGATACGAGGCGGTAAGAGACAGTTTCTTTTGCAAGTGAGCAGAATCCCAGCTCAAAGGACGCGCCAGCATCACTCGTAAGCTAGCTGCAACCAGCTAGTGCGATGGCGACACGGTCGAAACGGATTTCTTGGGCTCAGCAATTTGACATCGTGGATTGTCTGCTTCGGTTGGTAATTACGTCATTGACAGCTGTCGGAGTGTGCATTTCCTCCATGAAGACCATCACGATATCCATGCTTCCTTGCGAACTCGGTACTTAGTTTACACTCCATTGCTATGTGCTAGACTACACCTTCCACATCACCTGAAAAGGAAAGCCGCATGACAGGTCTTGGGTAGATGTGCCTCTCGTGGCCTGGCGTCATACGCCAGCAAACAAGCTGTGTTGCGTGACGAAGCCATCTGCGCACACGTAGACCCCACAGCTATGTCCTTATGAAGTTACACGCTTCAGTTATTATACCGACTTCTGTGATGTGGTGTATTACACAAATTTCGCGCCAGAGTGCAACGACGAACGGGAGGATCCCGCATCGGACTTGTGCAACCGGCCTCTTTCCTCGCATGAACGCTACTAATCGCCGTTCCCTTGGGCCTGTGTCCCGTCTTGAAGGTGAGAGGTTGGGGAGAGGCGGTGACGGGACGCCCCGACGAAGCACAAATGACCAGCCGCTACCTCTCGAAGGCTGATCGTCTTTGTCCCCGGTGCTCTATCTGCACTTGCCACCCTTCATCTAAGCAGCGTGGAGGCCCGAGTCCAAGTCCGGCATTCAAAACATTGAGCAACTTACTCAGAACCCAGTGTGCAATCGCGCCTCGGCATGGAAAGCCGCAGCATGCAGCAACGCGTGAGGGAAAACCCATGAAACAAGCATGCCGAAAAAAGCATTCAATTCACAAACGCCCATCCACAAGCATCTCCGAGTTGATGCACGGAACGCCAAACACGCGCTGTCCCACACACCACAAAGCTGGGGAAGCGCGATGATCGGTGAGCCAGGGCTTCAACAGGGCTGGGTTGGTCACGCTTCCAGATGCCCACCAAAGCCGCGACGCTTTTCCGGGGAGCAATGGCATGAGTGGGTGGCACCGGGATCACAGCCGGCGAGCCGGGGTTGCTGTCCTCCAACCATTCCTCAAAAGACCCGTCAGCATGGAAAGAGGCGTCCCCTGGAAGTTAGCGCCGGGGGAGGATAAATCCTGAAGCCGACCGCGTTAAACCTTTACCAGTTTAACGCCCGTCAAATCCAGCAATGTGCAGTGAAAACCAGTGGAATCCAGGAGGATGGCACGGCTCCGTGCACCTGCCTCTCAGGCGGTGCAGTGGGCGCGGTGTGAACCGAGAGCCCTATCCTCCCAAATTTTGGGTCGAACCGTCGAGTCCTGTGATGGTTCTCTCGCGGTCAGTTTGTCAGTGCACCTGACAGGCTCCTATCTCCAGCACCAACTGGTTCGCAGCCTTTCACGGCACGTTTGCTTTTACCTCTTTTTGATTTCACTTTTCACTTTTCTTACCTGGATGTTGGTCATCTTTTGGCCCGATTGCACGGTTCAACGCCTTGGATTTGGTCGCTGGCCGCCGCTAAGAAAGGCCTCCGCTCTGCCGTCTTGCTGCGCGCGCACCACGCACCACGGCAACCGTTGACTGTCCTCGGACCCGCTACGATAACCTCCTCCACTCCCCCGCCCCCGAAAACCCCCATTTCATTGTGCCAGCGTTCCCGTATTTCCACCATTGCTCCTCGGGATCGCTCCGCCTCTCGTCAACATCATCCCCGCCGACGTGCCGAGGCCTCGAAACGGCGTGTGCACGTTGCTTGGACCCGGCGCCGAGGCCAGCATAACTGACAGTTCCTCGCTGCATTGCTCGCTCCAATGGATTCTTATGGAGATTCGCAGCCAACACAAGGTTCGCGCTGTCCCCATTGTTCGCCTCCCAAGCTTTGAAGCGGCGCTAATCAAGTGCGCATGTCACAGCGACGCAGGGTGTTCTTGACCCCCGACGACTCGGCGAACAAAACTCGGGTCTCTCAGACGAGGACATATCTGATATCATCTGTATCCTCGTGCCTTACTCCGACCATGCTCGTCAGGGATTGAGACAACTAGCCGAAGAGCACTCGCACCATTTGCTGGCACGACAAGATGCAGATCAGCTTGACCTGGACTACCAACAGGAAGATGAAGCCCACAACTTTGGCTACATACAGCAAGATGTGGGGGGTCATCATATTGCACTGAGGTTCTCTGCCAAAGTCAAGCTGCGGTCTCAGGGTTTCACGTTCGGTCGGAATCCTGGCCGCTGCGATATCTGCCTGAAACAAGACCCGCGCCTCAGCAATATCCACTTCCGGATCTACCTCAACGAGCATGGTGTTCTCATGATAGAAGACTCGTCGACAAATGGAACCATTGTGGACGAAGTGCTTCTCAGATACAAGCCGGTCAACCAGTTTCCTCGAAAACGAACTCTCAACAGTGGCTCCAAAATCAAAATCCTGCTAGCCGATAATGGCAATGACCTTGTCTTCCTCGTGCGTGTTCCTCGCAGGGAGGGCAGGCACCTCGCGGAATACCAACGTAATTTGGATGTCTACATGGAGATGATTGGACACCAACCCGTAGATGCTAACAGGACCATTGTTCCTGGACCTGGAGGCCACGTGAGTAGATCACCCAATCTGTATGTATCCTTTTCGTCCCTAACAGTCCCCTAGGTTGACATATTTGGCGTCCCTGCCCAAAAAACGCCTGCCGGTAACCCTCCAACGGCTAAAAAATACCCGCCGCCCCAGAAGATAACGCAGCACAGCAGTTCGCTGGCTACCCAACTCCCAAGATCATGGAACGGATCTGACAAGTATAATCGCGTGGGCGAGATCGGAAGGGGTGCCTTTGCAACTGTCTACAAAGTGACTTCCAAGTTTGACGGTCTGCCCTACGCCGCGAAAGAGTTGGACAAGACAAAGTTTATGAGAAACGGCATCTTAGACCAAAAGGTCGAAAACGAGATGAAGATCATGCAACGGGTCAAACATGTCAGTATCCACTTCTGTAGAATCTGTCCTGGGTTCAAGCTGACCAAAATTTGCAGGATAACATTGTTCAATACATTGAGCACCTTGATTGGGACGACAGGCTAATGATCATCATTATGGAGTACATCCCAGGGGGCGACTTGGGAAAGATGATCAACGAGGTGGGGCCAATCCCGGAATTCGAGACAAAGACCATCGCGAAGCAGCTGCTTGACGCGCTTGGGTATCTACACAAGATGAACATCACCCATCGAGATGTGAAACCGGACAATATCCTCGTCAACTCCAGGGAACCCTTCGTTGTCAAGCTGACAGACTTTGGGCTATCCAAAATGATCGACAATGACCAAACATTCCTTAGGACATTTTGCGGCACTCTGCTCTATTGCGCCCCTGAGGTATACTCCGAGTACGCCGACTACGATGAGTACGGTCGTCGAGATCCCCGGAATCGTCGTTTCAACCAAGTGCCTGGTCAGCGTTATGATCATGCTGTGGATGTGTGGTCCTTGGGGGGGGTGCTGTTCTATGCTCTGACAAAACGCCCTCCTTTCCCGGCCAAAAGTGGCGCTAGCCACTCCGAACTGCTTCATCAGATCATGACGAAGCCTCTTGATACATATCCACTCGCTCGGATTGGCGTCTCGCAGATCGGTATCGACTTCTTGGCTAGGATGCTTGATCGGAGGCCGGAATCACGGGCCACTGTCGAATCTTTGCAAAGCCACCCGTGGATTAATGACCCCGGCCTCTCGCAATCATACGATGAGATCTCAGACGAAGAGCTCCACGTCGAAGCCTCTCAACTCAGCCTTCAGGACTACGACCGGGAGAGAACAGTCGATGTTGAGGACGATGTGATAATTCCAAACAGCGACTGTGAAGACATGGACGAGAGCGAGGTAAATGATGAGAACCAGTTCAGTGGTTACGAGTCCGAGAAGGAAAACTATACATTTGGCCCTGGGGCCTGGGAGAACCGAGAGAATCGGCCTCAGCCAAATCGTCTCTTTGGCGAAGTCAACGCATCAGCAATGGGAAGCTCCGGTGCCGTCGCAGCAGAGCGCCTCAATCTTCCAATCTCGGCAACAAGCTCCGCTACGACCCAAATCCTGGGAGGTGTGACGGAAATCCGAGACAGCTTCGACTCTTCGGACGATAGCTTGACCCCCCGTCAAAAGTCTCAAAAATCCCAGAGGTCTCAGCCCACACCAGGGGACCTTCGAGCTTCTGCACTGCTGGCCAGCCAAAACAGATCCGTCGAGAACCTCAACAACACCACTTTCAACATCGCATCCCAGAGCCTGGGTGGCGCTGAGTCCTACCTCGAGAATCTCAACATGAAGTCCCGTGCCGGGTCGCTTCTCCGTGGGAACAGTGATCTGAATTCGAGCAAGAGAAAGCCTTCACCCGACAGCAGCGACGAGATTGAGCCTCCCTCGGCAAACGACCGACGGGGACTGAAGAGATTCCGCTCCGAAGCCTTTGTAAACGCGGTGTCTGAGCTACCATCCCTAGATGAAGGTGATTACGAGCTATTTGCACACATTCCCTCGATCGCGCGGCTGCAGTCAGCCCGCCAGATTGACAATCCCGTTCACAAGTCGGCCTTTTGGGTAGCTCAGGATCGGAAAACGTGGCATCTTCAGTACCCCGAGATGACGCAGCTTCAGTTCGACGCTTTCAAGACCGCGGCCGCAGCACGGAATGAAGTTTTCGCACCGGGGAAAACACCGCTGTGGGATCTCGCGCTCAAGTATTTTCCCGCAACCCGTCACGAGAGGATTGGGTCAGAAACAGTGCCCACGTCGGAAAATGGCGATGATGATGTGATGCCGTCTACTGCTATTCTGGATACGAGTAGTCAAGACGACATTCCCGACACGCAAGATCCAGGCCGGTGCATTCCGCTGCCTGTCCAATGGGACTCCTTGGAACGACGAATAGTGGCCACCTTGCAATCCGCCCCTGCCGCAGCAGTGGCTAATATATCGGTCCACATTACCGAATCTATGGTGTCGTGGGGGAGAGCTATGGAAAACACGAAGCCTTATCCGTCCAAGTTTGAGGCAAAGGTGCCCAAATACGCGTTCAAAATCATCCTGTGGAAAGAGAACTACGACCCATGTCGAAACTTCCGTCCTTGGAACCGGGCGCCCGAGCTGGATGAAAATCGCTTCCACTTCTACATCTCGACCAAAGCGACGAACGGCATCTGGGTCAATGACGTCCAACTGCCGTCGGACAACCCAAAGAACCCTGGTGGTCCTCCGACCCACTGGATGCGGCTGCATGATAACGACAGCGTTGTTGTTTGGCAACCGAGCGACGGTTCTTCCAGGTCAGAGCTCATATTTCGCTGCAACTGGGGTGGTAGTGGACAGCCTCGCTGCACAAACGACAAGCCACGATTGCTGCCAGGAGCTCTGGCCAAGCGGCTTGATGAGCTATGCGTCCGGGCAGAGAAGAAGATGCACGGTCTGAGTGAGCACGACCTTAGGATGGAAGAGGCGAACTATGACTGTGATGAGCGCAAGGCGACAATCGAAGAGGAGCGGAACCGGTCACGAGCCTTTGAGCTCAAGAGGCAAGAGGCGTGTCGGGCTCTCGCGACTCGACGTGGAAGTCCAGCACCCTACGGCGGGGGGCACGGAGAGTCGCTGGCAACGACTCAGAATACTTGGCTGTCCCAGGTGCCAAACCGCACCGTCCCACAATTCAGAACAGGGTCCCCGAGCACCATAGGCCTTGTGAGGAATGGGAGGAGGTAGACATTGCAGTGCATCCGTCAAAGCACCTCGAATTTTTCTCTCTATCTTGGACTACACCCAAATCATTGCTCTAACCACATGGAGCGACCCTCGACCATTTCATTTTCATTGCTTTATTCTTTATTCGTCTTTCATTCGCACCGAATTTCCATGGGGCGTCATTATCAGGCAGGAGTCCTTCCGCAAGGATCGGATACGGCTAATATGGGCGAGCAATACGTATTTTGAGCTGGTTTTTTCCTTTTTTTTTTCTCATTGAATAAAAAGATTGCGCAATAGCAATGCATGTCGAAGAAGGAAGACATCAAAATCCAGGCGTAAGGGCGAGAGATGATCGATCAAAGCAGGGTGTTGAAGGCGTTTCTTTTCCCTTTGTTACCTGGATGTTGACAGGGTTAGTTGAGGTGCTTGAGTAATAAGGGTATATTCTGAGGTGCGCGGCGTGTTGTAGCTGTGTTGATTAGTTGGGGATCAACAGGAAGGGAATTGGGACAAAACTTGGTTAATCCGGCTTGTCAGAGCTGAGCCACTTGGCGTGTGCCGGCGTTATGACAATTAAAAACAAGACAGTAGATATAGAGAGACGGCATGCGGAACACCATCTCGATTGTGATAGTGTGTTGTTGTAGCACCTGCTGGTTACTGGATAGGCGTATAGTAACTACGCGCGCGGGTAGAGATATAAGCAGATAGTCTAGGGAGCATACTCAAAGCCATATCAATACTCCGTGATACTCCTGGAACCCCCCCCCCCCCTTTGCTGCTGTTATTCCCCTTGTCCATAGCTGCTCTATTCGCCCAGCGCAGAACACTGCACCGTCGGCCCTCGACACCAGACCTGAGCATCTGGGTCTGATTGCGTTCCTGGTGGTTTCACCGGGATGCCAAGGCAGGTGGTACTCATCCCTGGGCGGCCGGGCTTGGGTTGGTTGGTGATTGAGGTTGAGATCTATGACTCTCACCTCATCTCTAGCCCCAGTTTTCATTCAGAGTCCGACTCTGACTCCACCTCTGGCTGCGAAACCGACTCAGACCTCTCAGACCCGCCGGACCTTGACTTTGCACCCGATGCTGCAGAATCCTTGTGTTCACCCTGGTTGTCCCTATCACTGCATGCTATCTCCCTAGCAAAGTGAGTGGTAGCCATGACGACGACAGCCGCGGCGGTGATAGTAGGGACGGCGAGCAATACGGCGGCAAGTCTATCAACCCCAACCAGCACACCGTCTTTATCCTACACAGTGGACGGGCGGTTCACGGTCGTTGGTAACCTCATGAGTCACTCGGCAACCCAAAACTTGTGATTTCAACTGTCTCGAATAGTATAGTATTCATTACTCCAGTACGAAGTAACCGTCATATAACCACACTACCAAAGAACCCTACATCATTCCATGTCACACAGCTCAAGACCCGAGATGAACGGCAACTGCACAAAAATGACATCATTCAAACACCCTTTTTTTTGTGTACAACACCTGCCTGACCTTCTTCCTACTCCCATCAATTGTAGCAGGTACCCCAAGGAAATATGATCTAACACTGTGTGTTTTACATAATGCCCCCTCCTCCCGTCTAACCTCTAGTCTACCCGGAGCTGCCGAGGGCCTCTCTTCTTGGTTGGCTTCTTCTTCTTCAGCCCCCGGTCGAATGCCGCCGCCGAAACGTGGTCTCGCCCAAAGGTATCAAGGTCCTTGACCTTGTAGATCCGGATAATCCAGTTCTCGCTCGTGAACGCCTCCTCGATGGTGCTCAGAGTGGGCCCAACCTCCGGAAGACGAGATCCGCGGACACGATCTTGAGCCTGCCCAGGCGGGAACAGGGAGTTGTAATTGTAGTACGACATCTTGTACCTATAAGACGGTTAGCCTCACTCCGCCGTCGGCCAAGACAACACTCACATCAAGCTGTTCTTCATCGTTTCACTGGCCTCGTTGTCGACGCGGTACTCGCCACGAGGCGTGAAAAACTCGCGCTCCTTGACCTCATCAGGCCAAATACCTTCGGCGATACGGACCATCCACAGAAACTTGTTGATGTCCACCCCTAAGTAGCCCAAAAGACCTCCGAATACCACCAGAACGTAATCCACCTCGTGCTGGCGCATGATCGGGTAGCTGACCTCCTCGCGAGAACTCATGGCCTTGCCAACGGTGGCAATATGCGTGTTATTCCACGTATTGTTGTCAACCAGCGTGGGACGATCCGCCATGCCACCAATCTGGTAGCCGTAATCCCACCACGACATGATCTTGGCGTCCTCGGGTGTATTTTGGCGGAGCCACTGGTAAGCCTCACGGTAGTCGTCGATAATGTGTTGCTGGCCGTTGGGAAGCCTGCTGGCCAAAACAACCGACGGTGATGAGTACGCGTTGGACGTGACCCATGTGCAATGCATGACGAACAGCAATAGGTAGATTGTCATCGCCGTAACGACTGAACCCTTCGAGAAGAGCCCATATACTCCAACAACTGGCTTACTCATCGATTTCAGTCCCGTCTTGGCCGCTTTCTTGGCCGCGCCGTCAGCACCCTCCTCAGTCGGCTGCTCGACAGGTGCGGGTGACTCGGCTTTGAGATAAGTGTCAAGGAGTGATGATGCAGCCATGGCCGCGGCAATGCACACAACAGGTGTCAGGGTTAGCATCAAGCGAACCATAACGCCGGCGAAGTAGCTTCCGAACAAAGCGTAGACAACAATGAATACATGCTCATCGGCAAGCTGCTGAAAGCAGAGGTAGACACCGGCAGGGAACAGCCAGATCAGCATGTTAAGGTCGAAGAAGAAGGCGGGCCATGCGGTAGGCTGATGTTCCGAAACCGAAGCAATGATAGGAATGTGGATCTTAGCATAGCCAGTATCCCAGAGTGAATAGAAACGACCGCTCCAAGGGGCAATGAATCCCGCGCTTGTGGCAATCACCAGCGCAACAAGGCCTACACTAAAAGTTCCTCCAGCAAAGAGCCACAGGAACGTCTGGAACTGACGGCTAGGGATGGCAGACCTCACATAGTCAAGGAAAGCCAGGAGCTGCAGAAAACCAAATATGCCTGAAATCGTGTTAGTAAAACCAGTGGATAATGTGGGCTCAAACCGACATACCCAAGGCCGGCATGTGCTCGCTGGTCTTGACAGGCAAGAAGCCGACGAAAGGGATCTGCATGCTGGCCAATGTTCCCAAGGCATACCACGTCGTGTACGCCACATATAGCCTGGTGCTGTAGCGGCCCATGCAAATCAGGACAAAAGCATGCAGCGGCAGCAAGCAGGTGATGAAGGCATAGCCACCCCAGGAAGCTACCATGTAACCATAGAATAGAGCGCACAGAGCGCCCCAGAGCATGGAACCCTGCTTCAGAGCCTTGATCCAAAGGAAAAAAGTGAAAACGAGAAGAAAAATCGCAATGGCTTCGTTGTCGTAGCTGCCAGCAACTGAACGAGAAATATAGCCAGGGGCGATGCCCATGAACGCGGCGGCGAGGAGACCGGCCGAAGATGAAGTCGTCATCTCATTGGTAAGGAGATACGCGGCGAACGCAGTAAGACCCGAGAAAGCCGGAGCGAGGAGAACACAGATATTACGGATATCGACGGGGATCGTCAAGGCACGGAGGAGGTGGTAGATGATGCCGCTCGTCACCATTAGACCGGGATAGAGTGTTCCTCCCGTCACCCGGCCGAGGGGGTGCCATGTGCGGTCGTCGAACCAATCCCAGAAGTTGTAGAAGCCGTTCGCCACGAGATATTTGGTCGCTCGGAAGTTGAACCAGGGGTCGACTGCGATATCTGTCAGTTCTCGGGTTCCCAGTTTGCGCGGCTACATGCACGACGGAGGTTACTGACATTCGTGGATAATGCTCTCAAAACCTGCATGTAGAGGACAACAATTAGCACCAAAGCTATGCGAAGAGTTTGAACACGATGATTCAAAGGCCGCAGGTCTAGTGCGCCCGAGACAGCGCCTGATCCCATCTTCTGCTGGTGGTAGACTGGGTCACATACGAATCACAGAAAACAACCGGCTTGCAATTGCGGCGCCGGCAATGAGGCAGAGGATAATGAATCGCAGCAAGCCGCGAGTGCTCTCCCCCTTGCCTGCACTGGCAAGAACATGAAGAGTATCGGCCGACATGGTGGCCGCTGTTGTCGTGTTGTGCTGCCTCTCGCCAGTTGGAGTTGGGAGGGCTGCGACAAGTGCACCGTTTTGGAGAGGACAGTTTGGAGCTTCTGGGCAATTGGGGTGCCCCTGCTCCTGTGCTTGGCGCGCATTGATTGGGTGGCGGCAGGAGGGTTGCTTCAAGTTTAAGGTTGCGGCAATTCTGCCGGCGGTGAAGATTTCCCTTGGAGAGGGTAGGTAGCCTTGTGACTACCCTGGCAGCGTGAATCAAGATGGAATACCGATGCACCTGTGAGACTCGATTGACTTCCTGGAATTGATTTTACGGGCGATCACGCTCAGCAGAACCTGAGTTCAACTGCTCCAGGCCAGTTGCTTCGAAAACGAATTGAAACCCGAGGCCGCATTACAAACGTAATTCAATGACTGTTGTTGGCAAGACCAACAGCGAACCCGAGTCATCCCGAAAGTAGTCGCCATTGTGCACTAGATTTCCCTTTGTAGCTGATACATGGCATTCGGGTCAGGCAGGTGGCATTCCATGAGACGAACAGTCGCCACAGACACGATATTGCAGCAATGCCGGTCACAAAGGTCCTTCCAAGGCTTCAATAACTGTTGTTTTGCCCGATTTTATTACGCCGTAAATGCATCGATGCCCACACACTTGTCACCACCTCGAGAACGACATTGGTGTCAGTTCGGTGCTTTCATTCGGCAGCTAACGCTACCTAGCCAGATCGAGATTTCGTCGACCTCGTAAAACACCCAAATCCCGAAAGCAAGATTCCCGGGATGATGCTGCGTGTTGAGTGCGAAATCTTTTATAACCCGCGCCGCCGGTGCCCAGATACACAATCATCCCTAAAACCCAAAACTCCTCTATGCCTGTAGACCAGTCAGCGTCTCGTTCCACATAGGGCCACGAAAGACAGGCACCAGTTGGCACGAAGCTAACCAGGTAGTCCAGAACTTCATACCTTGACAGCGAATTTGCGTTGAGGGAAGTGCGTTTGGCGCTTCTTGGTCTTCTCCAACACTCTCGAGGCGTCTTCCTTGGAGAGGCGGCGGCGAATCGCGCGGGTCTGCTTGGGCCTAAGATCCAGAGGCAGGTACTTCTTGTTCTTGTAAAATAGGCGAAGCTGAGCCCGTTGTTTCGCGTTGATAATGGTCAACACACGGGCGATCGACTTGCGGAGGTCATGGCTTAAAAAAAAGTCGTTAGTAAAAATTTCCCACGGTAGTAACCCAAGCTTGCAGGCTATCACGATTCTACCATAAAAACATACATCTTCGTGAGCTTGGTGCCCGAGGACACAATCTTCTGGATGCGGAGCTGGCCCAACTCGGTCTTGAGCTCACCCAGTTGCTTGGTGAGATCCTCCTTATTCTTGGACCATAATTGGCCTGCCTTGACCTTTCCGGAAGACTGTGGCAAGATCGTAAGCCAGTGCACGCCAAAATTCGGTATCGAAATTCGGGATCGGGAGAGCACACAATGCATCGGGAAGAGAAGGGTTCGGACGTAATCAAAACTGCCAGAATATCAGTTGCGGATACAAGAGGCACTTACCATTGTGATTTCGTCTAACTGGGGGTTAGTAATGTGTTGACCGCGACGAGACCGTGAAAGGAACGAGCTGATGTGCTGCCGACAATAAAGTCCACGAATTCGGAGTGGTGTGGATGCGCAAAATCGCAGGCCAGGGCGGAAAACCCTACAGCTGTGGGTGTGGCTCGTGCGCCCTGTCGCCTCAGGCAGCTGCCCCGCCACTTCCAAAATCGGTTAGCTTGGGGTTTGGTGCTTTTTCGCACATGCACACAACTGGGGCCGCTCTACCATTTCAAAATCTTGTGTTGGAGCCGTGAAGTTCGACGACCGACACGAAATTCTACTAACCTCACAACACAGCCAAAGTTCTCAAGATGTCGTCCGCGGCCGCTCCTACGACAAAGACCTTTGGCAAGTCGACCCGGACGGTCCCTCACGCCTCCGAGAAGGCTCAGAAATGGTACCCTGCTGAGGATGAGGCCAAGCCTCGCCAGGTACGTCGATGCACTCACATTTGAGCTGATTCT
>Ga0247760_1002648_pt1 | contig 13091 bp, 10 predicted proteins | sample UWRJL171409R4_FD_179936 | JGI IMG/M metagenome (GOLD analysis project Ga0247760, IMG submission 179936) | Plant litter microbial communities from Arlington Agricultural Research Station in Wisconsin, United States - UWRJ-L171-409R-4 | ecosystem: Environmental > Terrestrial > Plant litter >...
AAAAAAAAAAAGCCTTATTCATACCACCAAACGCAAACGCTCCAAGTCTATCAATATCATGCACCAACGTCAACAACCAACAAAGTCAGTCCAGTTCAGGCGCTGGTTACCTATCTTGACTCTCTCACTAAACCCCTAATAATATCCGATGCTTCCGGTAAGTAGCACATACATCCCCGGGTCATTTCCTCTATCGTGGACAAAAGTTTGTCTTTTTCCCCCAATTTTTTTAGGATCCGCGCCCCAACGCCACCAAACCCCTTCAACGCCATAACTCCGTTTGCCATGCATCGGTCAGTTTGATAATGACGGCAAGTTGAGCTCGACCAGGAGCTTGGTAAGCCGCTTCAATTCCAGTGTCCCCCTCTAAGGGCAGCTTGGTAGAGTAGCTCGTAGGGTATATCTTCCACCTCGGGTACCTTGGGGATATTCACATATGGCGCGTCAAGGCACTCGGACTTGAGTCTTTGGAGTTTCTCGCCGCTTTCCCTATTGCCTTGCCTTTCCTCATTGGCGAGCTCCTTGGATCGTCTGAGATAGGGAACCTGTTTCTCAAACACATCCAGCGTGACCCTGCACTCGGCGGGGCGGTGCCTTACGGTGGATGAGGGGATCAACTTCTCGGCGTAGGTCTTGGTGGCGATGAGTCCCCCAAAGAAGAAGATGGTGAATACCTCGCCCAGTTTAGCGGCGTCAATGCCACCAAGATCATTGATGCCACGGCCAAATACGCGGTGTTGGTGTGGTCGGGTATTGTACTCGGGGATGTTGTCCCTCATGACACCCAAGGCGCGCATAACATCATCGCCTACAGCGCCCATAGCAGCGCAGCCGTCGTATGCGATAACCTTGGTGAAGGGAAGGACTTGGCTGAACGAGGGCGGCTTCTTTTTGAACTCTGCAAACTGGGTGCTATTTGGGTCCAGAACCAGACGCGTCTGGAGGTACCAGTCGGCGTTCAGACGGGGGATATAAGGAGCATTGAAGGGATCCCAATAGAACTTGAACTCTTGACGGCGGTACAGCCAGCTAAGGTGGGTGCCGATAGGGCCGTATTTATCGAGCTTGGAAAACACGCTCCCGTCGAGACGAGCAGCCTTTGCGGCCTCGCGGGACCATGCATCCGAGGGCAGCCCATACTCGGTCAGACAGTTGGTATAGTAGCGGGCAGCCGTGGGATGCCACCCGTTGTTAGCCATGCCCATGATGGGCTCCAGCGTGCAGGTACCATCGGGCCTCTCGTCCTTGACCTCGTAGCCGCCTTGCGAGATGAACTTTTTAAAGTGCGTCTGCAGAAAGGCAGCATCTCCCCGGTGGGTATCGAAGTATTCAGCAATGTCTTGCAGCGACGAGATGAGCAAGACGGTCAGGGGCTCCTTTCCCTGGTCGACCTCGCGCGCGAGACGCTCAATCAGAGATCGGCCAGAGTGAAATGGTCTCTTGTTCCATTCCTTCTCAGCAAATGTCGTGTTCTTGAGCTCGTAATACGAATCATCGATCCAGAGTTTCTGGCTCTGATCCTCGACGCCGAGCGTGCCCTGGGCGACCTCGAGATGACCTAGACCCAGCAGATGCACAATGGTGCGCAGGAACTTGGCCCGCTCCAGCGTCTGGCCATGGTTCGCAATGAAGCCAGCGAGCTCCACAGCGCCCAGGCGATGCATTTCGCTCAAGAAGATGATGGCCATGAGGTCGTCGTAGTCCTGCTCAATGTCCGTGACTACCAAAAGCCGCGGCCTGTCCGACGGCTTCCGCGCCGCCAGGGCATTGATGAGAAGTTCATAGTAGCGATATCCCGTGGTGCCACGCAGATATGGAATCTTGTCGCGGAGAGCTTGTGCGTCGAAGCCCGAAGGCACAGGCGTTGCGCCAGGCACTGCGACCGAAGACATGTTCTATTGTTTCGAACAGAAAAGGCGCTGCAAGCCGCGCGGCGCAAATGTGGTTTGGCTGATGGAGTTGATGCCGCGACGTGTGGATTGTTGTTGATGAGAAGTCGAAGCCGGATGGGGCTGTCTGTCGCAAACCAAAAGGTGATGAAGTGGGGGCGTTGGAGCCTACGAGGTTATGCAGAATCCAGAATGCGGGGGTGTTGGTTGGGTACCCCTCTCTTATTAGGGTTGGGGCTGTGCAATTGGGCTGTCTTAGAGGCGCTTCCCGAGCTTTCGCGAATGCCAGTTTGAGCCTGCTGGATTGGTAACCCGTCGCACTGAACTGGACCTTGTCAGCGCCCCGGCCTTATCGGACTTCGCGCTAAATCCACCTTCGAGACTGAGAGCAAGAGGCAGGAATGATGTGACGGGAGATGGTTGCGTGAAATGGTGTCTCCTTCGCACCCCGATTACTTATGAGAAGGAAAGTGGAAGGCTGTGTGGCTACCTGAGGACGCTGGAGCCTAAACTAGAAAGGCGGGGGGGACTGCAAATATTGTTAAGGCTCAGGGTTTTTTAACATTGGGGCTCCGACACCCTTTTATATCCTGCAACAATGACAGAGGGAGCAACATGAAAGACCCCCACTGAAACGGGCGACTCGGCCACATTCCCTATGTTTGCAGGCCTACAAAAATTTGACCGCATCCGGGGAAATGACGTGACTCACATGAATACTGCTTGCCGTTTGGTTTGGCGCCCTTCTTTGAACAGTACCACGTGGATGGGATCGGTTGAAGCCCATCTCGCCATGTAGGGAGATAGCCGAGTGCAGCCCCATCGGATTCTGGAACAAACATCCCCACAACAGCTCAAACTGCTAAGAATGAAAACATGGGCTTTGATGAGATGCCCCACGGTTAAGGCTGTGAAAGGCACAAGATCCTTGCCGGGAGACTTTTTGGTTGAACAAGTCATTTTGTCCAGGCGTCGCCTGTTTTCCAAAGAAAATACTCTCTTCCATCAAATGTCCACCAGGCAACAAGCACCGTTCATATGTGTGTCAACCAACTAGAACGCCCTCATCTCACCGTAACCGTAGCAGTGTAGGAGTTCGGGTTCCAGCAGACAGCAGGGCCTTCTCAACAACCTCTGGTCTGCCTGTCCTGAAGTACCCAACCCGACGATAGTCACCACTGCCATCGCCCTCTTTAACTATCACTAGGCCGTGGACCTCGCGGCTCGTATATTTTTGCCAAGGATGAGGATGGAACCCCCCAGGGCCCAAATCCAAGGTCGCAGTCAGCAGCAATGGGAGACACGCTTCCTCCTCACCATGGCAGGGCCTCTCGGTCACTGCTGAGCTGTCGAAGAATATCCCAGTCTTATCTTGACTCTGGATTTCGCCCATCCCAAGCAAGTTAGAATAGTGCAGAATGTGGAGTCGAGAACTGTGATTTTCGCCATCAGGATCGGCAGGCGTGTTTTCTACAGCAAACGATTTCGCAAGAGAGCTCATCCGCAAGTTGGGTGACGGCGGCACAACTAGACCGGACGAGACGGGTCCACCAACACAAGTCCACGACCAGCTCGGTAGCTCCGGGAATAGTGGAGAAGCTTGACTGGGACTGGTGGGGTTGTGCACGTCTTCGTCTGATGACCGTCCCACCCGATGCCAAAGGATGTCGACCGGGAGTAAGCCTAGCCACAGCCCGTCGACAAAGCCACCGACACCGCCGCTACTCTGTTGCGATTCTTGGATGATGGCTGCAATTTCTGCCAGTTCTTCTCCGCCGCCCATCGGTGAGACATCCAAACTACTTCTCCCCAACGATGTGAATTCGGCCACGAGGTTGTACCATGCATTATGCAGGGACAGCTTCTGGGCCCACCGGTCTGTATTCGAGATAACACACATGCTCCCTCCGGGGTCGGCGCGAAGTAAGCGGTGGAAATATCCTCGATACCTCCTCCACGCTCGAGACCCGCGCAAATCTTCGAGCTGTCTTTGCTGACTGGGGGCTTTCTTCATTGTTGGAATAACCAGTGTCTCCCATTTGAAAACCCCTTTCTCGGGGTCCACCATCTTTTCTCGCGTTCGATACGAGTAGGTCAGGCCAAGGAAGCTTGCTTCCGGGGCACATGCCCTTTCGCCGGTTTTTATCGTGGGAGTCATCTTGTATCCGACGCCGTGTTGGTGATGCGGCGTCGTACGCACTGTGTCACATTCAAAGAACACAGGACTTCCGTCGGCCACGAACAACAATCGACGGGAAAGCAATCTCTCCTGAAACGCCTGTGGATGGCGATTAGGGCCATGGCGGTCAACGTGCTCTTGGAACAATGCATCGATTCCTACAAGATCCGATGCCGAAGTCTGGCCCACGGAAAGCCGGGCAGCCAGGAACGGCCGGAACTCCAACAACCCCGGTTTCGGCTCTTCCAGTCTTTCAAGGATAAAGTCTCCATGACTGGGTCTAGGATCTTCAGACGACAGCAGTGGCCTCGCTGTCATGATTGTACATGAAGCGTGGGCAAATATCATCCCGATCATCTGCTCTGATCTTTGTTGTGGTGCCCCATTGGCGAGGTCGACACAGACCAGATCAATCCACAGATACCGAAAGCCGAGACTAGCTGTGATGGTGACAGCTCGGCGCAATGAGCCTGTTAGTTCTTCGACATTGGTCGGTTGCCTTAAGTCGCCAATTGTCGCCGTGCCATCTGTTGCAGGTTCCTCAAACCCCCAAGACCGACTGAATGCAAGGTATTCTGGGGGCCCTCCGTCCTCGCCACGAGGATTCGAGACGATTTCGACAGTCGACACAAGGAGTTTCCCTTTCTCGCTCCCCGAACCCCGGATCTTGAGCAGCAAAGGAGGGATAAAGGTGTCAGACCGCCCCACAAAGCTCGCGTATCCGGCATGACATAGCTCGTGATTGAGATGACAAGACCCAATCCACTGTGCTGCGGTGGCCCAGGTCGGGAATTGCCTTCTGCCAAATTCCTCAAGCCCTTCCAATTTTGATATCACCACCGGCTGCTCCGTCTCAATTTGTTTCCCTGCCAGTTGAATGCCAAGACAAGGGGCGGCCTCGCTGGGTCCTTGTTGCTCAAAGATTGATGCTTGCAGAGGGGTGTCTGGCACAGCAACTGTACTGTCAAAGCCACCGAGCCTCGCCCGAATAGAGGCCAGAAGCAGGGCACACAAGGGGCAGCCTACCGCACACGATTTCAGGCCAACTAAGGAGTGATGCGGACAGACCTCCTTTGGCCGGTTCCATCGCAGTAGGCCGGAGGGCATACTTCCCCTCAGCAAACGGGATTCAGCCACCATGCCGCTGCAGACCGCACAGAGGTTGCTTGCCGGTCGGGTTATGGTGTTTTCGTCGGAGCGGATCCGATCCTGGACCGTGTGCCGTTCGGAGTTTTGCCATCTAAGAAGTGACAGGGGTGCTGCCTTCGCTGTCCTCTTGACGAAGGCCCACGAGAGTTGGAATGTGTCGACGCAGCCGAATCGGAGCACCTCGTATAGGAGACACCGGAAGCGATACGTCAAAGCGATGTACCCCCAGCAATAGACGCCGAGCAACAAACTCAGAGTCAGGGGGGCCAAGAGAGGGAATTTTCGGGTCTCGATGAGATGAACGAACAACCAGGCGGCCAGGCCGGACAGGGCAGTGCCAAAAACCAGGAACAGATGAAACGTCCAGGCGCCCTCGTTGGCGGCTACCGACAAATAGGCATGGGCAAGTCCCGAAATGCGGGCATCCGGGTCGGTGGGCTTGAAATCGGCGAGGCAAGCGGCAAGGCATCCAGGCTCCGGTTTCTCAGGCCAAACATCGCCCCAGTTTTCACCGCCGAACAGGTGCGCTGGGTTTCCGTCTGGGGGATACGACCGGTGGCGATAATCCACGGACACTTCCATTCTGAATCGAGCCGGTTATTTCCGCCGGAACACCGACCAAGCTCTGGCGTGTCGGGGTTTACGGGAGGAGATCCTGTTCGATAGGCAGGAACGGTCGCTGAGCCGATTCGATATCTCCGCAAGAGGACTGGCAGACAGTGCCAGATGCAGCCATCACATACCTTAGGTCAGCAGACTGCAGCTGCAGCTGCCGTTTGTCGGCCATTGATGCACCAACCCCGCAGCCAGGCAGAAATGCGGCATGGATCCATCAGAAAACTTGCAGTTGGTTGGGAAGGTGCGCCCAAGACAGCTGGAGAACAAGTTTTCTAGCAAAAAAATAGCAGAAGCAAAACTTGGCACTGCTCGCAAGAGCTGTCGGCAAGCCGTCGCAGGTGTCGGGCAAATCGCTGAGCCTCCAAATCGCAATTACCCTCCAAGGCCGCCGTGTTGGAGTCGGCTCGTTCTAGACCAACGCGTGACTTTCATTCCCCTCGAAATCCTGAGGGCTTGGCGGGCCCGAAGAAGTCGTCGATAGGTTATCCAGCTCGCCAATTTTGCCGCTATTGAACAGCTGAACCGCCATGATCACCACGAACCAGTCATCTCCGGCCTCGCCCGCCACCATGCAGGGACCCTGGTCTGCCGCTAGATCTTGGCCATGCGGCTGAACACAAAACAGTTGGGACGCAATCGAGACCTGCTTGCTCCAAACATCACCACCTGGCCCGCCCGCATATCACCAACTACCAAATTACCGTCCTGAAGAGCGCGCGCGAAACGCAAACATGCCGATAGCCCGGAAACCGATCGGCCGGAAGCCCATGGGCCAGGGCCCGGGAGGCATCACGCAACAGCCATCGCAGGGTGCTCCAAACCCTCATCCCGCCATGCCAATGTCGATGCCGATGCCAGCGCCCGTTGGCCCGGGTTTGATGCCGATGGGGCCTGTTCCCCCAGGTTCCACGCCCCACGGCATCGTTCCCTTCTACCCCAACACCCAGCTTCCGGGAATGGCAGGCCCTATGCAGCCTATCCAGCCTCAATGGGCGCCGTCTCTGCCCGGCTCGACGCCGATCCCCTCACAGGCGTATCCGGCGCCGAGTTCTGTCGTGACCCCGAGTTCAACTCATCCTCCTCACCAAGCACCGTCGCCATACCCGCCTGCCATGTTCCCTCCTCATGCAAGTCCCCCGCCCCCCTCTGTTTCCGGATTACCGACGATGAATACCAACATGAATCTCGCAATGCAACCCCGTCCATTGTCAGTTGTGCAACCGACCATGTCGGTCCCATCGACCATGTCCCCTGGAGCTGCACCTCTGGCGTCATCAGCCCCAGCCGGAACTATTCCCCCTGGACAATTTACCTCGACTCCGGCACCCGGTCTAGCTCCGAGCCCAGCCCAAACTCCGGCGCCGACGCCAACCGCGGCTCCGGTTCTGGCCCCCGGCTTCCCTCCCATGCCGGGTCAGGCTTTGATGCCAAGCCCGGTCCCAGGCCCCGGACAACTTCAGCGCAGTGTAACGGCCGGTAGCGTCGCCAGCAAGTCGGATGATTTTAGCCGCAGAACAAGCCTGGCAACCACCATCGCACCCAGCTCGCCACTCACAACTGTAGCAATGCCAGTCGGGACACCATTTGCTGGATCTCCCGTTGTTGGGGCCACGATCTGTGCATCGTGCAAGCAAGGTATGTTTTATACCCCCGACTGCTGGTAGAAAAGCGAACTGACGGCTCGAACAGCCATTGCCGCCAATGTATCCATCTTCACGTGTCTCGTCTGTAGTACAGCTCAACTCACAACGAGTGTCTGCGTTTGGTGTTACACTACAGGCGCTGCGGCATCATGCCACCCGCACGAGATTTCTTTCTTTGTTGCCGACTCAGACCTGCAATTGCAGGGCCAGCAAAGTATAGGGCCTACCCTCGCCAATATCTGGACTGTTCGCAAGAATGCATCGGGTCGGTTCTGGTATACGCATAACGAGACAGGGTTCAAAACACATCTCCAGCCGATCCCAGCTCTCGATGATGACAATACCGACAGCTCAGCTCTCCCGGCTGGCTGGCAAGAGATGAGAACGCCAGACGCCAAGGTTTATTATCTTCACCCAGCTTCCAATACAACATCCTGGGAAAGGCCTGTAAAGGCAAATGGCCTGCCTCCGGGCTGGAGAACGATCAGGACACCCGACGGTGTGCCGTTTTACGTTCACGACCGCTTCCAACTCTCGACATGGGAACGGCCTGGCGAACAGCCGCAGCCCAGGGCTGTTCAGCAAGGAGTAGCCGCCGCCCCCGGAACAGCTATGGCGGTTTCGAGGTCGAAGAAAGTAGCGAAGCCCGGAATGAGTGCGTCAGACATCAACACGGCAGTGAGTGTTGCCAACAACGTAGCTAAGCTGTCCGCGGCATCCGATCTTTCAGCTTCCGGGATTTACACCGCCACTGTTGCTGCTGCCAAGCATACCGGACTTGGAATGAAGATAGCAGGGAAGAAGATGGGAAAATTGGGAAAGGGAAAGCGTCTGTCTACCACAGTCAATATGATTGGCGCGGCAGCACGAGTCGCAGACAGCCTGGACGGCGGCTTCGGTGAGGACGGGGATGACGAGGAGGCCTTCCAAATCGAAGAGTTGGATGAAACGGAAGATACCATGGATCCTGCGACAGAAGATCCCTCTGCAGCGGTTGTGACTCAAGATGCGTATGCCCTCCAGCAGGAGCCATACATGGGCCAACCATTTTCGGAACAGCAGCCCTATTTTACGGAACAGCAAGAGCCTGTTTTCAGTCCTGCCCCGGTGGAGCCCCAGCAGCCTCAGCAGCAGTGGGGATATCCTGAGCAGCAGTTCATGTATGACGCTCAGCAACCCCCTCCCCAAGAACCCTACACCATACCCCCGGAGCAAGTCATGGATCCTTCACAGACGCCACAGCCCTGGATACCGCCCGCGCAACCCGAGTATCAGGGCCCGCCTATGGTGGCCCAACAGCAAGAATGTCCGGAAACTGCCCCTTTGCCTTCACAGCCAACAATCAGCCAATATGCCGATGCGACAGTCACTCCAACAGCGCCTCCAGAATCGGCACAGCAGGCTTCCATTGCAGTCAGCAATGATGTTCTTCTGGTTGAAAATAATATTACGACTGTTGAGATCGTTCAGAACAACGAGATCACTGGAAACAATCAGGTTGTTGACATCGCCCCCGTCACCCAAAACGCGCAAGTCACAGAGGACAGTACTACCAGTCCTGAAATTGAAATGATCCAGAATGTTGAGGCTGCCGTCAACGAGTTGATTGAACAGAACAACCCCACCGAGGATGCTCCGCCAGTCCAACCTGATGATGAGCTTCAAAATCAGCCTGGAAACCAGCCACAATGTGCCCCAGTAGAGGAAACCCCGGAGCAAGCAGTTGATCCGTCCGCGGCCTCGAATCCGGCCCAGCCACCCGCGGAGCCGATATCTGGGGCCGGGGCGGCACCACCGCAACCCACCACCCCACCTGAGGACTCTGGAACTCCCCAAACTGTTGCTCCCCAGCAGCCCAATACTCTTCAGCACCCAACCACCACCCAGCATCCCATCGCCCCTCAGCAATCTGTCGCACCCCAACAGCCCGTGACCGCTCACCAACCTATTATTCCGCAGCAGCCAGTCTCTGCTCAGCAATATACCACTCCTCATCACTCCATGCCCGCTCAGCAACCAATCGCTTCTCAACAACCGAATATTCTTCGGCCCGTTTTACCTCAGCAACCTGTCCCTTCCCAACAGCCCGCGGCCGCTCAGGGGACCGCTATACCCCAGCAATCCATGTCTGCTCAGCAATACACCGCTACTTATCATCCCATGCCCACTCAGCATCCAGTCGCTCCCCAACAACACAATGCTCCTCAGCAGCCCATTTCGCCTCAACAATTTGCCGCTTACCAGCAATATATACCAGTCCCCCAACAACCCGTGCCTGCCCAGCAAAACACTGCTGCTCAGCAACCTATTGTTCCTCAACAACCCATCGCTCCTAAGCAATCCATTGCTCTTCATCAGCTTACTCCCGGCCAGATACCAATCGCCTCTCAGCAACCCATAACCGCTCCGCAACCTACCATGGCTCAACAGCCCGCCGCTCCTCAGCAGCACCAGTTTCAGTACCAAGATTACTCGAACTTCAACGGGCCATAATCCCGGGGATGTGAGTTTAGTTTGGACTTGTCCCTCATTTTGTCAAGGGATCAGGGGAGAATACTTTGGACGCATCAGCGCATTGAACTACGGATGTGAACGATTCGGATTGGACGGGATTTGGACTGGCACAATATTACGAGGTTTTTTTTGGTAATGTTTCAATGTGTTGTTGTTGTTTTTTTGGCTTTTTCCTTGGATCGACCATATCTGGATTCTTCTTAATGTTTAGCTATTTCTAATACTCTCTTGGAGAACAACATTTACCAAACACGCAGTATCGTAACAAACTTGACAAAATTTGACAACATGACCTTACAAGCGACCCCAGGACGGGATGTCACTACTCCGTCGCCTCTCCTCGTCCTCTACCTACTGACCTGCCAAAGCCTTCACCACCGCCTGCAACGCAGCGCGATCCGCCCCTCTCACCCTCTCCACTAGCCCGTCGTCATTCAACCCCAAGGACCCTCTACTCTGCAGTCCTTCCACCTTGACACCACTCGGCTTCCCTGCCTTGAAGAAGACAAAAGTGGGCATTGCCGAAACGCCATACCGGCCCGCGACCTCATTGACATGATCGACATTTACTTTTGCAAAAGCCAACTTGCCCGGTTCCGCATGCGTATCCGCCAACTCAGAGAAAACAGGCGCGATAGCCCGACAAGGCGGACACCAATCTGCGTAGAAATCGACAACGACATGGGTGTTTGCAGAGAGCAACGCGTCGAGCTCAGAAGGGGACGTGACTTTGTGGACTTTGGTAGAGGTTTCGGGAATAGGTGTGCGGGGGGTCATTATGGCCTGACATGGAATTTATGGAAAATTAGTATGTATGAATATGAAATTAGATGAGGAATTTGGAATTGGAATTGAAATTGATTTGATGGGGAAATGGAGATGGAGGGGAAGACTGGAGAGAGGAAGGACTTACGCGGACAATGGTGAAGAGCACAAAGGCCAGGAGGATCCAGGTAAAGGTGTCCATTTTTTTTGTTTTTTAAAGAGCTGTCAAAGCGCGCTCGCCCGCTGGCTGGCTATCTAGTTGGTAAAAAGATGTTATGTTGATGCGCAGTTGATAAAAGCCTGTTACTATGTGTGTGTGGTTTGGCGTACTTGTAATGGCTGTAGTGCGCGACAGAGTGAAACTGGTATAACGAAAGTAAAAATGAAGTGTGAGGTGAGTGAGCAAAAGACGAGGTGAGAATAAACGATGTGGGGGTGGAAAGCACGTGACTTTATCAATGGAGTGGTCTTGATTGGCCTGGTTGGCCCGGTAAAGTGATGCCTAATTCCAATTTTTTTTTTTTTTTCTCAGTTCAGTTCTGTGGAGCTTTCAGCTGTTCTGTGCCGCGAACTTTCAGCTATCTATCTGTCTGTGCCGCAAGTTCTTTCCACCAAAGACTAAGCTGACTAGACTCAGTTTAGTAAAGAAGGAAAAAAAAAAGGCCTAGTCCGCAAATGAAGTGACCAGGCCCACCCCTATCCTCTTTCCCATCCAAACCATGTGTGATGATGTAGAACACGACTCCCGGTCCGGTCTGTCGCCAGACTAAACACATGTTCTGCAAACGCCTCAAGCTGTTCGGAACTCGAGGCCGAACCGTATGTCATTCTGCAACTTTGAACTTGAACAAGACGGCCAGACTTGACTTTTAGGGGGGCCGTTACGTGGTAAGCAAATTATGGCCCTCTATTTTGGTCTTTGTAGACGAGAACCAGTAGCTGATCTAATCATATGGCATATCCATCTTTTAAACTTGTCTTTGATTTCCAACCCATTGTCGGTTCAAGGCAGGTAGGTGTTGGATATATGCACACAATTATTGATCTGGAAGGGAGACTGGCTGAGATTCTGGAGGTACACTTTGTCATGTCTGCACATACATGGATGAAGTTGGCGAAATTTCCTCAGTTGTATGCGACGAATATCTAGTCTCAACCCGCGTTTGCTAACCGCAATCGATGCTCGTTTGTAGACTAGGAAGTGTGGCATTATCTTTACAAAATCAAATTACACCCGCGCAGGTCTGGGAGATACTATAGGTACTATTTGATCGCCAACACCACCCAAGCTTCAAACAATACTCCCCCATACCTCTCCACCTCCTCTTTCAGCAACGCATCCACCGCCCCTTCCCACCTCTCTTCGTCTCTTTTCCTCCAACCCCTTCTCGCTGGCTTTGTAAATTCGCCGAGTATAAACTCCCTTAACCCAACTAGTCCCTCCCCGCCCACCACCACTCTCTTTTCTACCACCTTGATCTTGTCTCTGTTAAATCCCACCTCTACCAAACTCCTTTCTAACCTCCCGTCTTCTGAAAACTTATCTCCAGGGATAACCATACCCGCTAGATCCGGCCGTATAACCCTCTGCGCAGCCTTGACTATTTCTCCTACACCGAAACGTTTCCACGTAGTAACTACAGCAGCCCCACCGAGTTTCAGAGTTCTGTGTATCTCTCCAAGACATTTTCGTGGACTCGCCATGACGGAGATGCTGAAATTCAGTATCGAATGCGTAAATGTTTCGTCGGGGATGAGAGCTCGTAAATCTTGGCTGTCCGCTACCATGGTCTCAATCTTGATCCTCTCTGGGGATGGAGATATCCATGTGGTGGGGACAGAAAAAGAATCTCTCGCGGCCTTGACCATTTCGGGGACGATGTCTGTTATTAAAATCTTTGGAAATCCTTCCCCTTCTCCTTCTCCCCAACCTGCGCCTTCGCCCTCCCTCGGGACAGTACCCATACCCCCGTGTCGTGGAAGGATAATACCCTCCTCCCCTTGTCCTAGAATAGAATCCAGTATGAGAGAAGTGGCAGTCCCCACCCCCGCCGCATTGTCATGAAGATATGATGCCTCCGTAATCGGCAGAAGCGCATTAATTTCTTCAAGACAAGCAGCAAATAAATCCCGAGTGGAATTTCCAGTTTGGTTTGCGTAGATGGTGGCGAGGGGAGAGTTTTGAAAATACCCAGGAATACACACATGTAACCCATTGTGTGAAGAAGGGGATCCAATGACAGTCGTAGTACTAGTAGTACTAGTAGTAGTCGCAGTAGTAGTGTTAGTAGTAGCAGTACCAGCAGCAGTAGTAGATCTAGCGGAGGATAATGC
>Ga0247760_1002649_pt1 | contig 13087 bp, 21 predicted proteins | sample UWRJL171409R4_FD_179936 | JGI IMG/M metagenome (GOLD analysis project Ga0247760, IMG submission 179936) | Plant litter microbial communities from Arlington Agricultural Research Station in Wisconsin, United States - UWRJ-L171-409R-4 | ecosystem: Environmental > Terrestrial > Plant litter >...
CGCGGTTATAAAACAGTTCTGGGTGCTATTAATTACATTTATTCTCAACAAAACTATTAACTAACCTTCCTACCTGTTTCCTGAATAGTTAAAATTCTAATTATAATGATACTATACCACGGCACAGATAAAAGTAATTTAGATAAGATTATCAGTAAAGGCTTAAAACCTTTTGAATGCAGCGATTTTGGTAAAGCTGTTTACCTTTCGGATAATTATGAATTTTCTGAAGGTTATGGCGACTGCATTATAAAAACAAATGTTTATGGTAGCATTATGGATTTAAATAACCCTACACACTGGGACTTATATAAATCATTCCATTGCAATAATCTAAAAGAATGTGTAACTGCCGCTGGATTTGTTGGAATTAAGGACGGCAATATATATGCTATATATAAAACAAAGGCAATTACAGTAATCCCTGAATAGTCCAGGCAGGCGACTAACCGGCGTAAGCGGTAAAATACACGACATGACTACAAAAGAATTAAATGCAATTCACGCGGCCCTTGACTTTATTATTAACCGTGCAGATGGCGCTGATGAAGAAAATTACCCGCACGATATAATAGATGGTTTGTGTTCGATTAGAGATAAAGCGCATAAGGAAAAAGATAGCAAGCATTTTAAATACTTGGTAAAGCGAGAACTAAAAAAGATACAGAGTAAAACGCCCTGCATCCAGTAAAACGGAGCGGGGATTTGGGGTAGAAGAAATACTACAAATCACCTTTTAATAATCATATCATGGAACCTTTTAAACTGAAAACAATAATCGCAGAGCGCCACACGGAAACTATCGGAGCGCACAAAGGGCTGAAGAAAACGATACTATTTAATGAGGCTGGCGAGTTTCTAGCTACCATCCCGGCAGGTCATTCACAGCCATCCACAAGGCGTAAGAAGATAGTCTATAATTGCTGGACGTATCTTTTACAATGGCGTAAGGCATCCTAAACAACTCTATCTACCGAATTAACTAACATGAAAACACTAATTACCGTCTTCCTGATTCTATTAATCCCTTTTGCTGACAGTTGCGGGGATATGCCAGACAGCCAAGCACAAGCAAACCAGCAGGAGGACGATGGCATGATGGCGGGGACAGTTATAATGGAAACAACTGCCATTATTAACCTCAAAAACAAACAGCCGTAAAGCAGTGGCTTTTACTACCTCAAAGGCAAAGGCGAAAACCAAAATAAAACATAACCTTAAATAACATTTTTTATGAAAAAAGAATTTAAACGTACATGGCTATTGCAAAGGCTTCAAACTTCAAGGGGGCAGGATTACAACAACCCGTTCTTATTTGGTGGTGGATTAAAGAACGGCGGACTTGCTGAAGATGCATACAAAATGCTCAACGGTTGCTTCTCATTTGATTATATGGGGGCAGCGGAATACGAATTTGGGGCAATACCTGAAACATTGCAACAAATCGCTAAAGACATAAAAGACTATTCCACCTGCGAAATACTCATTAACAAAATGCCTGTTTATGTTGTTTTTAACAACAACTTCAAGGAAGAAACCGTAGAAAGGGTAAAAGAGCTTTCTAAAGGCACAACGCAAACTAAAGGGTACAACGACTTTAATTCCGCATTGGGGCTTAATAAATACAGTCCCAAAGAAAAATGCCGGACAATCGGGTGGATGGAATTAGATAACGGTTTTTTCTTCTTTACCGAAAAGCAGGCTTTTGATAGGCTGTGTACATTATTTGGCCTTAAATCAGAAAACCAACCACAATGAAAAAAGAAACTAAAAATCTCATCGGCTTAATCCTTATTGGTATTATTATTTTATCCTTTTCAAGTTGCTCACGTAATGGGTATGGATGCAAAGGAACGGGCAAGTATATTACTAGGGTTAGGTGAAAAAAATATTTAAAAATCGGTTCATAAGGTTTGATTTTAAGGGTGAGCGGGGCTTATGTCTATTCGCCCTGCCTTTTTAAACTACCTTATGGGGCATAAATTAAAAAATAAAATGACTAAAGAAGAATATGAAATAAGACTAACCGCGCTCCAACGTGATTTTAATGACAAAAAAGATGCGTTAATGAGAGAATGCGCAATTTCAAATAATCCCTTTAAAAGTGGGGATAAAATCACGGATGGCACTTACACAATAATAATAAAAAGTGCTAACATCTCTTGCTTTGGCGGGTCAATGCCTACACTATACTATAGTGGAATTTGGCTAAAAAAAGATGGCACTCCAAATAAAAGGAACGAATCTGCAACAATCTACCAATCACGAGCAACAAAAATAGACTAATGAGCCAAAACACCTTTATCCCCGTAAATATATCAGCCTATATAATGGCTAAAGAGGAAAGAAGCAGGTTAACCTATTCCTATAACCCTAATGGAGAAAGTGGTTATATTGTGGATGGGCAAGTAGTAGCGTTACAGCCGCTGATCCTTGAAAAAGTATCCACCTGCAAAGGCAATCATTCCGACAACCCAAGTAAATACATATTCTAATGCGTATCACTTTAATCTTAATTACATTTTCCCTTCTATCGTTTACTGTTCCTAAAAAGATATACTTAGCGAGTGTTGTCTTTAATGATATTCACTTGACAATTAGTAAGATTGTAATTGCAAGAGATTACAAGAGTGCTGATCAAATTTTTAGGCTATGGCTACAAAAAGGCAAGAATACTAAGAATCAGCCCATTCCAACTAACCCGAATCATTACCTAATTTTAGAACAAAAAGAAAAAGACATTTTAAAATAACCGATAAAGTTTAACCAACCATGCCAACCAACCCCACACCCGAATGGGTGATATTAAAAGATACAAAAACCTGCCACAAGGTAAAGGGAGAGTCAGAAAAAAGCTACTACATCAATAATGTTCACGGATTTAATGAACGCCATTTAAAAGAGCACTGCCTCCCATGCCCGGAACCGCTGCCGGAAGAATGGGCGGTAAGGGTGACTATTGAAAATGCTACTACAATAGAACAATTTGCCAAAAAAGAAAGTCCTGCCATATGGGTAATGCCCGGCTGTTATGTACTTAATGACAATGAGTCTCTTGGTTACTGCAACGCGAGCACCTATTGCAACAGAGAGGTTATCCCCTTCGACCGCTGGTACTTCTGGACACTCGGGCCAGGGAAGGAATATGTGGAGAATGGGGATGCAAAAAGGATATTGTCCGAGTACGCAGATGGCTTTTGTTCGGCTTCTGCCCAATATGGGAAGGACGTTGAAAAACAGGTTTTAGAAAATAACGCAGTGGTAGAACAAGAACAGCCCCAACCCGACTACCGCACCCTGTACGAGCAGGCGCAGAAACACATAGAAGAATGCCACACGATTATTGCACAGCATAAAGTGGCAGACAATATCTATAACCTGTACCAGCAACAATCGGCCCTACTGGAAGCAGCGGACAAATGTGTTGTCGCGCTTCAAGCACTTGTTGACCTAAAAGCTATGAAGGAAAATCCCGCTGATAAATTGCTATATGAAATAGGCAAATCAGTAACATGGCCGCAAGCAAAGGAAACACTCACCTATTACCAACAACTCAAAGCAAAGCAAAATGGATAAGATACACACCAACTTTGAAAACGTTAAAGAATTTTTGTCATTTCTCATTGATAACGAGAAAGTACACCTGTATGATAGTTATGGACGCGCTTGGTTTTACCAAGACTTTAATTTCTATTTTAAAGATTTAGGAGGTGATTCCTTTGAACCTACGCTTAATTGTCTTCACTTATTCAAAAACGAAATGCATTATTATGCCTAACATCTACCCCGCCAACGGCAAAGTCCCGGTGCTGATTATCGACGATAGCCGTATCAATGATTGTATAATCGTGGATGTATCTAAAAATACAGCATACCAGTGCGGTATGGTTTTACAATGCAACGATAAAGATTTGGTGCCGTTCATTATCGACCTCCCTCCCGGCGATTGGCAACCATTAGGCTGGTCGGATGAGCTGACGCGAAGGCAAAAAGAAATTATTTGCGATGTTGTTTTTCCAATGAACCTCAATGAAGACTTAGATGAGGAGTTATACTCTCTCTTGCGCAGCTCCGGGGCGTGGACGGAGAACCCGATACCACACCCAGCAGACATTAAACCCACAAGCCGTTGGCATTACGACAAATTGAAAGCAGACTGGCAAGCCGCCGAATCCAAAGCACAGCCGCGGGTATTTATTCTTCCACAAGTAAAAAGTTAACCAGCCGAAAGGCGCAAAATTTAAATATATGTTACGTACAGATGTTTCATTCGTTTTTTATATAATCCAACACAAGCAAAATGATGGCAAATGGGTTATGTCAAGCTTCGATTATTTTGGTATGCCCGGAGATTGGAGGCATGAGGACAGCTTTAGTGCCAACGGGGATTGTTGGCAAACTACTGGAGTACACGCTACTTTTAAAGAAGATGTAGCGAAGTCCGCCGTTGCGGAGTTATCTTCTAAACACAAGCTGACGAAGTTCAGGTATAGGAAATGTATTGTATCACAATCAATAGTTGCTCCATGACCACCCAACAACAAGCAGCCATTAGCGCGGAGGCGAAGAAAATAATAAAAACTTCTGCATACTTTTTTGAATACCCGGATGCAATACAGGAAATGTTGGAACAAATGGCCACCTTCGCCCTGTCCCTTATCCCGCAGCCCAGCGAGCAACCTAATGTTGTTATATGCCAGAACTGTAAACGATTTCATATAGAAGGCGTAGAGCAATGCGCTTGCGGTAGTAAAATGTTTGCACGTACCCATAAATCAAATGCGGCATTTATTGAATCCGAACCCCAGCCCAGCGGAACGAGGTTTGTAAACATCTACAACGATCCCGAAGGCGACCGATTTATAAGCGACGAAGATTACGACACTTACGACGAGGCTTTTAAAGGTAGAGACGTTTTGAGTAGTTACGTAGAAACGGTATCGATCAACGCTACTCCGCCTGCGCAGCCCAGCGCCGACATACAGGCAGACGCGGAAAGGCGGTACCCATACCCGGAATCTGTACTCAAGAGCGACTGGTATTATTTAGAATGTGAAAAAATTGATCGTGAACGCGCCGCCTACACCCTGGGACGTATGCAGCAAAGCGGGTGGGTGAGCGTGGAGGATAGGTTGCCGGAGGATGGCAAGGTTGTAATTGTTTATTGCCCACGATATGACCACGCCATTACAAGCTACCGGTATTCAGGACACTGGCAAGAACTCGTAAACGGATACGAATATTTTACACACTGGCAGCCCCTCCCACCGTCACCTGTAATTGATAACGATAAAAAATAAGTAAAATGAAAAAAGTAAGGTGATGTTCATACCGAAGCCTTACAACGCGACATAATTGCAAAAATGTTCTCATAGATACATCACCCATCTTAGGTTTCGCTCCGGTTAACGCCGGGGCTTTTTTATTGCAGGGCGGCGAGGAACTGTTCTGCGGTTGTGGCAAACTGCTGGGCGCGGTCGGTGCCGTTAATGATCCTGCGGGCGTTTATGAAGTCGCATTTAGTGCCGCTGATGTAATCGAATAATTTTTTGCCGGTGTACGTGCCGGTACGCATGCAGTAAACGTGGGAGTTTGCGGCGGTGGGTATGTCGAGGATCAGGTCAGGCGTATGCATTAAATCAAGTCCAAGGCGCTTGCCCTCTTTCTTATAGTTCACAAGCCACGTGAGCTGGCTAAGGCCGCGGCCGTAGTATGGGTAATAGGATTTTCCCTTCAGGTATTTCTCTCCGCCGAACTCCCTGATCGGCGTTAGCCTCGTTTCAGGCGTTTTAGGGTTGTAGCACTCCCAATATGGCGTAGCGAGTATGTACGCCACCTGCCGCAAATCAGTCACGCCTTGCGCCTCACATTCGTTCAGGATGGTATCTATGGTATCTACTTGGCGCTGGTTCAGTTTCCCGCCAAACAGCGGCTTTATATTCGTGAAAAAAGTGGGGCGGGTGAGCATGCTAAACGAAGTTTGCTACGTTGTTAGTGATTATGTAATGTGATTTGCAATCAAATTGAAAGTTTCCAACGGAAGGCGTAAAGCTCACCTTGTTCCCGTTTTCAATTAGCGTCCATTGGTCGACACCCAACGGTAATACAGTCTTTTCCCCGCAACCACACAAACACCTATGAACGGAGCAACCGTATTTTTTTGAAATGTAAACCTTCTGGTCTTCCATTTCCATTGGGATGGTATCAACAAAAACTGGAATTATCTCAACCTTTCTTATCGTCTTCATGCGAACGCTTTTTTAACCGCCATTCCAATCGGCTTGCGGTTCCTGTAAACAATGTAGGCTGGGATGATTAATAGCAGCCACAGCCAGCCCCAATAGGAGGTGCGCTTTACTTCCTTGGACTTCGTGGTTACTGACCTACTCCCCGTGCTGTCCTGCGCCTTGTGTACCTCCACTGAAGCGGCTGTATGGGATGTTGCGCTGTCCACCTTATCCGCCTGCGTTACCGTTGTTGCCTTGCGGGTGCCGCGCTCGTAGATGGTGACGGATTTAATACCCGGTGATCCCCATTTATCTGCCGCTGGTTTAGCGCCTGCGTAATCATTTAGGTAGTCAATAAGTCCAGTACCGTTATCGTTGGCGTATGCTGTATCGCTTTTCTTAATAGGCCACTGGTCGTTAGGCATGGTATTATAATCGATCACCGTCTTACGCTCGTATTGATCCTCCGTGGTGGCCGTGCTGGTACTATTGTCCTTTTTCACCCGGAAGCTGTCAATGGCCGCCTTAACCGTGCTGTCCCATCTATTGCTAACCGTGGCCTTGCTTTCCTCCTTAGTTACTGTCTTGTTCTTGCGGGTAGTGGAGCAGGAAATGAGTGATCCGAGTAAAAACAAAAAAAGGAGTGCTGGTAGGCATCCTAGTTGATGGGGGTTGTATTGGTGCTTATATGTCATAAACCTGTTTTTTTGTTTTGCACTTCTTCATCGAGTGGTGCTGATACTGCGGTTACGTTCTTAGCCTTGACTGTTTTTCCGGGTAGTTTAACACCAAATAATGGGGCTAGCCCGTTAGCCAAAAGCAAAGTTAATGACAAAATACTGCATGTCGCTTGTGCTGTATGAGGGCCAACTACGCCAGAAGTAGGGAGCCAAACCATAAATATGCTTGCTGTAACAGTGTAAACCCTTACCCATAAATTAACTGCTGATGGGGTTGGGTTGTTCACCTGCCCTGCTCCAAATTTAACATTCGCCATTAGTTTCGGTTTTACTGCTAAGGTATATCTTTATTTTCAGCATCCCATTTGCTCATCCGCTTATTTCTGCGAATGTTTGTGTATATGGATAGTATTCCAGCCGTGAGGCCAACAATACCGCAGAATACGCTGAACATGCTGCCAAAGGTTAGGAATGTAAATGCACCCCATATAAATGCCGTTAAAGAGGTAGGTATCTCTGATAGGATAGGGGGCATGCTATTATTGAATTTATGTGTTAACATGGTAGTAAGATTTCTTAGTATAGTACGAATACCATACCTACTTTTTGCGTTTTCTGAATAGATTTGAAATTGCGTTACCGATGGGCAATAGTAATTTCTCATAGAGCCAAATTAGCATGAACCTTTTTGCTACAATATACAAAACATATCCTACTTCTTGTCTATATCTATAAATTATGAAAATCAATCCGGATAATCCATAAAATACAGCCTTTTTGTAGTTGGAATTGTCGTACGGATTAAGAAATGTTGTCCAAAACAAGTCGACCAATATCAAATCAATAACCCACTGTAAAAAATATTGAAACTTAATGAATGATCGAGATACGCTTCTTAAAGCCCAAACTATAGATAGCTGAAACAGTAAATCAGAAACAAAGAATATTAGAGCGCCTACAGTATAAACGCCATCCTCCCCGTCTATTTTTACTACTCTATATTGGATGTTGTCGAATAACTTCCAAAACAATCCAGCCATTATAAGAAGCACTGTAGTTGAAACTACAAGTGCCATGTTGAACTTAGACAATCTCATATTAATGCTTTATTGGTCGTGGGCCAGATGCAAAGCGTCCAGGTGAGGTTTGGCTTGTTAATTTTACCGCTTCGTCAATAGCTTCTTGTTCATCCGTAGAAAACCAAACCTCATCGGCATCTGTGGTTGTTTCTAAAGGCTCAATGACTTTCACCCATGTATCGGGTGCAGAACTGTCGATAATTGAATACTCTGGCATGTTGTGTTAGTTTTTAGTTGTTATGGTATAATATTTTTCAATTTATCTTTACAGCCCAACAGTGGAATGGTTATAGCTTGCTCTGTAGTCCAGCCTCTCTTTAGCCTCTTCTTCATTACCCGTGGAATTACTCCATATATTTCGTACCACTCCCACATTCTTTTTGAAACTCCATCCATTTCTAGTATCAGGTCGGTTGTTTTGTTTCTTGCTTGCTCTGTCATTGTCGCCCACCTGCAATTACTGGGTTCATAATTACCGTTTACATCAATCCTGTCTAACGAATGTTGTGGCGTTGGCTTTTTACCCATATCCTCCAAAAAGTTCTCGAAAATTTGCCACCTATCACAGACCGAAATACCGCGACCTCCATAGTCTTTAAATGACTTGTTATTAGGATTGCTACATCTTGCCCGAAAGAGCATCCAGCAAACATACTCTTTAGTTTCAGAGTTTTTTCTTGCATTACCATGTCTTAATCTTTGTCCTCGAACATTGTGCTGCCCTCGTTTACACCCACACCCATAACCCAACTTGGCATGAGGGATAGTGTTTTCAAATTCTTTTCCACACTCGCATAGGAGAAAAACGTGCCTTCTTTTATTAAAATAACCTTCCCTTATAAAAAAACACTTGCCAATTTTTTGCCCCTCTTCGTATCTTGTGGCACGAACATCTAATTCTTTGACTATATTTGTCATATCTTTTTTGTTTTAGTACAACATAAAGATACTAAAAAGCGCTATGGCAACATTGCGCTTTTTTATTTTTCAGTCACTAATACATCTACCGTTGCTCCTGATACATTAGCGTAAGAAGGCAGCAATCCGACAACATCTGTCCTATTCTTTACGTTGACTGTAAATCCTGTAGTAGTTGAAGATGTTAGAAGCGCGTTTTGTGTTACTAGCCCTCCGTTGATTTGGAATTGAACATTTGGAGCAACACTGTACGCGGTTCCGTATGTTACAGTGTAATTGCCAGAACCGTTAGTTGTACCCGTGTACGTTTCTTGTCGCTTGGTCAGCGTAAACACTCCCGTTGTACTGTTGTAAGTAATGCCGTTTGTGGCTGAAAAACTAGATTTGCCTACCTTGCTATTGATCGCTGTTTGATATGGGGAAAGCATTGCTGCGCTATCTGTATAAGCCATCATGCCTAGCGCTACCATTGCTGTCTTTGTAAATGCACTTGCATCCATCTTGGTAGCCATAGAGGTTTTAAGGGATGCAATGGAATCCTGTGCTCGCTGGACTCTCATATACCCGGCAAGCATGTTGGCGGTATCGGAAACTTTAGCCCAATAAGGAGCAACCCAGCCAAAGGTAGTAGGAAGATATGTTACTGTTGTAAACACATCCCCGGCTGCTGTTTGTGCTTTGACAGCGTTAGCAACCACCATAAAAATCACCAAGAGCGCCAGCGCCTTAACGATAAATTCAAATGTGAGTGTAAGCATTAGTTTTTCTTTTTTAGTTTGGTAATCTCCTTTTTTAATTTTAGTATTTCGGACTGTTGTTCTTTTATGGCGTTGGTCAAGGCAGCTAGTATAGCTCTGTCTTGCAATGTAAGATAATCAACACCGTCCTTTCCAACAAATTTACCTGTTCCATTTTGAATGTTTTCTTGCACATTTTGGGCAGCAAACCCGGTATATGTGCTATCCATTTCGTTCCCGCTTTTTTCATTCCAACGGTATGTTATTGGCTGCAACTTCATTACTTCCTTCAGTCCAACATAACTAGGCTTTATATCTTTCTTCAACCTTACATCGGAAATTGAAGTAATATTGCCGCTAGCGTCGCTTGTTAATGTGCCGGCTCCAAATGCAGCGAAGCGAACGGTTCCTGAAGTATGCAATTGTGAGGTTGGCGTAATTACACCTATTCCTACATTACCATTAGCTAGAATATCTACGTGCTGCGTGTTATTATCTGCTGAAATTACGATCCCATCGGGAGATGTAGAGGAAAGCAACCCTGCTCCATTTGTCTTAAAGAACCTATCCACCGCAAACTGCATAAGTCCTACGTTGGAAGTATTAACTTGATAGGCTGTTGTAGCACCTGATCCAAGAGCGCCATTATTCATTAAAACTACACCACCCGTTGCGGTAAATCCGCTGCTTCCACTTATTGTATTTGCGCCGCTACCCACTGCTATTTGGTTAGAAGCTATTGAGCCTCCGATTGTACCCGTTGCCGCAGCAACCCAAGCAGGCAAGCCGCCCGAAACACCGAGAACCTGCGTACCAGAACCTATTCCCAATCTTGAAACGTTGCCAGATGAATTACGGTAGTACAAGTCGCCAGTAGCATCTGAAGCGGGAGTAATATTAAATCTAAGTGTATTTGTAGCTCCCGATACTGCGCTACCGAGATTAATGGCGGTTAGTGATCCAGATACGCCAGCCGTTCCTATATTTAAAGTCTTTGATTGAGCAGATGCGGTTGCATTAGCAAAAATATTGGCAGTAACGCCTGTTGTAGGAGTGCCGCCCAAGTTAAATGTAGTTGCAGCTCCGCCTATTGAAAGGTTCGTAGCCGTTGTATTGAATACTGCCATTGTAGCTGCACCTGCAAGTACGTTAGCGTTGTTGAATGTGTTTGCCCCTGTGAATGTTTGCGTAGTGCCTAACCCAGCTAGGGTAGTTGAAGCGGCAGGGAATGTCATTGTTTGCCCGTCCGTACCGGATAAAGTTTGGGTATTGGTTACTGTTAGTTTCTTACCAGTAGTAATCGCAGAAGCGTCATACCAAACATTCCAGCTTGCAGCCGTTGTACCAGAAGTTAGAGTACAAGTAACCATTGCAGCAGTACCGCCAGCAAGTATAACTACGTTGTTTGCGCCAGATAATTTACGGTTACAAGCCCGGTGGAATTATTTACAATTAAGTACTGTTGTCCAAGAACAAGCGTAGAGGTAACAGGTAACGTTACAGTCTGTGTTGTCGTACCAGTAAAGTACTGCATGTAAGTACTGGCAACAGTTAGTGTTGTTGTTCCAGCGGCTGTTACCGTTGTAGTGTAACCCGGCAGGAAACTATTTGCTGAAACGTTGTTGTTTGCATCCTTAACCAATACGTTTGCGCCTACATCTAGTGTTATCGAATTAGCCGCGTTGGTAACTGTAAGCCTATTTGTTGTACCGTTTATTGTTTTTAACTCCTGTCCAGTAGCGGCGTTGTTCATTCCGAAAACCTGATTAGATGTACCATTGCCCAAAGAAGCTGTAGAAGGCGTTACATGAATAGAACCTACCGTTGCATCACTCACCGCTACTATACCTACCCTATACCTAAAATTAGGCGCGGTTGGGGCCGTTTGAGTAAGTGCGCCGGGCGTGGTAGGATCAATGTAAACGGCTAATCCTGCTGTAAATGCTGCTGTGTTTAGTCCACGTACAACGCCGATGGAAGTAACATAACCTATTGCATTATTGGCAATGCTTTCGGTAGCCAATCCCATACCTACTGTAGTTGCTGCTGCATTTGATTGAGCAAGGGCAATAGTAGGGAGTCCGCTATTGGCACCGTTAATATAAACAGCGGAACCGTTCGGTATTGTTGACCCGGTTACGTTCTTTACCCTTATCCATTCCTCCTGACCTATCTGCATACCTACGTTTGCATCATTATTGTGGAAGGTCAAGCTTTCGTTGTCTGTATCGTAGTATAATTGTCCTTGCGAATAAGCTTGTGAGGCTTGTCCGGAGAGTACTAAACTGCCGCCATCTGTTACTAAAGCATTGCTATTCTGAATTAGTTTGCCTGTTGTTCCGTCGTATCGTGTTATGGCATTGTCTGTTGCTGACGCAGGCCCAACCACGTTGCCTGTTGCCGCAACGGCAGTATCAGCATAGGTAATTTCTTTTGTAGTTGGATTATATCGTAGTGATTTTGTCCCTACCGCATTTGATATATAAGGAGCGTATATTTTTGAGTTGAGGTACAGCCTTTGATTGGCTGGGAAACTATCCATTGCACCATAAATGATAGACTCTGTGGAGTCTGCCGCCAAACTAAACTTCTGAATTGAGTTTACATAAAGTCTCTTTGAGTCTGTCGTATGATTTATACCTGCATGTCCGCCGATGCCAATATTGCTACTGCCTGTTGATTGTTGCAAAGCAAAATTTCCTACGGCTGTATTATCGCCTCCTGTTTCATTAAATTGAAGAGTACCAATACCAGCCGCAACGTTGTCGAACCCCGTTGTGTTATTTAATAGGCTTTGCATCCCAATACCGGTGTTCTGCGAACCTGTTGTATTTTGATACAATGAATACAACCCGTTAGCTGTGTTGTATGTGCTTACTGTGTTCCCCTCCAAACTGTGCTGACCATAGGCAGTATTCCCTTTGTTCACACCGTCATTATTATTGTCCTGCATAAATCCAGCAGGCTGATTGTTTACGCGAAAATGGAAAGTTTTATTATCAGTTGTGCCGATAAAGTTAGTTCCGGGCGTGGTTCCTGAATTACCAAGCAAGCCCCAGCCTAAAGAAGTAACAGGAGCCCTACCCCAAATGCCAGTTATTGTATCATAGACCATTATTGTATTAGATGGTCTGTCCCACGCACGAAGTGAGTTAATATTCATAGCCCCTCCGTATGGAGATATAATAATAGAATCTTTTTCTACTCTAAAAGAAGTAAATGGTGCTGCGCCGTTATATCCTGTAGCTTCCATTACAGACCCATATCCCGGAGAAGGGTTTGTAAATATTCTATTTATTGAATTTTGTGATAACGAGGTCGAACTAATAAGAGCTTCATGCTCTTCAGCGGCAATCCTCAACATGGCGCTATCAGTTGATACCGCCTTCCCTTTTAATGTAAGGAACCCAGCCCCGTCTTGATCGTAAGTAGTTACCCAATTATCC
>Ga0247760_1002652_pt1 | contig 13075 bp, 9 predicted proteins | sample UWRJL171409R4_FD_179936 | JGI IMG/M metagenome (GOLD analysis project Ga0247760, IMG submission 179936) | Plant litter microbial communities from Arlington Agricultural Research Station in Wisconsin, United States - UWRJ-L171-409R-4 | ecosystem: Environmental > Terrestrial > Plant litter >...
CACAAAAATCCCCTGGATAATTCCCCCACCGCAAGCGATCGCTCGAAGCCCAAGACCCACACATCGCATCCGGCTTCTCGCCGACCCGCCTCGGCCACCCCCTAAATGCCACCCTCTTCTTCTTTCCTCCCGGACCGGCACTCTCATCCACAAGCCCCATGGGATAAAGCCACAGCCCAAACGTGCCCTTCTTCCCGCTAAGCTCCCCGTCTTTATTGACTGCAAACTGCAAGATGTCTGTCCCGTTGCTGATCACCTGGTTGATAAACAAGGCTGGCTCCTCCGGTTACAGCCCCACTACGACAGACGAGTTGTCCCCCGCGACGTTCGATGCATACGTCCCTTCGTAGGTCTCTTGGGCCTGTTCACGCGCGGCTTCCTCCGCAGCGCCCAGCCTGACATCGAGAAAAGCTTGCCTAATGGTGTTAAAATGTCAGGGACCTTTCAGCCACCACCCTAAACGCCTACGGCCGAGGCCACGCTCACTGCGTGAGTACTGCGTGAGCGATTCCCCAGCAAGCCAATCTGCCTCTCCGCGGGTAGGTTGGTTGTTACGGCCTGCTCCAGGGACACCTGAGTGATCCTGGTGAGAACAGATCGTAAGTCAGGACGGCCAAGGGCGATAGGGGGCAACCCTAGAATTTATCGCCGCGAAAGAGTTTCATGTTCGGCACCGCCAGGGCTCGAGGTGGATGTGGGACCGCTCCAACTGCACACAGGCTCGCGAGGTCGTGACCCGGGGATTGAGTTCTTCGTCTCTGTTATGGAGTTCATTGCATCAGCAGGCTTACCGTTCGGCAGGATCGCCGATCGAGGGGCAAGTCTGGCCTGGGCTTGGCACAGGAAGCGTCCTACCGTTGAGTACCGGGTCCGAGGCGAGCCTCAAGAGATTGCGGGCATGGCTCACCGAGTGCATTGGCAAACATTCCACCTGCGAGTCCAAAAGCATCGGCCTCCCGCGCCGCGTGGTTGATATCGGTCCTGCATCAGATTCGCTGAATAACGTTCGCCTTTACGAGTCCCAAGGAGACAATGCGCCATACGTCTGTCTCAGCTACCGATGGTCGAACACTGCCAATGGACGGCTCTTGCAGGCCAATATCGAGCAGTTCCGGACTTCCATTCGGCTCAGCGCACTGAGTGAAACATTCTTCCAAGCCTTTGTGGTTGCTCGAGCTCTCGGGGTCCGGTATGTATGGATTGATGCGCTCTGCATCATCCAAGATGACGATAGCGAAAAGGCGAAGGACATCTCGACAATGGATTTGATCTACCAATCAGCTCTCCTGAAGGTGATGTCGGCTTGGTCCACGGAGCAGGTGTTTAGCTCCCCCAGTGACGTCTATCAACACCAAGAACTTGAAATACCATTCGAACACCCAGGACATGCCGAAGAACGCGTTTTCGTCCGACGCAGCATACCGCATTTCTTCCACGACGATGAGGCAAAGAAATCTCTGCCTATTATGAATCGGGCATGAATTTTTCAGGAGCGCATGCTTTTCCCGCAGGGCTGTGTACTTCACCGAGAACGAGTTGGTGTGGGGCTGCCAGGAGAGCCTACAGTGTCAATGCTACACTCCTCACGACCACACAACCCTTACCGACCCAGATGCGAGCTTCTACGCAGCGAGGGGTCTATCCAAGCTAGCCAGCACTATAGGGAGGTTCAAAGGCGACACTGCCTTTGAGCGTTCCGCATCCACACTGTGGTGGTCGTACTTGAGGAGTACTCAAGTCTTGAAATGAGTGACCAGAGCGACCGCCTGAGGGCGATACGTGGCATTGCAAACAGTTTTCAGAAAGTCTGGGACAGGGGGGCCTATTATCTCGCCGGGCTACGGGAGGATAGCCTCACCCTGGACCACTGTTGGCACCGCGATATTCTCGATAGAGACCCAGTACCAATACCAAAGATCCGACGCGCCCCCACCTGGTCGTGGGGCAGCTGGACTGCTCACAAGTGGCAACTACGCCGCGGGAGACCCAAAAGGCCTGGAAGCCACCATAGCCGTGGCTGCATTGGTAGGTGGGATGTCGGGCGACATCATCTCCATAAAGACTGTAATGGCCCCTGCTTCCATCACAAACCGTTGCGATCAGTCACTTCAGCGGCGGAAATACGTGATCAAATGTGATCAACATCCGGATATAGATATGTGGTTGTACTCTTTCCTTGACGTTGCGTATTCTCCCGACCACGACAATCTGGAGCCAGATGTTGAGACCAAGGTACTTCTACTGAAGATGGTTGAACTCCGCGAGCATTCCCGAGGTCCCAAGGTTGGAAATTAGTTGGTCGTTCAGAAAGTTAAGACCACGGATAGTTCTAGCACTGTGCACGAGAGGTTAGGGCTACTTGGGATGTCAGAAGGAATTGATTCGGACAAACTCTCTCAAATTTACCATCCCTCTAGAATGTAGGCATAGTTGACGTGGACGGCTGTGTCGAAAATGTTTTGAAGTCCGAAATATTATCATCTCAATCTGCCTACCAACCGTGTCGTCTTCGTTCTGCCACGCTTGCACAACATGAGCGAAAGTGTGGATGGTGTCGGTCAGCTCGTTGATTATGATTGTCCACAGGTCACGGACCAACTTTTTTTACTCTCCTTGGGCGAAAGGGAGTCGGCCGATTTGGAACCCTTGTTAGGTTGCTCACCACCGCCACCGTCATCCCTCGACTTCCCTGTCCGCCCTTCCCCGCTTCCTGACGACCCAGCTCCCCTACCGCCTCCTACGCCGCCGCCAGCCCAAATCACACTGAGAACCTCCAGTCCGAAAACCCCAACTTTGGCGTGAGTCGCCACCATGACTAATTCCTCACCGCAAGCCTCCATATCTGCTCATGCTGCCAGTTGACAAGCGGGCATGGTGGTGGAACCGCGAGAATGAAGTTGAACCCAGCGCGGGGAAGGAGAGCATCCCCGAGGAAGGCAAATAAAGTTGTGGGGAGAAGAAGGACGGGAATGTAGGAGCGTGAGCGAGCCGCTTGTCGTGGCCCTTGACGCATGACCATAACGCCTGGGCGTTTGGGGAGCTATTCCTAGCCCGGGGAGGCCAGACATATTGGTGCTGAAAGGCTTGGAAACGAGTCACGGTTGAGTACGCAACAGGTTATCCAACATCAGGGTATCCTTGAAGATCTTATAGCCCTTCATGGTGTCCACCTTCGTTAGTTTTTCTACCATGGTACCAAACTGGAACTGGGGCGGTTCGTAGAATGATGGGTGACATGTGCATCGCTACACGGGCGAAGTAGCAGCCGGGTCGCTGACGGCAAGTGAATGTTCGGCGTTGTATGTTGTTTACTTTTTATCTCTTATTTCGGGCCACGGGCACACTCCGCCCGTGATGGAGTACCCCTAGAGTCTGATCCGCCTGTTTCGTGCGACGAATCTGGGCACAATAAATTTCCTTTTTCGTACCTCACTCACGTGACGTTGCTTATCCAGGCTCAGGGTCGGCTCAGGGTCGGCTCAGGATGGCTCAGGATGGCTCAGGATTTGCTCAGTCTTGTCAACTCTAGCCGAGCGAGCCCAGAATTGGTCCCATACATAAAAATGGCTATGTGGTTCCCTGTCTTTAAAAAGCGGATGGTTCCGCCTTCACTTAGCTTTTACCTCGACATCCCGCACCATGGCTAACTGTATACCCTCTATTTTTCTATTCCTTTGAACTTTTTGCTACCCTTGATAAAACGCAAAGATATGGAGCTGAATCAACGGCGTTTACATCAACAGATGCTGTTATTGAGCGGGCGGTAAGGAGAGACTTTACAGAAACGGAGTGCCAGCAGAGCGCACATGCGAAGTAGGCGACGGGTAGAGGTAGAGTTAGGGAGGTAGTATCTGTCAGAAACACTGCACTGCTGGATTCTGTGGAATTGATGGGGGTTGCAACTGCTTGATTGAATTGCTTGTCGAGGTTCTGGCCAGAGGCCAGAACCCCTTTATTTTATAGACTTCTTCGAAGGATTCAGTCCTCGTAACTGTGGTGGCTTAGGCTTACTGGCGCTCCGGCAGTGCCAGGCATCCGGTCAGCTTCGCTGACTAGATGCCCGGGGTCCCTGAACCCCCTCCTTTCTGACAGTATCATTGAACTCTAGTGTAGCCCTTTCCAGACTCTCTGGCGCTGCCACAATCTTAAGACTCGGCCATCCTCAATCGCCATCCCTCGCAGGAGGCGCCCTGTTACGTACACAGATAAGTCCCTGCCCTGCCACTGGCCCGCTGTGCGGGGGTGCGCCTTCCCCGCGCGTAGGCCCCGTCACCGGTGCCGATTGCTGCTGACATCTATCCTTCTTTGCTATTGGCTGCCCATGATATCCCCACTTGATAATTCCTTAGGTTGAAGGAGTTCACTTGCTGGGTTGTGACATATATATAAGCCTTGTTATAGCACTTCCGTATGCTATCTCCACTGTACTTCAGTAGTAGTTTCAGATGATTGAAGTAAAAAAGCCTCTAAGGGCGAGTTTTATCCTCGCTTCGTACGAAAGTATTGCCATCACTGATTGTTGAGGAATTCAGCGTTCTGTGCAAAGGTGGGATTGTCGCGTTGAAGTGGCGCGGTCGCTTGTCTGACTTGCTATCATGTACATTAGCGCAGGGGCAGCGAATTGGCAGCCGCCACGTAAAAGAGAAGCTCCCCATGGAGAAAAGCTGAAACAAGTTCTCCCTCGCGACCCTCACCAACACCCCCGTACTCCTTCTCGATCTCCGCAATCCCATCCTAACACAAGATGGCCGACAACGCGTCCGAGGCTTCCCGTCTTTGTGCGGCTTGCCAAGGCCTGAAGCTCGAGAGCAAGGGTTTCAATTGGATCCTCTCTAAAGAACAGGCGGGCATCCTAGGCGCTACGACCTACGATGCTGATGATCACGACAACCTTCGATTGATTACTTTTGGCGTCATGCACGATATTTGCAGACCATGGATCACTGTCCCTTCTGTCTTCTTGTCTTCGCCGCGATCCAAGAGCAATACAAAGCGAAAGAAAAAGAAATGTGGTCGCAGGACCCATACTGCTTGCGTTGGCGCTATGTGGCGACGAAGGTTAGCAGATACGAGGAGTTTGATGGCAAGCATATTCGCTGCATTGAGATTCTCTCTGCTGCAAACTGCGATGCGAAAGCGCTTGACGAAGGGAAGTTTCGCTTCTCATATGAGATAAATAGGGTTTCAGTAAGGAGTCTAATTGCGCCTTGCGCGCCCTCCAACGTGGACGGCAGGAACATCCCAGCTCTGTGGGCAAGATTCTTGCCAACTCGAGTCGACACGTCTCGAGTGAAGCAGTGGATGAAGTCCTGCGAGGAGTGCCACGGAAGCCACTGCAGAGACGACACCGGGACAGAGGAAACGCTGCCGACTACCGCATTTTCAATTCTGGACGATGAGCGCTCCATTGACGTTTCAGCGCCCCACTCAAAGCGGTGAAATACCTCTTCTCGACAAAGACGGCGACGAGTGTGGCTCCGTTCATGTCGACACCGACAAGCCGTTGAACCTCCCAGGAGCCCGCCGAGAACTCGAGATCATTCTTCTTTCGCAGCTTAAATGGTCGCTGGGTGTTAAATCAAACTACCTTTCTAAGAAGACCGGCGAAGACCGCAGCATAAAGGTCGGTGCTGCCTGCTGCAGTGATTTGAGATCTCGTATGGATGTGCTGACTGAATGCAGAGAGAACATGAGGTCGTTGACGGGAAGCTGAATATCATGCTCATCGCGTGGGATTTGGGTGTCGCTGAACGACTCGGCCTTGGGACTATATGGACCGAGAGCGTCCACTACATGAACTCGCCTGGGCTGACTTGGAAGGAGATAGTACTTGCTTAAGACCCGCTAATATTCAATGCTAGGTTTTCCATCATTCGGGGACACTGAAAATTTTGAAACCGATGGCGCTGGCGAGACAGAGGTAGTCACGGAGTTGCGCGCATTCCAAAGTTGCTACGAGAAGAAAAGGCAGTCGAGCCTTCCACTTGCATCACGTTCCTATGTATTTAGAATCTGGTCACACTCATACTTTACAGACTGGTTCATGTCTGCATTTTCAAATATTTTCGGTCTCCAGACCACTAAGTCAGACCCCCTACATTCCACACACCCCTAGCTTCGCACGACACGCGAAGCGCGTTAAATCGCAATCACCAGCCCCCCAACCCTCTATATAACTTCAACCCTTTCCACTAATTCTTTTCCAAATCACTTCTCCTTTTTAACACACTTTCTCATAATGGTTTCCTACCAGTATACTAAGTCAGACCTCTGTAACGCTGCTGAGGATGTCCTTAAGGGCTTGCCAGTCCGTACCACTGCCAGGCTTTATGGTGTTCCACCCTCTACTCTCCGTAAACACCTTAACGGCCACCTACCTAAGGCTATTACCTACGCCTCACATGCTAGGCTTTCTTTAGTATAAGAGTAATAACTTATAAGGTAGATTCTTTTACAAGCAGTTTTAGGGTGCCCCCTTATATATTACTAAGTTTAAGTTATGGTTTAGAGAATCTGTATAGTTTATAAAGACTTTAATTTTATTGGTAAACGTTAAACTAAACGCTTTATTTACTGTAACCTAATCCTTAAGACTGTGAAGAATAAAAGGGTTAACTTTATTTATATTTTTAACATTACAGAGGAGGTTATCTGGCTGTGGTTTAACTGTTTTTGGCTTTTAAAGGTTATAGTTATCTTTTAGTTAATAAGTAGAATATAGATAATGTTGCCAGGTATGCTCTCTGAGCCTGTAGTACAGTGCTGCAGAGGCTGCAAGCCTCTGTGGTACAGAGGGCTTGCAGGGCACTCAGGGAAAGGAGTGCATGCACAGTTGGCCGGAGGCCTACTGCCTGAACTTCGCAATAGAAGGCCTGTAGTACAGAGCTGATAAGAAAGCTCACAGTGACCGTAAGGCACTGTGAGGAAGAGGTTGAGTACTGAAACAAAGGAGTGGAATTGCTTGTGTCTACTAATCTAGTTACAGGAGAGGAGAGGGCCTGTTATAGGCTGTGGGAGGCTCTGTAATTCTTCCAGAGCCTTCTACTACTAATACAAAGAAGGAATAATACGTGCAAGCTCCCTGTGGGCTTGCGTAAGCCCACAAGGGCCAGTGGAGGCTTTGGAAGGTTCGATCACTGCCAAAGGCAGTGATCGGCAACACTGCTTATGATTCAACTCCCTCTAGAACCTTCTAGGTTCCAGGAGGTCACAGTGAGCTCACAGGGGGCCTGTGAGCCCCCTGGGAGCTCCATGGGCCCTAGAGGTTCCGGAGGCTTCGGACCTCCGAGCCACGGAGCCCTGGCTCCGGGGCGTGGAGCCGAGTCCGGGGTAGGCAGCCGAGTTCAGGGTACGCAAGCGTACCCGGCACCCCCTCTGCTCAACAGAGGGTTGTAGCACTTCCAGTGCTACACCACAGTGGTCACAGAGGCTATATCTCAACAGATAAGATTAATATTACTAAGAGCTTTAGAACTAACGGCTTAATTTTTAGGTACTATAAGTATAGGAGTTTGTAACGTAAAGCCCCTAGTAATTAAACTTGGATTTCAATTATTAAGTATATCTCTGCCTCTGGCTATAGCCTCCCTGTCGGAATAGGACGCTCTGTGAGGAGGCAGAGCGTGGAAAGGGTTCGGCTCCGAAGGATGCCGGAGCCGGAAGGCCGGAGGCTAAAGGTGTTAAGAAGGAATCGGTACGGAGTCTAGAGACTAATAGTTTAGGCTTTAGAGCACGGACTGACGAGGGACAGAGAAAGGACTCGCTCAAAGTCTCGGAAGTAGCCTAGAACACAGGATCACTGTGTTCAAGGCTGTAAAATGTGGTTTAAAATGTAATGTATAATATGATTTATAGTAAAAAGAAGTCTCCACCTGAGCAGAGACTCTAGAGCTCTTATAAGGAGAGCTCTGGACTTGTAAGTCATGTAACTAAAGCCTTAGCTCTAATTATAATAATACTGCTAATGAGAAAGCCAGACACCACTTTTAATATACTTTTATAAGTTTAGAAATAAATTAAATATATCGTGATAAAAGAAAAATTCTAACGTTAGATCCTCTTTTAAAACCTTTAAGTAATAGCTTTTAAGTCTAATCCTCTTATTTTAAAACTAAACGTAATATAATAGCCCGTCACCTTTTAAAGTCTTTTTATTTCTAAGTTTAATTATAACTATAATTAAAAGAAAAACAATATTATAATCTACCTCTTTTTAAGACCTTTACGCCTTTAAATCCAACTGTAGCCTAATTAGAATACTGTATTATAAGAAAAGATTATAAATATATCCTTTATGTAGAAGATATACCCCTTTTATATTAGTTTTAAATTTAAGCCTTTTACTTACTAACTCTATTTTATTCTTATTAAGAAACCTCTAAATATCTCTTAATAAAGTCTGTTTTTAATAATGTGAATTATGTAAGCTAATGCCTTAATTTTAATAGTCTGTTAATATATAACATAGAGTAAAGACCTTTCCCTCGATCTTAGGCGGCCAGTTTCTAGTGGAGCGCGACCAGGTGGTTAACTCTGAGTGCTTTGGCATGGTTCAAATGTCCACTTTGGCAGAGTACGTCCAGCAGATATGGCCGTTCAACGGCATGGCATTTCTGAGTATTTTCTAAGCAGCAATAGACCCAAAGCTTAACCCTCTGGGTTATTGCTCTAGTACGTCGTCCCCTACCACTCCTTCTTTTCAAGCCCCCTCAGCCTTCTCTACCACATGTGTCAAGTCAACTTCATAAGGTATTGACAACAACGCACAGGAAAACTTCCAGATAACACCACCATCACGATGGAAAGAGTTGTTCAAACACTGCTTGTCACCGTCACTGGAACAGCATACTCCATTGCCGACTGCGGAGAGCAGCTGTCATGGCTGTGCGCCGCGTTATCATGGAACTTTACAACGTCCTCCACTCCGACAAACATACGTCTTGGCGGGTTTCTAGGATCTCCTATTACAGCCACTACAGCGGCTGTGTTTCGCGGCAATCAGAGGGGATGGAGCCAGAACATCGTATTCCGCATTCAAACGACCCGAGTCCAGTCCACGTTGCGGCCCATCCCTCTCGGTCTTGCGGGTGTTCTCGATTCTGACTGCTTCAGCAGCCCAGTTGTCGTTGGCTTTCCAATTCGGCGCCGGCCCGAACAGTGCCCCAACATCGAAATATCTCCCGCTATTCTTCGGAGGGCCATAGAATCATCCGCCGGCATTCTTATTTTGAAGGGTGGTTTTTCTGGGTTTCCGCCAGCCGGTGTTAACCTAGTGCTGGTTGGGAGAGAGCCCGGTGTATTTTTTTGGCGGTCTGCTTACGGGGAAGTATGCAGTATCGGATGTTGTCACTGCGATGATGGCCTGGATGTGGATTCTGTCAATCCTACAGATCTTGATACGGGCCGCCACTTCGTATGTACGTGTAAGAGGCCGACCCCGCAGTTCAAAGAGCAATTGATGAACATCACCGAGGACAAAGCGGAGGACAACACGGAATCGAGTGACGCCGAAGCAGCAATCACTTCTGCGTCACCATTAAACGATTCGTTGGATCCGGATATGCTCTCCATTCCCAGCGGTTCCGACGCGGTTGAGAGTTGCGAAGACGGTGGTCCGGTAGGAGTCCGGGTCTTCCGGGCGGTTTTCGGTCGGCTGATTCTGCATTCTATGCGGGCCCGGGAAGGCGAATACGGGCCGACGGATTGGAAAAGTCCCAACCAAGATGGAGATGACGGAGGACAACGGAATGAGCAACGATCGAACCCAACGCCAACAGTGTCAAGGTCGTCATTGTCAAAGCGGCAAGGGAAGCGCAAAGTCGGCGACAATAACGAGGGGAATGGTGATGACAGGGAAGGCGACGAGCTCCCAGGAGCAAAAAAGCGCAGAATGCCTCCCTCAACCTCGGGCCCAAGGTGTCTGGCTTGCCCCTTTTGGAAGTTTGATCCCACAACACATCATCAATGCCCCACCCACAAGATCGACACCATCGCCCACCTGAAGCAACACCTCACTAGGCGACACACCCCAGCCCATTATTGTCAGCGTTTCTATGGCCAATTTCCAAAAGAGAGTCTTCTTGACGCCCACATCAATGAGGGATCCTGCTCTAGGCAACCAAACGCAAGCCTTGAAGGAGTTTCTTACGATCAGCGACGAAGATTATCCATGAAGTCTGCTGCGAAAGGATCCGAACGACAGCACTGGCTTGCTATCTGGATTATTCTCTTCCCAGAAGCCGCGTCCCCCACCTGCATTTACGTCTATTCCCAGCAACTTGTTGAGCTTCGTACCATTCGCCAATTTGCACTTCAGAACGGCCCGGGGATCTTCTTGCAGGAGTTGCGGGCGAGGGGCATGGATTTGAGACCCGAAGTCGACGATGAACAGCTCCAACAGGCGCTTCGTAGCGGTCTTACAATTATGTTCGACCGGCTCCTGCAAGGCCCCCCAGGTGAGATGGATGAAACAGAGGAGAACCCGGCAGAATCAAACTTTCATGAAGAAGCCCCACCACCATCCTTCAGTGGTCAACCCCCAGAGTCAATCACCGCCAGCGGGCTGGGCTTGGGTTCTTCCTCGAATACCTCGGCCCAGCCTTCATCATCGCAGGGCTATTTCCAGCACTTCGGACCTCAGGTCGCACATAATAATTCATCGAGCTTGAGCTTTTCTTGGCCCGTTCTTCCGCGAGATCCTCAGCTGCGAGACTACGGAGATGCAGGGCCTGCGTCACAAATATCGGGGCATGACTGGGACGGAAGGGCTGAACCGAGTGCTAATGATACATTCAGTAGCTTCGGCGAGTTCTCGGGAGGTGGGACAAGCCAAGATTGGGGCTCCCAGGGTGATTTGGTCAGACTGGAGTACATTTTTAATGCTGTGGCTGAGGAGAACACAGAGGATGATCCTGTCGTTCATGGCAGAGTTTTCTAATAAGGGAAGATTTGACGGTTTTAGAAACCGGACAGACTAATTCCTTTACTTCCTAGCTCCCGGGGGTTTGTGGTTTGTTCCTTGCGTTGAAATTGGCTTTGGCCTATGGGCGAGGAAGGACAACCATGTGTGAGAGGATGTGGGGCATAGTACCAATGATTGGGGTGCCTTAGGGTAGGAAACGTCTTGGACGGACAATGTCAAGGGCTCCAGGTTGAAGTGAGGAATGGTCTGAGGAACGGGGGTCTGAGGAGGTGGTTGTTAGTGTCGGCCTGTGCAGGAACGACGTATCCGCTCGGTGTCACCGTCAAGTTTCCCACCGGGGCTGTGATTTTAGGACCTTCACGCGATCAGGTCCTTTTGAGGGGACGACCTCACCGAGCGTCACAAGACTGGTCAACGGGGAAATGGAAATACTGCTGGGGGGTTTGACGCTCAGGTGCAGGACATCCAGACTAGCTGATTCAGACAGAATAGCTTAGGTATACACGTTCAACAATCTAAGTGCCTCCTCATATCGCTGATCCTTTCCATGTCTCTGATTCATGCTGATTGGCATAGAGTGTGCCACCTGCTGGTTGCACACCACCAGCTGCCGCTGCCCTATCCCCCCCATCGTGGCAATGGTCTCCTTGACAGGTGTGACGCGGCCGAAGCGAGGCCAAAATTTGCAAAGGGCCCTTTGTAAAACATCACGCCATCAAGTCATCAGCTGCCTTATAATCTGATTCATTATTCGTCATTGAGCGCAGCCACGCAAAGCCACGGAAAGGAAATATAAAAAAACGCCACAAAGCTGGCAGTTGTGATGTGAGTCATGAAAGCACCAATCAGGGCTCAACCCCCCGCTCGCAAGCCAATCAACGCGCGGCAACACCTGCCTGGAGCGCGGCCACAGGGCTGAAGATTGCAATCTAATTGACCGAGCGTCTCCGATGGGTCGCATCTCTTGGCACAACTGACAGACAGTTCGAAACCATCAAGTCACGCCAGGAACTATCATAGATATAATAACCCTCGATAGAATCCTTTTCGTCCATCCATCTGCATCACACCGAGTTCGCCGTCCCTCACTTAACCAACCCAAACTTTAACCAACTTCCTTAGTTCCTACATATCTTCTCTCTCTCTCTCTCTCTCTCTACCGGACTTATTTGTCAGAAGATGTCTGAAGTCACCGACCGCAACAAGAAGCGGGCTGAAATCGAGGCCGGCGGTTGGTCCATCGCCTGGGGCGACCTCCTCAACGAAGGAGACCTGCTCGAGCTCATCGTCAGCCTCGGCACCAGCACCCCGGCCGTCTGGGTCCTGGACCAACTCCGAGACCAGCTAGTCAAGTTTAGCCAAAGCTTGGAGGATGTCTCGGAGGATGTGGTCAACCAGGCAACCTACATCCTCGAGGAGGTCCTAAAGCGCAAGCTCACTGGCGCGTGGGACATTGACGGCCTTGGCATCAAGGCCGGCATCGTCACGTACCACCGCTGGTGGCAGATCACCTTCCACGGCCAAGTCATCTCCAAAACCCCGCTCCCCAACAACTACCAGCCGTACATTGGTCTGCGGGTGGTCAAGCCGCTGCCGCCCAAGGGCGCCAAGGCGAAGAAAGCTGTGGGAATGTCCGCCGTTGGCACGTACGCCCCGGACACAGCGAGACTTGAGCTTCCCATCGTTGATCCCTCTGATGTTGTTGATGAGTAGCTTTTGTATGGCAATCTTAATCCCTGTCTGAGTCTCTACCTATGAAACTAACTAATGACATAGATCTTAGTTAATCACGGGTTGAACAGGGGAGGATTTCCTTTTTAGTGCGGGGCCCCCAGTGCGACAGAGTCTTTGATATTTGTAGTCTTGTTACCTTTGCTAGTCAAATAATGTTATCGAGATCGCGACGTTTCCGGAATGTCATACGTCATCCCTTTTTGAGGTTCAGTGGTGTCAATGTTTCCTTTCGAATTGGGTTGTCTTATGCATGTCATGGCTTTTTAACGCCAACACACTGACTCTGGTATTCTAATACCGAGTACAGTACCTAGGTGAAAACATGAAATCCACCACTTCAAAGCGGTGTGGTTCTAAACTAGACCAAAAGCCCTCATTACATCCACCCTTTCCACAAAAAAAAAAAAAAAAAAAAAACAC
>Ga0247760_1002655_pt1 | contig 13062 bp, 18 predicted proteins | sample UWRJL171409R4_FD_179936 | JGI IMG/M metagenome (GOLD analysis project Ga0247760, IMG submission 179936) | Plant litter microbial communities from Arlington Agricultural Research Station in Wisconsin, United States - UWRJ-L171-409R-4 | ecosystem: Environmental > Terrestrial > Plant litter >...
TTTGTTTTTTTGTTTTTTTTTTTTTTTTTTGATTTGTTTAGACGAGGAGAGCATTGGAGGGGACCTGATGAGGCCTAGATAAGATAATATCAGCGAGGGGAATGGGATCGATGAATCCAGTCGAGGGTGTGACGATATGGGATTTCCTTGGCTGTGTTTAGCAGAGAACTAGAACTAGTTTAAATGGTAGATCCTTTTGTTTCCTCCTGCTTTTCTGAATGGCAAACACCTACCGTGGTGAGTCTGGTTTGGTTTTTTCGTTCTTTTTTGATCGGGCGCGAACAGTCTGGTTTGGCGCCACTCCCATCTTCTGCTATGGGCGGGTTTTCCGCGGGACTCAATCTCAGCGTGAAATACTTAAATTCGGCTCTGAAGTCTCTTTTCCCTTTTCGTTTTTTGGGGATGACGGCCATGCTGGGGCAAGGTCTCGATGTGTTCCAGGGGTGGGCGGTTGGAGACGCCCGGAACTGGCGGAGTTAGCGAGCAATGAGCCCCCCAATGAGGGGTCGCCCCGCATTATTCAGCTAAATTCAACCTCACCTCATCACTTCACCCCATCACCACATTCCAATGCCAGACGACCACCCCGACGAGCAGCGCCCACTGCTCCCCTCCACCCAGGCTGTCAAAGAAAAAACCATGAGCGGCGAGACGTTTTGGCGAATTGGCGCCGTGTATGGTGCGACTGCCGTCGCGCTGGGCGCGTTCGGAGCTCACGGATTGAAGAAGCATATCGCGGATCCGGCCAAACTCGCAAACTGGTCTACCGCTGCACAGTATCAGGTGAGTTCTGGAAGTTGCCACCATGTCGGATCCTAACAGGGGACAGCTCATTCACTCCGTCGCCCTGCTCGTCGCGCGCGATTACCCCCTGGCCGCGTCGTTCTTCACCGCTGGCATGACCCTGTTCAGCGGCAGCATCTACGCCCTCACCCTCAACAGCACGCAGTTCCGGTTCTTGGGCCCCATCACTCCCCTGGGAGGATTGTTCCTCATGGCAGGATGGGTCACGCTGGCATTCAACAGGAGCGGCGCTGCGCCGAGATGGCCTCACTTGTCTGTGTCGTAGTGAACATGCAGTTACAGGACGGGCAGTGACAGGCGACAGCAAGAGGGCAAGCAGCTTGTGAGATAGTGTAACCTCCCATCAATAGCAGCCTCGTCAACAAAAGACGACAACCTTCCCACTCAATTCATCTGGATCGCCTTCTTCACATCGTACCCCATCGCCTGCGTATGATAATATCCCCTCTGGTTCGTGACAATCCTCAACGGCCCAGCTCCCTCCCTTTGTACCTCAAAGTCACAATTATAATGCGTATGACCAAACGCCCACACCTTCACCTTGTCACTCTTGAAGCATACCTCCCCCACCAGGTCCGTCGTAAACGCACTCTGAATCGTACTTCCCACATGTCGTGGTTCCGTCGCTTTCTCATCCCGACTCGGGCCCCAATGCGACAGCACCATAATTTCTACATCCTCCACTTCTAGCGCTGCAACCTGTTCATTCAACCATGTTACATCCCGCGCATGCGCCGCATTGTGCTTCTCCACGTCCCAATCGGAGATGACATAGAAATCATTCAGTCGCTGGGATACCTCCACAACTCTCTCCTCCGGCACGTTTGAAAACAAACTACATCCCAGAATCACCGTGCGTGATTCCGGAACGCGAAATACCCCACGATCAAGCAGGATGAACTCTCCCAGAGACGGGTCCGAATCGGAGGCGATTTCGGACGCAAACGCCCTTAAAGTAGAGAGGACGGTCTCCCATGTAGAATGGTAGGCTTCGTGGTTTCCTGGGACGAAAAGGACCGCGCGGAATTGCTTTAGCTGGATGCGTAGGAAGGAAAGGAATTCGGCGGTGTGCGGACCAGGGGTGCCAATGTCCCCGAGGAGAGCGAGGTATGCTGCCGCCGGGGGGATGGGGTAGTTGTTGTAATGAGGGGGGGCTTCGAGATGAAGATCCGAGAGGATTTGCAAGGCTGGCATGGTTTCGAGTTGGTTTTCAGAGGGGACGCTGGAGGTTTGTGTCCGGGTGTGGATGGCGGAGGGAGCAGGGGTTGGGTGCCTGGCGGTGGACAGCCCAGTGGAAGTGCCAAGCATCACGCTTGGCGAGTTGAGACGTGCAGCTCGGGCCCGCATGCGAGCGGGGACACGAACTATTTTTTTGGCCCATTCTCCAGGCATGATGAGGTGTCTTGGTTGGAAGTACAGTTGAAGATGAGATGTATGAAAAGCAAGTGAGCTGGAATGTCATTTTCGACGAAACCCTAGGGGCAAAGCTCCGCAGACGGTGGCTCACGGTCGCGTCTGCCTCTTCAACTCAGACAGCGTCATCACCCACAGTCGGTTTCCAAGCATCCTAAAGCTTGTTGTCTCCCTTTTGCCCCCCACAATAGGCCAGGCCAAAACTGTTGCATTTCATCCCAATCCAACTTGCTGTCTGTGTTCCGGTGAAATCACTTGCCGTGTTCTAGTGAAATCCACCATGCTGTCCGTCTTCTAGTGACTCCCACGTGATTCGGCGGCGACCTGACAGAAAAAGCGGGCCTACCCCGCCGAAGATGGTCGGGCTTTTTCCGACCTCACCACAACCCCACCGCGTTTGATCTACGAAACAACATGCGATCCGTAATATCGGCGATGCAGCGCGTTCCAACCATCCAACAAGTAATCCCCGGCGCACCGGTGAACATCGTGCTCAAGGTCGACCAGCCGACCGGTCGCACGGTGTCAGGACTCGTCAAGGATGTCCTCACCAGGGGAAACCACCCCCGCGGCATCAAGGTGCGTCTGACCGACGGGAGAATCGGCCGCGTCCAAACCATGGCAACTTCGAACCAGAGTACACAACCGGCTGGAACCTCCGAGGTAGTTAAAGCCGAGGACCAATCACAGCCTGAATGGCGCCGCCACACCCGGCAATCCCCCGATGAGCTACCGTCCTCGTCGGTCGGCCTCGACGCCTACATCAAGCCGGCAAAGCAACGACGTCCCCGGAAGGGTCAGGCCCAAGGGACTGAGGCCGGAAAAAACAACGCATCGACCGACACGACAGCTACGGAGCCTGAGTCCGTGTCTACATGTCCCGTCTGTGGCGTCTTTGAAGGAGATGCTGCAGCAGTTTCACATCACGTCGCAGGCCATTTTGACAGTTAGAGGCTTCAAGTTCAATTGATCTGCGAGTTATCGCGTTCCCATTATGGTCCTCCATTCTCCATTATGGTTCCATATTCTGCCTTGTAAACATCCCCACAAACGGACTTCGGCCAGCTTATCTGGCTTGGTGAGGCCACTTGGTACGCCTTGCTCACTCTTGTCCCCGGCTTCGGCTAATGCTTTGTAGAACCCGAGACCGAGAGCAACGATGAGGTCGCTCGATCGATACATCGGTTCATCCCCCCCTGCGCGGCGCTCGCGCCGCAGAGTCGGGTGACGTCTTTCAAGCCCGCCGAGTGCTGATCCGGCAAATCCTCAGCGGTCAGGCTGCTCGGGCTTTGCGGGCTTCTCGGCGTGCTTGGCGCTTTCGGTAGCATTTCAGAACTCACAGCCTGTGCTTCTGCCTGTCACACTGCGTTCACCCGGAGGAAATCCTTCGGACTTTGCGGGCGCGCGTCATAATCGGTCATCTCGATGCTGTCCCTTTCGTCTCTTTCCACAGCCACTGGAGGCTTCACTGCAGGCTCCGGGCTTGCGCTGGTGAGGGTCTGATCCAGATACGAGCCACCATCAGGGCTGGCGCTCGCTTGTCGCTTCTGCGCCGGTTCTGGTCCCACGGGGAAGGCCAGCTGACGAGCGAAGATTGTGGACCTGTCGGCACCAGTTCGCGATTCCGTCATGTTCCCCGTATATCCGGTCTCGTATGTCTCATATCCCATTGGGACGGCGCCCCTCATCCCGTCTCGAACAAGGGCTCGGAGGATCGGAATGGAGGCTGCCATGATGCAGATTGCAGATTCCACGTTACCCCATATTATGAGACCGATGGTCGCCACTGCTCTTGTCAGCACGAATACCACCCGCGATTGAAGCGTCACTCACTTGGATTAGAGCTGACCATGGCAAACGTCACGGTCTTTAATGCTGCTGCACCACCGGCACTACGACTGTCAGCCCCATCGCCGCATCTTCCTGCTGGGTACTTACAAAACGCCCATGCTCATGGCTATTACGACACCAATCTTTTCTTTCTTGCTCATCTGCAACTCCCAGATAAACTTCCACGGGAGGAAAGCGAGTGCTATATCCATAACAGCCGAGTACACTGGTTTTGTCAGTTCTGGCTAGCCTGAATCCGCAAGACATGACTTACCGCAAGAGAATATGTTGTAGCTTATCGATGTGGGTATTGGTACACAGTTTGTTTTTCGCTTGAATTCGAGGCACTCGAGCCAGACAAGTGTGCTGCTCGTGCCGAGCGTCATAGTGAGGGTAATGATGATGAAGCAGACGATAATTCGCATCCACCGGGCGGGCATTCGAAGGAGTGTGAGCGCAAACGAGAGTTTTCCCAGCAAGTTGGCTAGGATCAGCAAGGTTGACAACACGTTCACCGGCAAGCCGAGCAATTTGCCGTTCTCTTTCGGGATGTTGGCTTTCCCGACACCGAGAGAGATGGTGTACGTCACAAGACCAGCTTGCCCAGTCTGGGAAGCCCAGGCTGCCAACAGCGCATAGTCGTCCCACCATAATCCCCGGTTCTGGAAGTTTTTCAGGTACAGCCGTGTGAACAAAAAGAGGGCCGACAGGGAGCACATCAGCCAGATGACGACGTTGAGTCGGGGCCCGTAGTCGACCTTTGGATCGAAGTACAACATTGTTGTTGATTCTCCTACTCTCGGAGCAGCGAAGAGGTCAAACGAGTGTGGTGACAGCAACGGCCGTCATTAGTCGGACTTGGGACGAATGGAAGCGCAATCGAACGGGACGAAGAATGCAAAAACAGACGGCAGAACCAGACACTTTTGAGTTTGAAGAATGAATAAGAGAACGAATTGCCGCTGTCAGGGTCCGGAAACCAGGATGTGTGTCAGAAATGCATTGCACCGACAGGTTGTGAGACGGTCGATGGATGTCGATCATATGGGGGATTATAGCTGTTTCTGCAATGGCATTGGTCGCCCCGGTAAAGAGGCGCGGCTCGGCACTGCTGCCGAAGAGGGTCACCGCAACAGTGGGGTGCAAGTGACCCGAAAGCGGGTGACGGGGGCCAGTGCGCGCCGTATCCGCGACACACAGTGGTAGGACCCGAGGGACCCCACCCAAACACCAGCAAAACAGATGATCACCTTCCGGAAAGCCACAGGGTCCCGAGCTCGGAAGTTTGTTTTGCAGGCGGGCCAAAGAACCCTGATCCAGGTCGACGCGCCCCGGACCCGATGCGTCATCTGGGGTGCAGCACGTCTGAGTAAAGATGAGCAGGGATGAAAGATGCTCTCTTTCAAACGTGTGTTTATTGATCTGCGCCCGATCGCTGAATCTTTGAATTTCCAGCCCTGAATCCGTCCTGAATCCGTCCTGAATCCTGGTTTCAGTCTTCTCACACCGACTCATCCTGCACATTACTAGGGCAGCTTACAATTGACGTGTCAATTCGCATGTATTTCCAGGATGGGATTCGGTGCGCATAATAGCTATTTGTGCGCGTTGCACACAGGGACGTCATGGACGGAACATTCCCACTCATGAAGGCCAGGATGAAAGCTGCTCATGTGGCAAACTTGACCTTTACTTTGTGTTTGCATCGTGCTTGTCCAGCGCGACTTAATGTCATCATCTGGTGTGCATATGGGCGCGTCTAATACCGTCAAATCGCAGATGGCGTCTAGGGCGTCTGGTGCCTGTGGACGTACGGCCAGTCCAGTTTCTGGTTCCTTGTCCGCTAATAAGCAAGGAGGGGACCAGTCGAGTTGCGTCGGACATTTACTCAAGTTGTTGCTAGTGTTAGTGAAGCGACATGAAGCCTCTGTATGTGTCAGTTCGCAGCCTAGAAAGACACTGATTGTCATCTTAATCCAGGGCTTTTGTCGTGCTTTTATCATTCCGTCGGCTGTCGGTAGAACTATATGGGAGGATGGTGTTGAGATCGTGTAATGGCTTTTGACTTCTTGTCGTCTTCATCACTTTGAGTTACTCCCTTGGCCTTTCCCGTCCGGTCTAGGTGCATCTCTTTGGTGAAGTGCATCAATATCGAGGCACGTCGTTGGTTATGACTAGAGCAGCTATCCAAAGAGCGGTGATGGCACTTGTCACCTTCTCTATTGAACACAACTAACTTGGTCTGGACAAGATAAATAAAGCGGATGACTCTAACAAGTCTCCACGGATTAAGAGAAGAATAGTGACGAGACATGGCTGGTTTTTGAGTGTTTCCTGTCTGGACATTTCTCTGTCTCTGGCTACCACGGCCCACGGCCCACCGCTCCTATCTCTGCCTCTATTACCCCAACTGGAAGTGGTACAACAGACGTGTACGACAGGAAGTGGCAAGACAAGGAGTAGCGGGACAGATAGGCGCTGGACAGCGCGGTGTGGTTTGGTCTAACCAGGCAGCCGGCAGCGGTCTACGCCGTGCCATGCTGAAACCAAAACTTGTCAAAGGATCTTGTTCTATCGCAGACCGAGCTGGATCCCTTGTTCTTTTTGATTCCGAAAAGAGCGGTGGCGATGGATTTGCTCGGCCAGTTAAATTGACAATTGCCTGGGTCGAGGCTGCCATCGCCGTGGAATCAATGTCCAAGGGCGGTCAATGGTGGCATTCTTGGTAGATCACAGACAAGCTGCATAGCAAACCGGATTTCGAGGAGCTGAAACCCATCTGCACGTGGCATCAATAAGCGGTCCCGCTCGTCCAGCCTGCCAGGTTGCGTCTGGTCCGGTACCCTGACGTGCTTTGATATCCAGTTCGGGACTGGAGCAGTTCTCGACGACAAGTATATCATTAGCGATTTCTCTTCTCTAGATATCCAAGGCCTTTGACACCGTTAAATTGTCGTCAATCAACTTCTCTAAACCGTCATTCTTCTTTCTCACCCTTGACTTGCCAGGAGTCTGCACTTTTCCGCCCTTAATCACTTCCATATCTCAACGCCACTGCTTTCTTGCTTATATCCTGTCCTCCGCCGCGTCAAGTTCGAGACTGTCAAGCAACCTCGGGTGAATTCGTTCTCCCTCATATTCAACGTCCGAGCTCTCGAAAGGGTACATGTAATTGCCTGTTCAATCTTCCCATTTGACACCAGTAACCGTCATTTGAGGTCATGCCGCTTGCTCCAGGGTTGGTGACCCAGTCAACACGTACCACTTTAGCCAGCCGGTTCCTCTTTGTGTTTTTAGACTGTCGCGGGAGATTTGTGTACAAGACTTTGGGCGATCTCTCATCTGGTTTCTTGAAACAAAGCCCTCTTCTGCATATCCTCACCGCAGAAAGTGTTGGCAAGTCAGGCCAGTCGTATCGCCGAACCGCCTCGCTGTCACTCGCCTTCGCCGCCTCATCTTCACGAGACTCTTGTCGCTTCATCGGGAGGTAACTCAACTAAGTCAACAGATACCAAATCCCTCAATCTTTGATGATTCGCCCGGGTGAAGTACGACGCGGACCGAGGTAACACCCTTTGTTTTTTTGAGTAAGCATTTATCATGGACGTGCTTGGTGCTGTGCTTGGTGCCTCCCCGCATTTAATCTTCCCACCGGTGGCGTCGATCTTCCCGCCTGTGCTGCCCTTCGATCTTCCCTCCTGTCGTGGCGCCGTGTCCAACTCACTATCATCGCTTCTCAGCCTTAGAGCTTGGGGCATCCTCTTCCTCCTTGTTGCCCATAGCCCTGGTCCAATCCATCACTGCGAGGCAGATAGAGGGAGGCGGCTCGGTCCACCCCACTGCTGAGATTAGCAAAGTGAGATAGCGCATTCCTATCGCGTGTCAGTCATCACCGAGGTGCGGCGCCGGGCCGGGTCGTAGCCTCTACCGGCCGGCCTTGTTATCGGATGTCTGTTTTTCTTTTCTTCCTCTCTGCTTTCTTTTCTCCCCTTCGATTTCCTTTTCTCCGTCTCTGCTTTTTCACTTCTGTTCTCGGCTTCTGTTCTCCGCTTTACATTCCGGAACCCTAATCAACAGGCCACGATCTCTTCTTCCTCCTCTCTTTACAATCAAAGTCAAATTCCGCCTTCTTCCTTCCTCCTTCACCCAAACCACCAAGGAAAGATAACCAGGTTCTTCAACACCGCCTCAATCACCTCAGGAACGCTGGCTAACTTGATCACCAGGCATCTTTCATTCTCCCGAGACTGTGCTCAACATCACCACCCCGTTCACGTAAAGGTCAGTATGCCTCCTCTTCAAGGCCAACACTCCTCCTGGTCTATTTGAGATCTTTCTTCCCGTCCATCACACACACTCTTGCAAGGCTCACAAGGCCCGAAGGGAAATTTAACCAAGATATCCGTCTCATCTTTGTTTTTGTCCCTCTACATTATTCAGAACCACATTCAACGCTATTCCGTCCACTTGAATGCCATCAGGCTACTGCAATTTTCGTCCGAGTTGCCACAGTGCACTCTTCGTCCCAATCACCAAGGCACTGGTTATGAAAGGCACGAGGCCTGCTGGCAATTCTCACACGCCCCAACGCGCCTATAAATACCCCCTCCGCCGACCCAGAAACACGTTTTTTCTTCTTCTAAACACCGCACTATTCTACCACAGTTCCATCACTCAATTCCAACACGCCTCCAAAGCACCTCCATCACGCCCTTCCATTCAATCTTTTACCACTTTCCCCTTCTTCTAAACGAGGTTCTACTCTCTACAATCCACCCTCGCCGAGAATACCTTGACGCGTCGCCGAGACCAGACCCACGCATTCCAATTTCCACCGACACCTTCAATCCACAAAAATGTCTGACGTACCGATCAAGCAGGAACCCTCCCCAGATTCCCAGAGCGTTTCCACCATCCCCCCTCAGTCGGGCTCCAACTCTTCCGCTATTATTTGGGGCAAGGCTAGGCGCCGCAAACAGATCACCTCCCCGGCTTCTTCCACCTCCCTCACCAACTCGTCCACCGCGCAGTTCCCTGGCGTCGAAAGCAGCCCGCAGGACGTGGACATGCATCGCGGAGCTTTCCCCACCAACGCGAACGCTCGTGGTTCGCGCGCCCTGCGAAACTACCGCGCTGTTGGCCGGGGTGCTGCCCGCGCCAACCGTACCCGCGCCAGGGGCGGCCATGCCCGGGGAGGTGGACTTTGTGCTGCCCGTCGTTCTGGCGAGTTTTCGGACTCGTCCGAGGACGAGGAGGAAGACTCGACCAGCTCTGACCCATCGAGCATGGCCGAGGAGGAGATTACCCCTCGTGCTCGCAAACGGGCTAGACAAGCGCAAGAGCCCGAGTTGAAGCCCTGGTCGATTCCGTCAGACGGGGGACGGCGGTTTACGAATGATGATCTTAGGTACCTACCCTAACCGGGGCTATATTTCTTCTCTTTTGTGGTCTCATGAGGGGGGTATTTGCTAACTCTTCATCCAAGTCTCCTGCAGAGTGGCACCTATTCGGACGCCAAGATTGAATGCCTCAAGCATGTTTGGAACGTCCATCGCACTATTCTCTGCACGCGCTCTCCCTGGTTTGCCGAGGCGTTTAAGAACAACACCGAGGTATGTCATTCGGGAAACGATACGTTTGGGAAGAGTTACTGACGGGCCTGGCGGGTTTAGGAGGGCAAGGAGGGTCATTTGGCGCTCCATGAGTACGAGAAGGAGGACATTGACACGGTTCTTCACTTTGTGTACTCTGGATGTAGGTCTTCTCCTGTTAATGTCTCAATGTCTGACTCACAAGAAGGGCAGCCCTCGACTCGACCAAGTTCAACCTGGAAAACGGCTCCTTTGTCATGTTTATCAACCTCTACAACATTGGCCTCACCTTCCGTCTCCCCGCTCTCCAGACCGACGCTCTCACTCTTCTCGGCCAATTCTGCGACGTAAAGCTCGCCGCCCTGTGCAGCTATGATCCCGCCACCCTCGGCCGTAACGGCGTGCCTTCTCCCGCCGGCGATCCTACAGCTTACGGCACTGATTTACTCGAGGGTATCTGGCGCGGCTACAATGAAGTCCCCGAATCCAACGAGCTGCAAGCCCTCCTCGCGACATTTGTGTTCGCCGGCCGCGCCCGTCTATTCACTCTCGAAGGATTCCAAGCTCTTTCCGAAACTTGTCCCATGTTTGGAAATGATATCTTCAAAGTCATGCTGGGGACGACCATTTCCTCTTATACCCCGAACTTTTCCCCTGACGGCTCTCCCAGTTCTCCTAGCGAGAGCAATGAGACGATGCGCAACCTGAGTATCGGACTGGATCATACACACCGCTCACAACATCCCGATCGCTGCACGCACTGCCACGAGGTGTTTAACGATACGCGGAACCAGAGGGGGATGTATAACCCGTTTGCACTTACCGTGCGGCCGGCAACGTATTGTGTGGCCTGTGTAGAGGCTGCGGGGGATGCAGCGCCGTTGTGGAGGAGGGGGAGTGACCTTACAGAGTAATCGGTGCTTGGGTGACACCTTGGGGACTCTGGAAGGGTAACGGGGACTCTGGACGGGTAACGGTGATTTTGGACGGGTGAAAGGATGACGAGAAAACGGCGTTGGGATGGACAGGCGAGGGACGCGATGACAGCGTTGGGCGATCGAGTGAGAAGTCATTTTTGGACGGACAGAGACGCGGTAAACAGCGTCAGGCCAGCATCAGATCGACGAAAAAAGTCGGTGATGGACAGGGGACGGGGATAATGGGTTGTCTGAGGTGAGGGGGATGGCTGAGATTCTTTTTTGGCGGCGGTGATTTGCTTCAGGTCAGGTCAGACCAGGTCAGGCGACCGGGGTTCTGTTTCTTTTTTCTTTTTATAGAGTCGTCAGTTCATTTTAGAGTCGTTGATGCATTTTAGAGCCACCGATACAAGTGTTTTGCCGTCGTTTATTGTATTTCCTCGTCGTCATTCAGGGTTGGGCTCTGTCGCGGAGCATCTTTTGCTGGGTGGAGCACATTAACACTATACTTACTTCTCCTCACATTTCGACACGGTTCTTTCTGGCTTCTTGACAAGAGAGCACTTATCAACATGAGGTGTCAGTTTCATGTCCAAGCGGAACAAGAGTTTCCCCACTCATCTTCACACACAAAGTTGCCTAACAGTATATACAAACGCCCAACGCCAACCTACCCACTCACTCAGTCTGTCACTTGTTCCTGTAATGCTGCGTAAAATCATACCGTACCGCATTAAACCCCAGAAGCAACTCCTTCAATAACCCCTCGTCTTTCTCCCCCTTTTTCAACAACTGCAGAAACTCATCCCTTTGCAACCTCGTTTTCGGGTCCGCGTCACGAACCCTCCTGAAATTATCCTGAGAGATCGGATCGATGACCGTCTTCCACTTTTCGATCCTCACCTCGCTGTATTTTTCCAAGATTTTGTCTCCATCATCATCGACTAATCCGTCCCATATCCCGACAAAACAATCATATAGCCCGCCTACATCAACGAATCCTCCCGTTATCCCGAGACCTCCCCAGGGATTACAGAGATGTGCAGCATCCGCAGCAAGGAGGACACGACCGACGCGGAATTTCGTAGCACACCGCTGGTGCATTTTATAAGGCGACCAGTTAATCATGCGATATTCCGAGGGCGTCGGATGCCCGGGCAGGATAGCTTGGAATTTAGCAGGCTGGCGCGCGCGGTATTCGTCGACCGAGAGACCGGGGGTTTCGCCGTAGGTGATGCGGTAGAGGTTATCTTTTGTGATGCGAGCGGCCATCTTTTTCCCTTGTCAGTGTCTGAAATGAAGAGGAGAGGAGAGAGAGAGAGAGAGAGACTTACAAAAAAGTTTTCCGGATGAATCACAAAATTCGCATCTGACCACCCAAACTTTCCTTCAAAGTCATAATACGTCTTGTTTCTGTCAGCTCCCATTTTCTTTTTCGCAGAGAGAGATCACTTACATTCGTAGCAATGATTTGTGCATCCCATGTGAAGCCCGGAAACTCATCGCCAAACAGGCTTCTCCTGACGATCGAATTCGCTCCATCACAGCCGACGATATAATCCGCTTCAAATCTCTTTGTCTCTCCTTCTTCTCCCCGAATCTGAACATCCACCCAGGCTTTTTCTCCGTCTTGTCCTACCCCCGTAACTTTATGTTCCCAGAGGATTTCGCCACCGTGGGCAAGTGTCTCCTCCAACATCAGCTTATCCAGATCCTGCAGCACGAAACAATGCGTCCGCACATCCTGCCCGTCAACATCACTGAGGACTTTTTCGGAATTGAAGCCCGAGATTATCTCATGAGAATCAGGATCGCGCCAGACCATTGTATTTAAAATCAACCCGCGCTCACGCATCCTGTCGATAATCCCCGCGCGAATGAATTCGGGGATAGCAGGGGTTCCGTAATGGGCTGCCCGTGGCTGCGAGTCAAGTTCCGCCGCGGCTTCGAGGATGAGCGTGGGAATTCCGTGTTTGGAAAGGAGTGTGGAGAGTAGCAATCCCGAAGGACCGGCGCCGACGATAAGGATCTTTATAAGTTAGGAGGGAGAAAAGAGGGAGGGAGGGAGGGAGGGGGTACCTTTTTGAAGGGATGCGTCGCCATGGTATCCATCTAGGAGCCGAGTGTTGTGAAAGGTCTGGTGTGTAGTGTCGAGTCTCGCGCGTGGTATCAAATTGAATAGTCGTCGTCAACTGTGGCGTGGCAGCACAATGCCAAGTCTCGCGCGTGGTGTTGTCGCTGGGTTCAATCTCTGATGCGAAGTGCCAGGATGCGAGTTCTAGGGAGCAAGCCGTCAGGACGCAAGGTGTTGGGATGCAAGCTGTCAGGACACAAGCTGTCGGGACGCAAGGTGTCGATTCAACGAGAGAGAGCGAGAGAGCGAGAGAGCGAGACAGAGAGGTATGATATTCATGAGGACATGAATGCAGACAGAGTGGACAGACAAAATGGATGGTCACTATCGAGGATGATCACACCCGCCCCCCTCCTCCGTCCTCCCCCTCCCC
>Ga0247760_1002656_pt1 | contig 13056 bp, 8 predicted proteins | sample UWRJL171409R4_FD_179936 | JGI IMG/M metagenome (GOLD analysis project Ga0247760, IMG submission 179936) | Plant litter microbial communities from Arlington Agricultural Research Station in Wisconsin, United States - UWRJ-L171-409R-4 | ecosystem: Environmental > Terrestrial > Plant litter >...
CGTCGTCATCCCCAGTCGAGAACTCGATGCTCTTGAGTACTTCGAGTTCCTGTTTGACATCATCGTAATCACTCCACTTCTGCACCTTGCTTTTGAGGGCATCACGCTCCTCCTTGAGCAAGCTGACCTCTCTCTCCAAACTACGAAATTTTTGGTCCAGCTCCCGCTTAACACCCTCCTTTTCAACTCTTGCAGCATCCAGCTTCCGGATGAGGGAGGAGTTTTCAGACCTCACCCGCATGTAGCCAGGGTCATCCTCCAGCGCAACAGCGGTTTGCACGGGCACTTGAGACTTGGCTTGAGCAAGATCGAGACGCAACTGTTCGTTCCGAGCCTCAACTTCAGCTAACCTCGCGCTTGTGCGTTCGAGGTCCGAGTGAACCATTTCCAGCTCGGCACTCGTGACATGACCGCGATGTCCGTCTTCATCATCAGTCCTTCCCAATCGCTGGTTGACCTCATAGCTGGCTTTGATATCGTTCAGTAGCCGGTCTTGATTCTCAACCTTGTCCTCGAGAGCTTTCTCCTTTGCGGCCCAGTTATCCTGTTTCTCCTCTAAGACGGCTGTCCACGAAACCTCTACCTCCTTGAGTTTGGTTTCTAGTGTCTCTTCGAGCTTCTGTCTCGTGTCACGCTCTGTCTGTAGCCTGGCCTCCGTTTCCTCAAGCTGTGTTGTAAGCCGAGCCACTGTCTGCTGCAGATGCTGGTTCTCCTGGCTAAGTTTCGGTAGTGTGTCCTCCGATACTAGCATTGAATCGACCGATGCCTCGAGTAGTGGGTATGGGTCGGGAGCTTCTGATAACGCGGTATAGGCATGTAAAAAGGCCGAGTTAATAGATTTGGAGTGGTTCGTGAGGACATCGATGAACGTCTGATAGGCTAATAGAATTCAGTCTCAGTCCTCCATTGGACATTTGGTAAGTACCTACCCTTAAGCAAGCCCTTGATCTCTCCCAGCTTTCCTGTATCGTCGAGCTTCCTGAATTCCTTCGTTTTTACCGCCAGGTCCTTTCGCTGTACGGTGGAGTCTCGTTGGTGGGCGACGATCTCCGAGGCCGCGTTATCTAATGTCGAGATTAGGGTGGTAAAGTCGAGACCTAGTGAGATCATTAGTGTCTGTGGGATATGGCGAGGGTGTTTGGGTCGCGTGTCGTACTCCTCCATTGTGAGATGGCGCTCTGAAATTTATTCGTCGCGTCGCTCGACGGGTTCACACCTTGGTCCGCTGGAGCTGCGGCAGCGCTGGTGTCGGCCATTGCGCCTCGAAAATGACAGTTTTGGGTGGATTTACAAAGAAGTTGACGGCCAGGGCCAGGAGTAATGTCGCAGCCGCCCGGACAACTCTTCTGATGACGGGATGTTGAATCTTTTCGTTGCCTATTACTTCGTTCGCACGTTGTCAATGTGACGAATTGCCAAGTGGCGACTCTGGCGCTTCTGGTTGGCCCCAGCTGATGGTGGGACCTGCAGTTAGGGCGGCATCATGCATGGGAGCTTGACCACCGCTACCAGGATTCTCAACGGCTCGTTGCCGGCGGCCATCGACTTCAGAGTTTGACAATCCCGTATCCCCAGCAGAGTGAAAAGCTACAAACAACGTCACCGACCTTCGAAGATACCATTACTCACGTCCAGATCTAGCAGAACAAGCAGTTTTGGAGCGGTTTGGGCCGCACTGAGGATAATGCACGGCAACTGAAAATGGCATCGGATGCGCCGCTGAACGAGAGGCCCCCCACCTTCGTCACTGGCTCGGTCGCTGGCCCCTATGTCTTGCGCCCGCTGCTGCAGAACGTCCCCCTTTCCGCCGATGGGGGGAATGAAGATATCAAGATCAACTGTGTCGATTTCTTAGGTATCTACCCTCCGAATCAATCGGCTCCCTCAGTCTCGGTAAGCCTCTGACTGTGTATCGTGCGCAGACGGAAACCTCTACGTCGGCACCACAGCTTCGGAGCTGCTCCACTTCTTCCAGATACCTCCCGATCCCCAAGACCCGACCAGCGGCTCCCAATTCATTCTCGCCTCGCGTTTGCGCCCAGCATATTCGGAAGCCCAGGCCTCCCCGAGTGGATCTCGTCCTGGCGTCCAGCAGATCCTACTTCTTCCGCGAGTCGGGAAAGCTTGCGTGTTGTGCAATTGGACTGTCACGTTTTACTCTCTCCCCGAGCTCAGCCCCGTGTTCGGCACAACCCAGGTCAGGAACTGTAACTGGATCGGTGGTGTCGACCTTAATGAGGGAAGTGGTGCTGCTGGTGACGATAGGTCAAGAGGCGTGACCATCCTCCTCTCGCTCAACCGTCGCATACAGGTCATCAGAATTGGTGAGGATGCTCGTGTGGTTCGGGTACGTTATTTTTCGAGTCATGTGGGCTGCCGGGCTGACAGCGGTAGAAAATCGACTTCGCCGGTAGTACGCTCTCGGTGCGCCGATACTCGGTCGCCTGTGTGGCTGATTCCCGGAGTTATGCTCTGCTGGATATAGACAGACAGCTCAAGATCCCGTTGATGAGCATATCTTCATTGGACGACTCGCAACCCGGAGGTCCATTTGGACTGGCCCAAAATATTGCGGACGAGTCTGACGGAGGGCTTCTGAGAAGCTCGTCATCCGCGACAGCCCGTCCTTTACTAGTGCCATCTGAGGCTCCAGGGGGCCACAGTAGAAGCTCAAGCTTGGGTGGGTTCATCGCTGGCGCCACCAGAAGACAAGAGAGAAGGGCAGGGGAGACTGAAGATGCTATTTTCCAGGAGGCTGATGCCCCTGCGGTCTCAAGAAGTCCTGGGCCTGGTGGTCGGCCATCGAGCCGTTCTCAACATGATGCCAACAAACCTCTACCCCCTCCACCACGCGAGCCCGGGGGATCGATTGCCGCTCTAGCTGCCGGCTCCAGCTCGCCCGCCCGGACAAGTTCACCGCCAAAACCTGGCGCCGTCTTCTTGAAGCCCCATATTGTATCGCCGGCCGCCGAGGAGTTCCTCATTGTCACAGGAACCGGTCCCTTGGACCCAGGCATTGGAATGTTTGTGAACCTAGACGGTGACCCAACCCGGCCCACACTCGAGTTTGAAAGGTATCCTCGTGAAATTGCGGTTGATGGGGGTTCGACGGACCTTTCCTCCTCACGGACATCACTTACCCCGGATGAAGACGGCTATGTGCTTGCATCTATGGCTAGGGAGTTTGACGGTGGGCTCCGTAACGGTCTCGAAATCCAACGCTTCGACATAAATGTGGGGGAGGATGAGCCCGAAAAGTTCTGGCTTGAAATCAGGGATAACGACCCCAAAGATACGACACCACCCAGCAAGCCTATCGGAATCCGGTCTCTGCTACACACTGAAGAGATGCGGTTTGAAGAAGTTGTTGATCTCCTATGTCAAAGACGCTTCTCCCCCTTCAGCGGCCACGCAGCCACGCCAACTATGTCAATTGCGAGCTTTGATTCTCGGACAGCTTTGTCTATGGAGCGGCTGTCTCAAGAGAAGGAGCTTTTTGATCGCGACCTAGAATCTGACGACGAACCATTGCCGGAAGGCTGGGAAGTCAAGAGAAACAAAGAGGGCGAGGACTTCGTCCGATCACTAGCAAAGACTTCATCACGCCTGGCTGTCTGGGCAGGATCAGATATATGGTGGGCTGTGCGAAATCCCTTGCTCTTGCGAATGGAGTCTGCGGTGCAGCTCGCGGCCTCCAAAGATCGGCAGACAGCCCAGGACAAGAAGGACACAAGGCAGCATATCATTTCCCTCCTGGCCACTATCAAAGACCGGGACGCAAAATCAGAGCTCGAATTCATGACGCTGGGCTACATTCGTCAAAAAGCCAGCGTCATGCTTCTAGCAGGGTTCCTTGACGCCTCTGAGCCGCTGTTCAGCAATGAGGAGTTGGCTGTTATGGAAGAGGGTTTATTGGGAGGAGATCTGGATGCAAGGGTCGTGCTGGCACTCATACCCCCACTTCGAAACGAAATCGTGATGAATCGGAGGGGCATTTGGATTTACGGCGGAGTCAAAGAGCTTGTTCAAGGTTACATGTCCAGCGAGAAGCCTACCCCAGTTCTACAACCCATCAGCCTCTTGACTCCAAATGTGCTTCAGTTTTTGAGGCGGTTCCTGACGGCCTGGAGAAAGAAGAAAGGGTTTGGCAGCATACCAGACGAAGTCTTTCGAACGGTAGATGCATCCCTGCTCTTGGTGCTACTGGAACTTGATCAAGACACACCACAGGGGTTGCCGGGCAAGAACGGGGCAGTCCGGAAAGAGCTGTACGATCTTGTTGATCACGGCGTTGACTGTTTTGACAGAGCCGTTGATCTACTCGAAACTTATCGCCGACTATTTGTGCTCAGCCGGCTTTACCAACACCGCAAGATGGCGGGCGATGTGCTAGCGACATGGAAACGCATCATTGAAGGAGATGAAGACAGGGGCGGTGAACTCGGTGATGGTGAGCAACGAGTCAAAGGCTACCTAAGCAACGTGGGCAATCAAGCCTTGGTGCAGGAATACGGCCTCTGGCTGGCCAACCGAAACCCCAAGCTTGGCGTCCAAGTGTTTGCCGACGACAAGGGCAAAGCTCCCAAACTCTTGCCAAGTGAGGTTGTAGAGCTCTTGAAGGAGGAGGCGCCGGGCGCTGTGAAGTACTACCTGGAGCATCTCGTCTTTGGCAAAGGCAACACTTCTTATGTCAATGAGCTCATTACCTACTATGTGGACATCGTCATCAAAGATCTACAGTCCTCAGCGGCCTCCCGCGAAAAAGTTGCCACATCGTACGAAGCATACCGGGCTCTACGGCCGCCCAAACCTACTTATTTCCGTTTTCTCGCCGACAGCGCCCCGCCCAATGATGAAATCTGTCAAAGCCGATTGCGGCTGTTACAGCTCCTCGCAAGTGGGCATGAATACGATGAGCTAGCGATTCGGAAACGTCTCGATGCTCTCATAACACAATCATCGGGTGCTGGTAAAAAAAGTTCAAAGTCGCATACCCAGCGGGAACTCCTCGTCCCCGAGGCCATTATCCTCGACGGGCGGGCCGAGCGCCACGAGGATGCGCTTCGCCTCCTGGTTCACCAACTCGGCGATTACGATACTGCGGTCTCGTACTGCCTCAGGGGCGGCACGTCCATTTCTGGGTTAACTCCTGGTCGGCGCGGCAGCATCCCGACCAAGGAGACACAGACACATTTATTCCGTGTTCTTCTGTCTCAATTTCTGGCAATCTCCGACCCCAGCGTCTGCGTTGAGCAGACCGGGGCGTTGCTCGAGCAGTTTGGTGGGTGGTTTGACGTGCTGGAGGTATTGGATCTCATCCCGGATCATTGGTCCGTGGATGTCACGGCTGAATTCCTGGTGGCCGCGCTTCGAAGACTAGTCCACGAGAGGCACGAGACTACGCTAGCAAGATCCCTGAGGGGTGCGGAGAACTTGAGGATAAATTATGACTTGCTGGTCAAGGTTGAAGAAAGGGGACCGGTGGTTGATGCAGGAGGGTGACTGTTTATTGTTGGATATCATCTGTGTGTGCCTGGAGACTGCATAACGTTGAGATATTTATGTCATCGCGGTCACAATGCAGCTCTCGAGTTAGGAGCATGAACAAACTCTTCTGGCCCATTAACCTCATTCTGCCCTGCTACTTGCCTCGGCTTCTAGGGGCTTGAGGTACTTCAATAAAATTCCGACAAATATGCCCCGAGCAGAATCAAGCGTCCATCCAGAATGGAGGAAACTGCAAGACCAACCACGGGATCGGCAACAATCCAATGCAGACGCCACAACGAGTCTATCCCTCCATTCCCATCTCACTTCCATCCACGTCTGAACTTTTGTCTTGATCTACTTTGAGGCTCTACCTCCAACATGCATCTCCAACCACACCCCCACTCCCACCCCCAGCCTCATCTCTCACCAGTGTTGTGTTTGCCTTTTCCGTCATCCCGACAACCGGCCCAACTCAATCCAGGCAGATCAACCACAGTCAGACCAATAACGATGGGTACGTGAACCACATCATACGAGGCGAAGTCAATCACACATGACTATACGTCGCGCGGCGGGACCGCCTCGTTAACGGGCTACGTTGGTTTAAACCTGTCACAGACCTCGACCTAGTAGAATCCGACGGGACACCCATTAGTTTTTCACGCTTGAAATGTGTCATACCATGGCCACTTTAAGCCGTTCGTTCGGTCCTTCGATCATGCTACTTACCCGGGCAAGGGGAGTCTCTCATCTGTAGTAGGGTGTGAAAAAAAAAAGATGAAAAAAAAGTTGCGCTGTGCGTGAACTCACCTTGCGAGAGCCAAGTTTGAATAATCTACCGTTTTATCCTCCCACTGGTCATGAGCATTGGCAGTCGTAGTTGCAGTTGCGATGGTAGTGACGTTGGTATTGGTACTGACATTGATGTTGCTGGTCCCATCTTGACCACTACCTTGAGCGCTGAGATGAGCAGCCTCGGATGGATCAGAACTCACGCTGGAAGTGCCGGTACCTGTGCTGGTGGCTGAACCAGCGCTTCTGGGGTCGGAACTGGCTGAACTTCCCCCATCCCACAGAGCAAGGAGGTTCTCGATGCCGTTGCGGGGGCTTTCTGAGTTATTACGAGGATAGGTCAAGATTGACGAGGATTGCGGGGGTGTTTGTTGGGGTTGTTGTTGTTGATGCAGAAGCAGATGTTGGTTGGCGAGCGGCTCAGTGGGGCCTCCTCGTGATGTCTGGGATTGGAGCTGCAGGTGTATCTGCAAGGGACATTGAGATAGATGTCGAAGCTGGTACTGTGATGATGGTTCCTGGGATTGTTGGTGTGGTAGTAGTGATGGTTTTGATTGACCCCGTTGTTGTTGTTGCTGTTGCTGTTTCTGTTGTTGCTGCAGGCCTGTCTGCTCCTGCTCCTGTGCTTGTATTTTTTGCTGCTGCTGTCCAGCTGACTCTTCGATATTGCGTGTTGGCAGGAGGGTGACGGGCAAATGAGGTGAGACGAGAAGGGCGCCCTGGAACTCGGCTGGTCTGGGCACTCGTTCGAGCACCAAGGTTGTCATCTCGGGGCGCCACTCCATAGGCTCCATGCTGACACCAGTGCCAACGCCAACATCGTCGGCCCATCGCTCCATGGCGTCGCGACATGCCCCCAAGAGTCGGTCGAGTTTGACGCGGAGATTATGGTTCAGTCGCGTGGTTAAGGTACACTCCTGGCAGTTGGGGTTGAATGTTCCGATGCCCGGACTATAGCTGACCTGGTCGTGATCACTGTTATTGTTGTATGCAATGCTGTTGTGACTCTGGCGGCTCCGGCCACTCCCACTGCCTCTGCCCTTGCCTCTGCCCCGGCTTCCTCGGAACCGGGCTGACGGCAGAGGAGAAGAATCGTTGTCGGTCTCGAGCATTTCCACATCCGACATGATCCTAGTCGCCGCTCTGCGCGGTCCGCGCTGGCCGACATGCCTCTTGGTCCCCCTCTGTGCTCTCACCATCGTCGCAATACCAACCTTCAAGGATGTCGTCAGAGCCTGGCTAAATTGCGAACTGTTTGAGGGCAATCCACCGCCCCAGGTGTGGACAGATGGCTCCCTAAAATACCCATTTTGTTACGAAAGACCTTCAAGCACCTATTGTCAGTACCAGATGGCTATGGAATCCAAATCAAAGCCAGAGAAGATCGAGCGCGATAGGAGAGACATTGGCCTTGAAACATTGCAGAGTGCCGAAACGAAACCAGCCACCCCCGAGAACTGGATTCTCTGGGACTCGAGCCGCTTGGAACCTAGATTCTACCGCGTGCCAGGGACTCCTTCGTCGTGGTTCCGCTCCGTGTTGTTTTCCACAAGTGCTTCGAGAACAAACGGAAAAGGCAGGCCGCGCTTGTGTGGCCATGGCATGTCGGGTTAGCACGGCACCGAACCCTTGTTGTGCGGCCTAGAAGAGACAGGTCATGATCTCAGTCGTTGGAGAAGCAAACTCAAGCAGCTAGCTCATGGGGTTGAGGAGGGACTAATTGTATAGGCAGCTATTCCCGTGCATTCGCTGCAGACCAGCTCTTTGGCATCCCAGCCTCAAGAAGAATCTTTCCCATGTAGGCAACTGCATCTCGGGAGCAATATCGCACGCATCAGCTTGCATGTTACCGTGGGTGACCTCCTCAGGTAAGGCATGACGCCCAAAGTCATACCAAGAAAAGTTGCTCAGACCGCCAAGCCTTGTTGAAAACAGCCCTCAGCTGCACAGGAGCTAGTTACGAGGTGGTTTGTGATAGGGCGAATAGCAAACAGCTTCTTTTGTGACGATAACATGGTTTGTGACTGTGGTTCGTTCGACTTTGGTGTCGAAGAGAGTTCTGCGTATTGTGTATACCCGACCTTTGTGATTGGGGCGCAAACTAGCCGTTGCAAGCCAGGGGTCCCTATCCTTTGACACGATCGACGGCCGATGAGGCTCGACGGGCAACCTGGAGAAGAGAATTCCGGTAACATCCAGGACCCCACCCCCTGCCGCCATGACTGACTTCATCCTAGCTAGTGCACATGTGACGTGTTACCAACTGCCTGCCCTTTTTTCAGTCGTGACGCAAGGTAACAACCTTAGAAGCTTCTTCTGGGCTATGGCCTCCGACATAAAGCCAGAGGAGAGACCATGGAGACTAACAAATTCTCAGCTTCCTAGTCGACGGTGCTAAGACACTTCATTTTCACTGCGTACCATCTGCTTCTCCAAGAATCCATCATCATCGCGCTTTCCAGAAAGCAAAGATACAAAATCCTTCCTAGATTTTTATTGTTGATGCTGAAATGGCGGGCTTTGTCGCAACGTGATGACGCTAACAGAGACTCGGCACAGACACACACCGAAACAAGCAAAGCCCCATAGTGTTAAGGAGTTAGCCCGCTGGAGAGTGCCCACATCCCGCTGTTTGCTGAGTGGAGAGAATTTCTTTTTTCAGCAGCCGCTGGGGCACGCAGCGCTAGAAAGCTTAATTTTATCCTGGGGGACTCGAGAGCTCCCCTTTTTTGTTTGCTCTTTTCCGAACTTGCGAGACGGAACTCATCATTACGCCAACGCAGCTTCCCGATACTGTGGTAACGCAGCAGCCGTAGGCAAATTAGATTATGAGATGGGCCCCGTATCCTTAGTTTACCCGCACCGCGCATGTGCACCGTTCACTGTGGTTTTGAGACAGATCCATGGATGACTTGCAGCTTGGCGTATCGCATGGCGAAGACGCCCCGATTTGGTCTGGTGAACTCGTGGGCGCCACACGATCTATCGTTTGAAACATGCTTGGCATCTCGAACCTTTCTTTTGTCTCGGACAGCCATGGCACAGTGGCAGCCCTACCATGAAGTACACACACTACTAATGGACCGAACCAGACGCGTGGGAGTCAATAAGGGGCCAAGTTTTGCCGATGCAACTCTAAAATCTTGGACACCCTCTTCCGCGCGAATTCGTCTGGGCGCAAAGTAACCTGAAAACCTGGAATATGGACGTGCCGTATGCAAGACGTGCAAGGCGGCAATACACTACACTAGTGAAGGGGCAGGCGACAGAGACTCTGGCTGCACGAACGGATTGATTCCGTCAAACTGAGACGCCGCTGGCTGCTGGTCGCGGGCCCGAACCGGACCAGGGGGTTCCCAGAAACCAGCGAGGATGATCAGTAGGGTCTTAGCAAGTACCTCTCTCTCCACGTGGTGTCCGTACTTAACCGTTTCTTCTTTTGCGAAGGTTGCCAATTTCTTTGCTGGCAGGGCTCCGCTCGCCGTTTCCCAGATGGCCAACCGATTGAGTTGCGACAGATCATCCTTTTACAATCACGGTCTCGCCTCGAGTCAGGACAGCACCAAAAGTTCGCGAGTCGGATGTGGCAGCCTGGAACCCGCAACCGGGACTGAGGCGACAGCATGGACAGATGACTTCAAACGTTCTATGAGCGTTATCGGCAGACGGACAGCTATCGTCCCGGCGACCGCACTCTCAACACCCACAAGCACCCGTCCAGGTGTGACAGGTGACTCCGGTCCCCCGATACACGATGTGAAGCCAGCCGGTCGGCAGTTTATTCTGGCTATTACGCGGTGTGCCCCTCGGTCGGCCACAGAGCAAACTGTCCTATCTCACTCGTGGGCCAAGGGACACCTGCTTGGCCGGCCCTGCCTTGCACTGCACTGCATTCCTCATTAAGGAGTCCCTATCGAGTCGCCTTCTGCAGCTGTCCGTGCGGTCGTCATGACCCCTCGGAAAGCACACGAATGAAAACGCCCGTCTGGTTGGGAGGCCAAAGGCTGGAAGCGAAAATGAGACTTTCTTGACCAGCGGGGCTGCCAGGGCCACGGCGTTGCGTCTCTTGCCATCGAAAGCGGGTCTTGTCCAACGGGGTCCCTGGTCTGCTCATCCTTGCGCCAAGGACACCCGCTGACGGACAGATGGCAGACAAACAATTTCCCATCCACATTGGGCGGCTCTCTTTTTGCTCACACCGTCATCATGAGCAATGACGGTCTCTCCGCGTCAGGGGTGATAACTGACGGGAAACAAGACGGCCCAGAACGTTGCCGTGCTCGTGAGCCGTCAGGACAAGAACGGCTGTGTGCGAAATGCTGTCGCAGAAGCCCATTTCCCCGTTCTCTCCTCGATACATGGCAGGGCATGATGGTGGATGCGCAAACTGGGCGCTGGACGTTGATACAAGCAGCCAATCTCCCCACTCTCCCACACGGCCCCCTCTGACCGCGGCCGCGTCTTGTCTGCCACATCTTGTACAGGCTCTTCTCCCTCGCCTACCCTTGCATTTTGCCGTGGTTTGGCATTTTGCGGGTCAAGCGTTTTTGCTGCATCCCGCGCCCTATCCGCAGTACTTGGCTGTCGTGTACGAGAACAGCCCCCCGGTTCTTGCTACGTCTTCCTGTACCTGTTCCCGACAAAGGAGTATCGGCCAGCGGCCAGTGGGACGGGGGTAGGTGCCAACCCAAGCTCCCCTCAAGAGGAAGCTGCATAAGATCTCTCGAACGCAACCTGCTGCCACCTTGACCCCCCTTGCTAGGAAAAACGGCCACCCCCTGGTCGATATTGTAAACCCCCCTCCCATATCCCGTTCGGCCTCCGGAGCCATGGACATGTAGCCATATGGGATCTGCTGTCGCTCCCACCCTTTGGCCTTATTGCCACTGACGTTCTCAAGAATACTTGAATCCTCTCCACCCTCGTCCGCCGCGCCAAGCCATTCACACCTGCCCGATCACCGAACTGCTGGGACCGCCTGCTGCTCCCAACGTCCAGACGAACCTAGCTCTTCTACGTCGATCCTCCCATTGCTGACCCTGATTCACTGGTGGCATTGGTATCAAGACGAGAATTCCCCATGCGACCTCAACTCGACTCTCCGGTCCGGATACATCGAACCTTTCTCATACTCTGAAGACAGTCCTGCGTCCGGAGACGCCTTCCGAAGCTTCGAGATGGACCGATCCGCCCCAACCCCTGCCGGGCAGCTCGACCTCTTCAGTATCATAGAGCGAGCATGCTCTGTCTTCTCTCTGTTGGGCTGCGTCTTCATCATCGCCACTTTCTGCATGTCCAAGGCCTTTCACAAGCCCATCAACAGGCTTGTCTTCTACGCATCGTTTGGAAATGCTATTACGAATGTTGCAACTATCATGGCTAGGTCCTTTATTGGCGACACAAACTCTGCCGGCTGCCAATTCCAAGCCTTTTTGATCCAAATGTAAGTCGACAGTATTTTGGGTGCTGAAATTTATACTAACACTCGCCTACAGGTTCATGCCTGCTGATGCTTTCTGGACCCTGGCCATGGCTGTGAACGTCTACCTCACTTTTTACTTCAAGTTTGACGCGCAGAGGCTGCGCCGAATGGAAGCGCCCTATCTCATCTGCTGCTACGGAATCCCCTTTGTCGTAGCCCTTACCTACATCTTCGTCTCTACGCCCGCAAAGGGGCGGATGTACGGAAACGCAACGCTCTGGTGTTGGGTCAGCTCCAACTGGGACATTTTCCGGATTGCAACTTTCTACGGCCCTGTCTGGATCGTCATACTGATAACCTTCTTTATCTATATTCGCGCCGGCCGCGAGATCTACAAGAAGCATAAGCAGTTGCGCGATTTCAGCTATAGCCATCACGAGCCCGAGCCCCTGCGTACAATGGACGACCCGTTCAGCTCAAGCAAGACGACTGAAGTCGTTGTCACGTCCGAGGTCCGTGGCAAGCAGAGCATTGACCTCGCCCCACTCGGCGGTGGGCAACGTCGGGGATCTGAATCGACTGCAGCACCCAAGTTACCCAATGCCGCTTATTCGGTCGTCATCCAGTCGGGGAGACGTGGTGTCGGGCGGGAATCGTACGGCGACGTGGTGCTCCCTATTCAGACCAACGCGACTTCGGATTCCATTCCACCAGCACCACGAACGGGAAATCCGCTCCGTCGCCGAGCAGCGTACGAGGCCAACAACGCGACGTGGTCATACACCAAGTGTGCCATCCTCTTCTTCACAGCCATGCTGGTGACTTGGATCCCATCAAGTGCCAACCGGGTCTACTCGGTCGTGCACAACAACCAAGCCTCCCTCGCCCTCGAGTATATGAGCGCCTTTGTGCTCCCACTGCAGGGGTTTTGGAACGCCATCATCTACATGGTGACGTCGTGGAAGGCGTGCAAGATGCTTTGGCATGACACGTTCCACGGTTCGCACCGCTCCAAGGATGATATCGCTGGACACGGTGACTTCCGTATGGCAGGCGGTCGCAACGGCTCTAAATCGAACGGGAAGACATACGAAAGCGAGAGTATGACCGACTTGGCTGGGAGTCGACCGAGTACAAACGACCGCCACCTCGATTACAAACTGAGACTTTAACCGGGTTTTCTTATCTTCGCTGTTTCTCTCACGCAGTAACGATCTCTACTATTTTACGAATACGGGCTCTTTTCTGGAATCCGAAGTCACGATAAAACAGGGGCAATTTATCTTTGCACGATAATACCACTTGCTACCTACTTCCACACACTCTACTGTCTCAACGTCAGACCGGGGTTT
>Ga0247760_1002657_pt1 | contig 13055 bp, 14 predicted proteins | sample UWRJL171409R4_FD_179936 | JGI IMG/M metagenome (GOLD analysis project Ga0247760, IMG submission 179936) | Plant litter microbial communities from Arlington Agricultural Research Station in Wisconsin, United States - UWRJ-L171-409R-4 | ecosystem: Environmental > Terrestrial > Plant litter >...
GTAGGCGATCAATCCGTCGAGTCCAGCTCTCAGCGTCGAAGAGATGGCGATCAAATCCGTTCCATGTCCACTTCATGCACACGGTCGCTGGATCGAGGAGGGGATTATCGTCAACCCGTCTCCTCCTCTCTTGTCGCGTTTACAGCCGTAGGCCAGGTAGGGATCGTAGACGTACGTTTGTCGTTCGCGGGCTGGGTCTTCCCTGCGTATTAGTATGGGCAGCCACCCGTTGTCGTTGGTCGCCTTGTTCACCCTGTCGGTCTTCCCCGTCCGGATTGGCTGTATATGGCGAAATTAGGTTGCTATGTGGAAGGCGAGTGTTGGTCAGGTAGGTTTCTGGTGGAGGCAAGCTAATAATTATGAGAAAGATTAGGTATCTCGTAGCCACGTCGAAGTGGGGGAAAAGAGGGTGCCGAGCGAGTGGACGAAGGTGAGTGAGAATTAACCAAGAGACAGGGCATGAAATAAGGGGGATTGAAGATAGGAGAAGAAAAAGCGAATATCAAGCAACGATATAGGACGAGGACGGCCAGGAACGAGGGCAAAGGAAAGAATCTGGCTGGCCCAGACGAGAGGCTGGGCTTGAGCTGGAGAGGTCTAGTTGGGAGCAGGGAAGACTCCTGCTTGGGTTGGTTCCAATAGCCGACGACGGAGTCTGCGGCCGGGTCGGGTCGAACAACTGGCAGCACTCCACCCCTCTTTCCTATCTCAAATTCCCAAGATGGAATCCAAAGGTTTGGGTGGAAGAGAAAAGGGGAACACAAAGGTGGGAGACGGGGCCGCAGTTACACAAGCTATAGCGATAGCAGAACTAGGGCTGCGATGGATCTCCGCAGTGCCCATTGGCTAAGAATTGGCGCCTGTTTTGGTATGCAGTTTTCAGGAGCGGCCATCTGAATGCAGTCAAGGAGACGACGTCGAGATGGCAGCTGCAGACCGCCAGTCTGTCTCCGTACTGAGCGTAGACTACTGCAAAGTTTTGATGTAAGGCTGAGCCTAATTTCGCGTCCCAGAGAAGTCGCGACGCGATAGGCAGGCATGCCCCCGACATGCAGCTCCCAACGCACCTTCTGGGAGTCGCCTGCCTCAGGTCCTCCTTTCTGGGCAACCTTCATCCGTTCGAAGAAAAAAAAGTTGTTTATGTGGGGAGCTGGTGGACATCTCCACGCCCCTCTCTGAGCTCCTCTTTGGCGTCTTTTCCCAAGCCATGGCCGATCCTCTAGGTCTGTCGCATTGCAGCCAGGAAAATAACAGATGTCTGGCGCCAACTCTACACTACGGAGTGCATGGTGCATATTTGGAAGCGAGTGGGCCGGTAATATACACAGTAGAGGGCAGCGCAGATTGTATGCACCCCGTTTCAACCAGCGGCTCGCTGCCTTGAAGGCAAGATGCTGTCCAGAGTTGCTGGTGTCCTTGAAAAAGCATTCGCGGGCGTTTCTCCCCCACACAGCACCCATGTCTCGAATGGCGCCTGCAACGCTTCACCGCCTTGTGCAGGGTTCACCCCCTTGACCTCTGTGGACCGATATATAGGCCGGATTCCGAGCCGATCCAGTGCTAGCCAGATCGAAGCTCGGCGATCTGTCAATTGTCAAACCCAGCTGCATCTGGTACATGGCCGACGAAGAACGGTCGCCCAGTGAATGAGTCGCCTTTTGATCATGTGTGATGGTTAACCAGGCCAGAGGCCAGGGCCTTCCATGACGCGATTTTGGGTGCTCCAAGGAACAGCCATGAGGAAGAGAGGTTAGACTAAGATGTCAGTCAGCAGGGACGTGGGGGGCGTAATTCAGGCCGATGGGGCCCTAATTAAACCTTCATGCAAAACACAGGGAAGCGCGTCTCTGATTCGCGTGCATTTCGCGTTTAAAAGGCGTCCAATCTGGACCTCAATGCCATTGGCACAGTTGAGCCCTCAATCCTCAGCCAGTCCATATCTTGATAGGATGGCACTGAATCGCTGAGAGATGACCGGAGAACGATTGGACTGTGAATGAGGGCATTTCCCGGATGTCACTGAGAATATTTATTTCGTCGATATCCATGCATCCAACAGGAACACCGAGCGGCGTCAGACACAGACGCAGACGCTGTGACGCCGCATCACCAAACTAAGCCCCACATCTGGCGCTGGAAGAGCGTGCTCTTTGCTATCTGGGAACGATAAGACAACAAAACAACAGGAAAAGGAGAAAAAGAAAAAGAAGGGGATTTGGGGAGGGGGTTGGCGGTGTAGAAGAAGCTTCTTTCATTCAACGGAACGTTCCGACAATAGCGCCGCTGGCCTTGAGACATTGTGGAAACGCCATTGCGTAAATTCGAAGGAAACCTCCAAGACACAACCGCCAACCTGGTGCGTGTTGCTCGCTCCGCTCTACGCTCCAATTGAACTCACCGCAACGGTTTTGGATTAAGCGTGCCGAACGTGTCTCATCGCCTGTCAATATTCACAGGCTCCAGGTCCACGCAGGGTCTTGGAATCGGCAGCATTGACCATCCGCGTGGTTCAATTGAGTAGCACCTCAGCACCCCGACCGTGATGACCGAGTTCCGACCGTTCCGGAGCCGGCGGCACAAGGGTATGTATCTTTATCCCCCGCATCTCATACCACTCCTAAGGATCCTAACCAGATGACCCCCTACTCCCGCCCATCACCACGCAGACAGCGTCAGTTCTACTCGTCCTGTACGCCCTAATCTATTTCCTCCCTTTCTACGCCTCCGCCTCAACCCGGCCTAGTCCGGTCCTCTCCCGGGATGCCCCTTCCGTCATCCGGGCGCGGATCCGTTCTGTGATCATCTCATGCTTCATCTGCTGCATCACCACCGCCGTCATTCTCACCCACTCCGCCAACGCCAACCCCTCCACTGTACTGCACCTCACCGGCGTGTGGCCACCCTCCCTCACTGACTCTGCGCGCGCCCTTCTCCTCACCGCCCTCCTCTTCGCCGGGCCCCTCTTTTTACATCTCCTCGCCGACTCCGCCTGGCGAGACTGGATCACCCCCTCTTCCCCTACCTTCCCACCCCGCGAAGTCTTCTCCTCATGGACATCCTTCCGCAATATTGTTGCCGGTCCTGTTACCGAGGAGGTACTTTTCCGCGGCGCATCCGTGCCGTTAATGCTGATAGCGCAAACACCCCTCGCCCGGACTGTGTTGCTCTCCCCCGTCATCTTTGGACTCGCCCACGTCCACCACTTTTACGAATTCCGCTTGACCAATCCCCGCGTGCCCGCGGCCGCGGCCCTGCTGCGATCTGTATTCCAGTTTGCCTACACGACGCTGTTTGGCGCCTATGCCACCTTTTTGTTTGTGCGAACAGGCTCGCTACTCGCCGTGTGCCTTGTACATGCCTTTTGCAACTACATGGGCTTGCCCAAGATGTGGGGAAAGGTGCGCGAGGGGACATCGACAAGCGGGTTGTGGACGTTGGGGTACTATGCGTTGCTAGTGGCGGGGACGGTGGCATGGTATCGGAATCTGTGGGCGTTGACGGAGAGCAAAAATACTCTAACACCAGTAGGGGCATTTTCTTGAATCTTTCTTCCTGCCCTGTGAAAAGTCCTGTCAGGGTTTATCAATTTCAAGGCAGAAACTTGGCATTCAACGTCAACGTCAGGTCATATATGGGTCAAGCACATAGAACAATTGAAGGAACTTTGTTTGAAATTCTCGATTAAGCTATATAACAGTGTGTCATATACTACTACCATGGGCTCCTCGTACACTCCTCCCCGCCCTGCCAGCAGTTGGAGATTTGATTCCATACAACTCCGTCAATTTTGCCTTCGCTTCTGCGTTCACCATCACCCCACCAAAACGCCATGCATGCGACGCATGTAGATCTTTAAGTAGCCATTAAGCTGCAAAAACAGGTTATGTAATGTGCTGTATGCTGTACGAAAGATTAAAAAAAAACCAAGACTACCCCCTGTTTCCCTACAAGTCCCAGGCTCTATGTGAAATAGATCGTCTGCGAAGAGAAAAGGAATCTCGAATAAAAGGGATAAAGTGATGTACACGAAAACAGAACAAGAGGAATCATACCACCGATTTCCCAGGCTCTTGGTAACTCATCAGGTTATCGGCAGGATATTCGTGTGGCTCATCATCGGCCTTCCCGCATCATACCTATGAGTTCGCCGCATCCCGGTTGCTCTGGGAACTGGCGCTCATCGTAGGCTGAGTGGTAGGAAGGATAGACTGGGCCTTCTGGCGAACCTTAGCCCAGGCAAAGACAAGACCGCTGACGAAGCCCAGGAATATGGCCGAGACACTCCCAAAGGTAATGGGCGCATCAAAGAAAACGAGACCGCTGACGGCAATCGGGAGCTTGTTGAGGGCGCCAACCATCGAGTAGGTCGTCGACGAAGTGACACGGATACACCAAGCCGAACAGTACGAGATGAAAATTGCAGCAAGACCCGAGTACACCATGCCGATCATGAGCGCATTGCGGCTCTCGACGGGGAAGTTCTTGGCAAGATTGGCAGACGACCAATCCTCAGCGAGCAGAGAGAAGACGATTAGGACCGGGATCGTGAGCAGGTTGTTGTAAAACATAGCTATAGGCGTGTTAGAGAGCAATATCGGTTCATCCGGTTAGAATTGACTTACTGTCATAATCCTTGAAGTTCATCTTCTTAATAATCTTGCGCATGCCAAGCACATACGACGCGGTGCAGAAAACATTCATGCCCATCCACGCGTAACCAGCGTTCAGGGTCGAAAGGGCTGCGGAGGCCTCGTGAGAGTGGCTAACACCATCAACTACGGCCTGAATGTCCGCCCAGGCAGCAATGACAGAGCTGAGCACCATCAGACCAAACGAGAGGAGCGTCATAGGTGTGACGCTACCGCCGAACCAGAGAACCTCTCCGTAGGCAATGACGATGATCGTCAGATTCTTGAAGATGGTATAGACCGGAACCGACAGGAACTGGAGAGCCTTGCCACCAGTGTAAATCATACCGACGAGTAGAAGGGAGATGGGGAACCCTGAATAATCCACCATTAGTAAAGTATCTCACTGCTATCAGTAAATCGCCATACATTTCTTTGCCTTGGTCGAGTCGAAAGGCGCCAGGTTTTGGAACAAGCCCAATTGCTTGAAAAGCAGAATCGCTAATGTGCACACGATGGACTGGGAAGCAGTCAGAAACAAGAGGTTATTGATCCACAATGGTTAGGAAAATACCTGAATGGCAAGGTAAAAGAACATCAGATTCCACTCCGAGCCCGAGACGACATACTTGTTCACCACCGTCATGCTAATAGACGCAAGACAGTAGGCAAGAATCGAAACGCCCGGGCTGTGGTCAACCTTCTCCAACCACGCATTGAACGGCGAGGGGCCATCGTTGCGGGGACGGGACGCCTGACGCCCGAGAAACGGGTCCTTCTCGCCACCAAACTCCTGGCCGTCGCCAGCCCGCATCTCAACATCTTCGTTCTTCTTGTTTGACATCTTGGTGAAACGGTCCCGATAGCGACTGGGCGATTTGGCGGGAAGCAAGTGACAGTGGGGAAATCACCACGCCTCAACTCAACTGTCCCCGTCTGTGTTTGTCTCTCTTCTACACGATACCCAAGGCCCAAGTCCGTGGCTGGTTGATTCGGCGCAGGGACGAGAAAGGGGCTATCAGAAAAATCCGCAATCGCTATGGCGCGGCGCGAAGCCTGACAATCGACTGCCGATCGGCTGGACACGGGCGCAAAGAAGCAAAAGAGAGAAGGACTAAAAGAAAGGAATCAGCGAGTCGAAACCATTCCAGTTGCGCAGCAGGAGAGGGGTCGGATGGCGGATGCCGGAGAGAACTCGGTCGGGATTTGGGAGACGCGTGTCAAGAAAACGAGTTTGGGAGAATTAATGTTAAATTGCAACTGGCAAATCCACGCTGAAAGGGGGCTTGGCGGGTCAGTGGGAACAACCCGCTGCGGCTCTCCTTTTTTTACTTGGCACGTGCAGAGGGAGCAAACCGCTGGATTTGAGCACCGACCCCTTATTGGATTTTATATGCAGCTATGGGGGTCTTCTGCAGGTTATCAGCAACAGCTTCAGAAGCACAAGTCTCCTGGACCAGCAACCTAAAAAACCATGCTTAAGGTCTGGATGGTTCTGGTCTCGGCTGGCGGAGGAAAACCCATGACACTGATCGCAGGGCTGAAGAAATCACAAATACACAGGTACGTGCAACATCCACCCCTCCACGTTGTCTACGTGTAGTTTTGCGAATTCGTACACTAGATGCCAAAAGATGACCAACCCATACCCTTGCTGGTGAGAGAACAGTTTTGGTTGCGTTTATGTTGCTTTTGAAATTGGGCTCGTGGATTCTTCATCAACTTCGTCGCCATCATCCGCCATCTCCTTGTCCTCCTTATCCTCTCCTTCGCCCTTCTCGTCCTTCTCGCCCTTATCCCCTTTGTCAGCCCCCAGTGCATCGGGGGCAACTGGGAAGTTCAGGTGCTTCCAATCTTCCAACTCTTCAGTGACGGACCGCAGTCGATCGCGAATACTCTCAATAGCATAGCTCCCGAGCAAGAGCCTCAAAGGTGGATAAGAACAATGACCCAGTTGCCAGACAAGCTCAGCACATTTCACGGCGCTCGTTGGCTGGCGGTCCCCGAGCCACTGAACCATCCTTTTGGCATGCAGTGCCGGCGAGGTAGCATGGGCGTAGGCGTCGCTAGCCGGCTTAATTAGAAAATGGCCCCATGTCGGGAGAGGATTCGTCTTCGAGTCAGGCTCGTCGCGGCGAACCAACCCGGGTTCAACCAAGGTGGCCTTGATGTTGAACGAATCAACTTCGTAAAGCATTGCTTCGACCAGTCCCTCAACGGCATACTTGGTGGCGCAATACGGTCCCAGTCCGGGAACACCCAGGGCACCAGACGTGGAACTGAAGATGAGGTAGCGGCCTGAATTCTGTTGGCGGAAATAGGGCAGGGTTGACTGGATGATGTGAAGAGTGCCCATAAAGTTGGTTTCAAACTGGTTGCGGATCTCGTACTCGTCCTGGTCTTCGCAGGCGCCAATAACGCCGTAACCTGAACAGTTGACAACACAGTCGATCCGACCGAAACGGGTCAAGGTCCTCTCGACGACGCGAGTTACCGAAGCGCCATCCCGTACGTCGCAGAGCAGACCAAGGCAGTTTTCGTGGGTCTGAACCATGGACTCGGGAGTTGACTCAAAAACGCGACCGACGGTGGTGACAAGATCGCCGTGGCTCAGGGCACACTTGACGAGCGAGCGACCCATATGACCGGTCCCTCCAAAGACCTTGAATGCAAATCAGCCACCTATAAGGGAAGAGCATTTGACTGCGTACTCACAACCCACACCAACTGCTTCCGTTGTACCCCGGGCTGTGGCGGATCACAGCTTGCGGGGAGTTGGAGCCTGGCTTTCGCGGTTGAAGTGTCAGACCCCGCGACTGAGGCGCCATCGTGGGTGGTGCGAGAGTCCATTATGGGCCAGAGAAACCTCAGCAGGAGGAGCAGATTGATTCCGTATCTCGATCATGCAGCGGCGATGCTGAGGGCAAAACGCATTCGCCACCCGTCTTCGCTTTCATTTCATGGCTGTCGTTCTCGAAGCTGGAAGGCGTCAAACATCAAGCCAGAAGATGAAGTTCATGCGTTTCCTCGATGGCTTGGCTGAACGGAGCCCTTCAACGGGTGACTGGGGTACCCTTCGGCAAAAGCCAAACCCAACTCCCGCTGTTCAAGCGCCCCAATAATCCGACAGAAGGCTGTAGTCACGTGGGTTGAGGGCCAGGATGATGGAGTGTGAGTTTTGGGGCTCCGAGAAATGAACTCTCTCTCAGTGTCAACGGACCGAACCGGATTGTACGGTCCAACCCCTGAAGGATTGTTCGCCCGGTACTTCACGGCTTGACTGCAGGCGAAGATGGCCAACAGACCCCGGCATTTTTCTATCTTTGAGGCCTTGGTACTGAAGATCAAGGCCATGAATGTTAGAACTTAGACCTAAATATTCTTGCTCGAACCCTCACAGAACCGCCTCCCACAGACCAAGTTCCACGCAACAAACTTTCAGGGGTTCCATGGATTGTAGTTGAGTGAGTGGTGGGCCTTGGCGCTTGCCCCTCCACATTCCTTGCCCAGGTCCTTTACTCCTTAGATGTACTTTTTGATCATCCAAATCATCCCAATGAAAAGAACAGGTACCTTACTAGTAACACCGCCAGCTCAAGCTGAGGATCGGCCTAATACCCACCCTTCCCAGTTTGAATGTATGTCATTTTTGATCTTAACTCTGCCTCGCATACTGATTGGATTCTTTCTTTCTTCTCTCCTTCTCTCCGTCCCCTCGTTTCATATACGTAACTTCCTATCCCAGGATTTTGGTTTTCCATCTGGGAACGTGCACTGGCGGGAACAACTGACTCTCCCGATGGCGCAATTCACCAAAGCTGGGCGACCCCACCTACGTCAATAACCCACGAGGTGAATTTCCACGGAAAGAGGTGAAAGGCGATCAATCTCACCCATCGCCGAGCTCAATCTAGGTGTAATACTTGCCAGCTGTGAGACGGGTTGTCATCGTCTGTCGAGATTGTTCCAACTTCATGTGGATAGCTGAGTGACCTGCCCCGCACCCCGGACTATAAAAGCGCGGCCCCGCATTCCCCGTTCTGCTCAGTTCGCCCAGTAAAGACACAGTCTTGTCGATATCCATCATACTCACCCACAACACTTGATATTTCGAAACAAAAATGAGGGCCTATTACTTTGACAACCTCCCCGTAAGTCGCCGCCTCCCACCAAACACCTGCGACCCGACGGGATATTGACCCAACCCACAGGGCGACCAGCGCCTCCCACACGATTCGGGAAACGAGGTTGCCGCTTCTGACCTCACCAAGATCGGGGTGCTCTACTTCCACATCCCAAACATCGCTGATGTCGACGCGCTAGCCTCGGAACGGTGCTACAAGAACCGGGATGAGATTACGGTATCGCCCGAGAAGATGGGCGACGTGTACGAAGACAAGGTCAAGACATTCTTTGCCGAGCACCTGCACGAGGACGAGGAGATCCGCTACATCCGTGCCGGCGTGGGCTACTTTGATGTGCGCAGCAGGGACGACGAGTGGATCCGCGTACGGCTGGAGAAGGACGACCTGCTCATTCTCCCAGCGGGTATCTACCACCGGTTTACTACTGATGAGACCAACGTCAGGCATACCGTTCGGGAAACAGTGTAGAAGCTGACTGACAGAATCTCAGTTCGTCCATGCGATGCGGTTATTCAAGGACGAGCCCAAGTGGACGCCCCTGAATCGGTCACCAGATCTCGACTCCAACGCCCAGCGCCAGGAATACGTTTCCCAGTTTCTGAATTAGGCTACCTTACTCTTTGTAATTCAAAGCGCTCTATTTCTCTGCCTGCCTTCTCACTACTCCGACCCCAACGAATATCAAATATTTTCCTGGGAAATATATCCAAGATAAACACAGGTGAACGAGTCTATGCAGGTGCAGAAACTTGCTTCGCTACTCGTGGGTTATTGGGCGGCGTACCGAATTGTACACGAATGTACGGCTTGAAGCTCCAGATTTGTGTGACCGGATGCCACAACCCCGAATCCGTTTATGTCGACCGGGCGCTGATTTCCCTCTACATATTCTGGCCTCCCGTGCATCCAGCAATGCAACACCAAACGCCGAAACTTCCCTATGCAGTACAAGGTCGTGAGGGGCGAGGGGCGCCAACCCAATCTCCAAAACGCCAAACAAAATGCCAATGTCCTAATCACGCCGATTGTGTGCCTTGTGGCCCGGGCCGCCTATTCACGTGTTTTCGATTCTCATCTCACTTCGGGGGCGATATCCGCCCCGGCGACAGCGATCTCGTTATTGATCCCGTTGGCCGTCTCCTCCCGCGGCCTTCCCTCTATATCTTCCGTTAGCTGCTGTACCGCACGGGTCGGGAACAACAACACTTACCAAACAACCGGCGCCACCACATGGGGGGATCCAAGGGTCTCGACCCGCCATGCAGTGGCGGATAGACGTCAGTAAAGAAATACCAAACGTGGCCAACGACAATACCCATAATCTCATCCTTGGGAACGGTGCCATGCAGCGTCAGGCTGAAGGCCATCAGCACCCAGGGAAGATAGGGGGCCGTAAAAACCAGCAAGCCCAAAAAACTAAGGCGCGCGTCGGGATTTCGGCGCGACCAGATGTAGACGAGTGTCGAGGACAACGGGTGGCCGAGGAACGGCATAGACACGAGTGGCGACATGGCGATGAGGAAGGTCATGGCGTACAGAAGGAGCCATGAGAAGTGCGCAGGCGACCTGCCGGACGACTCCTCAAGCAAGCGCGAGTATCGCTGTAGAAAATAGACGTGGAACAGGAGGTCGAGGGAAAAGGGGCCGAAGTAGAGAAAGGTAGTGAGGAGGCGCCAGTACTGTTCACACAAACGCAGTATGGTCAGCTCTCGCTCACGGCTATGACAAACTGACACAGAAATATACCTGGGACTTTTGGAAGACGGCGCGGTAGCTGTAGAAGAGCTGGAACGGCGTGACCAGCTGGCACTGCACCAAACCGCTCGTAAGCACCGTCGCCGTCGTCCACCACCTCGTACAGATAGGCATTTCCCAGAACCATGTCTCAAGCGGGAAACGCCCGTTGTCCCCCATCATTTGGTCCATGACTGCTGAGTGCGCTTTGCGCGATTGATGGGACTTAAAAAGGTGTTGTTTGGCAAAACTGCGAGCGGTTTCGACAACCGGTGTTGGGAATTGTGGATGCGACAAGGCTGGCGGACGGGAGATGGAGGGGCCACCTGGAGCTTTGAATGCAGCCCGTCTAAGGTTCAGCCATTCGCTTTGCTCGAGCCGCAAATCGACAGTATTTGACGGTTTGGGCTGAGGAGATGCAACCGAATGATAGTTTCGTGGCGAAAGGAAAATTGGTGCAAAACGGGTGATATTTCAGGCGGGTTCCCTAAATGTTGTGATGTGGCCTTTCGGCAAGATCACCAACGGTATCTAGGTATGTATCCTTTGTCAGAAAGCGGAATCACGGAATGACACTCCACGCCTTCCACGATGACGCCAGTTCTCGTCCCGATCCCAGCAATTACCCGAACTAACTCTTCAGCGTCTGAAAGTTTGTTAACGAGGGACTTCCAGCAGCTTCAATATTTCACGAAGAGAAGGTAACTTGGACGTGAATCTAAGTCGAGGCATTGAGATTCTACCTACAACATCTTCGTGGCAATAATGCGTCAAAGTCTTTGGTCACGAAATTCAACCTGGCACTTTCGCTTCGTCTCTGGGTCGTTGAGCAGGAAGCAGTCCACCACTAACAATCTCTCAGGGTTTGGATATGTGTAGATAAAACCCACCCACTGAATCGCTATACCGGGGCTGCGCTCTGTGGCTTGGAATTCTGTGGCTGGGCTTTGTGGGCCCGGCCCAGCCGAACGCGGACAGGGGTGGTGTGCCGGTCGCGTCGCGAAAGCTCTTTGAGCTTGGGGAGGTTCATGAACAAGTTTCCCAGCCCCCTCCATTGTGGGCACATTCCCAGGCTTGCCAGCTTGGATTCTTCTGCGCCCAATTGCTAGCTAGTCGCGATCTTTTTTTTTTCAGCACCTTTGCGCCCACTCCTACATTCGAAGCCCTTTTGCGCCTCCTGCAAGTTCAAATTGACTCGCTAGCGACTGACGCCCTAACACGACCAACCCGTCATACCCGATTTCGTGTCAAGATGCCGCCAAAAATGTCCTCGAAAGGCCCGAGGCCGTCAAGAGGAGGCGCTGCAGCTGCCGCTGGTAGAGGAGGAAGAGCGTCGAGCCGAAGAGCACCGAGATGGATGGGCGCAGGCTCACCGGGCTACCCAGTTGACGCCGAGGGTAACCCATTGGTGGTTAGGAAAAGACCTGGGTTTGGCACCGACGGAGTGAGGCGTAAGTTCAAACACTGATTCATACTGGTTGTGTTCAAAAACTTACATTTGCGCAGCGGGCGACCCCATTCCCTACCCGAACCCGAGGCGGAGGAGGTACCGGCCAGGTACACAGGCGTTGAGAGAGATTCGGAGGTACCAGGCCGGCACGGACCTGTTGCTCCTGAAGCTGCCATTTGCGCGATTGGTGAGAGCAGAGTCATGAAATATGCCATATCAAATGATTAACGGCGCGTCTAGGTTCGAGAGATTGCCCTTCAATACCGCCCAGTGGGTGAAGAAATGCGCTGGCAGTCGCAGGCCATCCAGGCGCTCCAAGAATCCGCAGAAGCTTTCCTCGTCCATCTCTTCGAGGACGCGAATCTTTGCGCCATTCACGCCAAGCGAGTCACAATCATGCAAAAAGACATTCAACTGGCCCGACGAATACGCGGCGTGTGGGGAGGCGCAGGTTGGATATGACGCCTTGTCAAATTTGATTGAAGGTACCGGGGAGGTTATTTGCATGGTATTGCGGTGCATCAAATTACATTGGCAGGCAATGGCGTCAAGGCGTTATAAGGGACGGGAGCTCGACGATTTGCTGTTTCTGTTGCGTTGGACTGGGGGAGGTATTTCTGGTTGAAAAGGGGGGGGCAGGGGGATTCATTTACCATGTACCGTATCTTGGGAACGGTTCAGCAGGCGCATAGCTAATTTATATAGTTTACGGCTCTCGTCCGGAGGAGCACATCACGAGTCATGGGGTCGAGTATTCCCGCCTCGAAGATCTTAGCTGGTGTAGCTAGGTACCTTAGTTTAGCAGTGTCAAATAATCAGGTACTGTCGCTAGCCTTGTGGTACCTTTCTACGGGAATGTCATGGAAATTGATCTGCTTGAGAAAAGGCATGGTGTATTAAGTCGCCATCCTTCCAGTGGTAATTGCCCAATATCAAACTGATGTGTCCCATCCCTTCCTGATTTCTGCCAGCACACTTTTCGCGACACTTGTTGGCCCACCAATTTCCAACGCCCCAACTCTAATTGAGATGGCCTCTTTTCGGGTGAGGGCCGATCACACCGTCACCCACGCTTGTCTCTGCTCGCCGCCTCCGAAC
>Ga0247760_1002660_pt1 | contig 13039 bp, 10 predicted proteins | sample UWRJL171409R4_FD_179936 | JGI IMG/M metagenome (GOLD analysis project Ga0247760, IMG submission 179936) | Plant litter microbial communities from Arlington Agricultural Research Station in Wisconsin, United States - UWRJ-L171-409R-4 | ecosystem: Environmental > Terrestrial > Plant litter >...
GATGGCTGCACGAGAGAGTTTTGTGATATTTCGTGTCAACATTCATGTTGGCTGCATGTGCTCCACGCGAAAAGTTTTGTCCAGGCGCTAATTACGCCACCCCCGTTATCTACATAAGATGGCCCACATCTTCGTACCCCGCTCCTGGTCAGAAAACCCCGCACATCAACCCATCAACACAACAAAATGCCTTCTACCAGTCTTACAACGCGAGCCCTTATTGTTACGTTAAAATCTCCAGTTGGTGGAAAGACCTCTGCTCAAATCCACCAAGAAACTGGCATATCTATCCGACAGATTAATCGTATCTATGCCCAAGCTATTGAGCGTGGGTTTGAGCTAAACTTCTGGCCGTTTACTCTAAAAGATAAATGGCTTGAAGATACTCCCCGTTCTAGCCGACTATTAAAACAAACCCCTAAAAATATCGAGAAAGTTATCACCAAAGTGCGAACTAATTGATACAGCCGTGAGAAAATTACCGCTAATCTAGCTGGCGAGCTTAGCCTTGAAGGGATCGAGATCTCAGCTACGACGGTCCTTTAAATCCTTAAAAAAGCAGGTTTTAAAAAAACCAAACCGATGAGGAAACCTGGATTAACGAAGAAGATAAGGGAAGATTGTTTTTAGTAGTGTTTAGTTTATTAAGATTAGACTTTTAAGAATTGGAAATAAGTAATTTGGTTAAATAAGATAGCTATTATTCTTCTTTATCGTCGTGGTGGTTATCGAATTTGGAGGATAAAAGATGAACGATTCGTACGAAGTGCTATTTATAAGCGTTGGAAAAGATATTTTAAGTTTATATTTTGGGGTTGTTTTTCTTACAATAAGAAAGGTCCTTTTCATTATTAGCTTTTAAAAACAAAGTAAGAAAAAGAACAAGTAAAGAAAACTATTGAGAAGATGAATAAAGAGCTGGAACTTGTTTTTCGGAAAAAATAGGAGCTTTAAACTGGAATAAGGAGGTTATTATTAGCCTTTATTCCTGGCCGGAAGCCCTAGTGGAGATGGAATAATTAAATGGCAAACTGGTCAAAGACTCTAAGGGTAAAGTTAACTGGTATTGTTACTAAATGAAAATCCTTCTTCCTAAACTCTTTCCTTTTACGAAAAAGTATGAAAAGAATCGACCTGGTACGATAATTCAAGAAGATGGAGCCCTGGTATATACTTATTATATCTAAAATTAGATATATAGCTTTTACTAAGTCAAGTGATTTCTTTGGCCAGGTAACTCGCCTGACCTGAATCCAATTAAGCCATGTTGGCTATGGATGAAAAGATATACTACGAGAAAGGGGACACTGAAAATCCGTCAAGAAGCTATTAAAGTGTGGGAGCGTTGTTGGAAAGAATTAAAGCTCGAACAGATCCAGGCCTGGATTAAGAGCATTCCTTGGCATATTAAGCAGATTATTGAGTTAGGGGGTGGAATGAATATAAAGAGGGGCGGAAGAAAGGGGTGGAGGCCTGATATGTAGATAAAGGGGGTGGCGTAATTAGCGCCTGGACAAAACTTTCCGCGTGGACATCCGTATCAACAGCACCTACGACAACGCTTCAGAGAGGATTTTACGCGGACACGTGCCGAGGGGTCGTGCAGAAGGTCGCCTTGTGTTTCCTCTATACGTACGCCTGTCTTTTATCTTCCCAGAGTGACTTCCACATCGCCAAGGAAACACGCCCCCCGCTGTGTAAAGCAGACAGGCTCGCTTTTCGAATGCGAAGTCTGGAAAAGGTTAGTCAGAGAAACTCCTCAGAATGCATGATCCCGCCAATAGAATTCGCCATCCTTGCGGTCTACCCATCACACCGCAGTATAACCACCAAACGACTAATTGGACCGTCCCAGTCGGGTTAGCTTTCCTGCAATATTTTCCTGCATTGTCAGCTTTTTGACCATAACCAACCGTGGGCGCAGCCTCGGACAGCTCTGTCGCTTGCAGACTGGATGTGGTTTGGAGGGGATGCTTCCCACCGAGGGCTAAGGCGGTGAAGCGGCATGTACCTAGGACCCTGGAGCACCCCAACAAAGTATTGTATTTGCTAACAGGGATAAGCGTTTTTGGCGATCACTTCTCTCCTTTGTCGCACTTGTTTATTCACCTGGCTTAGAGTGTCTGATAGAAACAATTTAACGCCTTCCTCCCGCCACGTAGCCAAATGCCCGATGTGCTCACTACTAATGTCACAACGAGACATGGCCATCGGCCCAATGAGGTTGCATGAGAAAGTGAGGCTTGCACCTCTTCATGATTGGAGGTAGTCCAACTTATCACATCACGGGGGTGTCCCCATTGGCGACCTCCTCCAATTAGCTATTTTAAATAGCCGCGACAACAGTTCCACTCGGCTAGCCCCGGAGGGCCCTAGCTAGAACATTGGCATTTTAAAGGCCTGCTAGCTTTCGCAGCATGCCCTGCGAGAACAAAGCAGGCTATTATACAAGGATTATTTGAACCTTCAGTTCCAAGTTATTGCAGTGCAAAGCTATTATAGCCTGCTCCAGAGACAACCCCTTGTTACAGCCGACGCTCCGATATGGCGTTCTCAGCACGCCGCACAAGGAAGGAACAAGCCTTGAACAACTTCAAGGCGAGGACGTCCTCCTGGATTTATGCCTTCGCCTCCCTCTCTGTCGCGCTCACGTCATACTTCTTCGTCCAAGCAGTGCTCATCAACCATGCGCCGCCGCCAAATTTTCTTCAGCTATCGCCCGGCCATACTATCCTCTCGGTAAACATCTTTGCCCATGTTGTCGCGTTTTTGGTCTGGGATCAGGTTAGCACCTCTCTCGAGGCTCTACGATGGGCTCTCGCCTCAAGACCGGAACAGGGCCTGTCTCTCGGCTCGTTCCTTGCTCTTAGCAGGGCCGTCGGCCCGACAGGTGTTATCTCTCTGATGTTACTTCCACGTTCCGGTGGACAGCTTTTTTACTGCCTGAAGAGGTACGTGTTTTGATATCCAAGTCTTTGTTTTATTCATTATTATTAACGCAACTGGCTGTCAGACTGTCATTCATGGGATTGGCGTGGGTCCTGGGGATTGTTTTGACGAGTAGGTGGACCGAGACTATGGCCTTGAGATCTTTGCCATGTCCTAACAATATCTACCTAGGCAACGTCGATTTTAAAGTCATATATACACCGACAGGTCAACCAGACGTAGAGGTCTACGCTGGCTTAGCTCCACTCTCGATTGATCTACTACCGATTTTGGCAGATCACGAGATCGTCAGCTTCTATTACTCGGCCTTCGAATACAGTCTCCTGTCCGACAATCGATACTCATTGCCAATCCAGCCAATAAAATGTAACGGCCCTACTTGTTTCTCGTATTTCTTGCCTGGCGGTGCGGCCTGGATCGCACACCAGGACGGTTCCGGCATGCTCTTCAACGGCAGCAGCTACAAATGGGATGAGAAACAAGCGGTTATCACTCCGCACGTACCTGGATACCATTTAGAGTTTTACCCGCCTCCGGACGCATGGAAACCCGATCCGATCCATGATTGTAAGGCCTATTGGGAAATGTATGTCTGCGTAGCCAACTATGAAGCAAGTCTCATCGTCGGTAAGCGCTGAATCAAAGGAATGTGGCGAGAAAACATGCTAACTCTCCTGCTAGGCTGGAGCGTCTGCCCCTCGTCCATCTATGACCAGAAGTCGTGTTTCAACAACACATCGTGGCAACACAAACTCGACCAAACGACCGTTCTAGCGGCCCGAAGACGGTTTGCCACAGTAGCATACAGCGGAGCCAACTTCAGCATTTTGTCCTTGGAGCAGATCTCAGATCCTGACGGCGACATCTTTTTAGACGCCAAACTTGCGGAGGCCGCCATCTCGGGAATCCTTACATCAGCATCCCATTCAAACGAGACTAGCTTAGTACCCCAACCCACCATCCGCCATACTCTGGCAAGTGGACTCAGATTTTACGGCTGGCTCTACCCCGACCGGGCTCCACCGTTGGACATCCTGCACAATTTCATAGCCGTGCCATTTCAATGCGCAACAGGGATACGCCAAATCCTTGGATCCATCCCCGATGAGCTAAAGACGAACGCCACCGTCGTCACCCCCCTCTATCGGGCCATTGCAGACCCCTGGGTGCTGAGAGTATATGGGGCGATAGCACTTATCCTTAGTTTATGGTCTATGGCCGCCTTGTCCCTGGCGTGCATTCTTTCTCATGAAACGCCGAGCGCAAGCAAGTTCCCTGAGGTCGATCTAATCTCGAGGTTCCCATCCGAGCCATCAATTGAGGGCGATGAGACGTCCAACCTGTTAGACAAGACGGGTAAAGGCTCTAATAAAGCTAACTTTAAGGAGGGCATCAAAGATCTCGGCCACCTATCGCCAATAAACGACAACAACAAGAGGGGGCTGTGGGGCAAGATACTTGGCTTTGTTGGAATCTATGACGTCCTCCAGCTAATCAACAACAAGTGGGTCTTGTTTGGGCTTCCCGACGACGTTGGACTCAATGGGGGGGATGGAAAGGAGGCTCGAGTCTTTATCCGGGAAAGAAGCGGCTAAAAAAAAATGGCAAGCAAATCATGGTTTGGCGATGGCAAGATCGGCGGGTAGGATGCAACGCCTTGCAATGAGCAAAAATCTCGCTGTCATCTTTAGGTCTCTGGTAAAAATAGGTTGACATCTATCAGAAACACGGCACCTTGGGCGCATCGAGACGCGCGCATGCTAACGTGGTGGAAATAGTCTCCTAGATACCAGCTATCAAATGATGCCGGCTACGCCGAGGTTCGGGTGGAAAACGTGTTCAAACAAGTGAAAACAGGGGGCCAGATTGGGCCAGATCAACATACTCCTTCACTTTGCAGCGCTCATTTTGCCCGGATAATAGCGTAACCTACACCGTTCGATAGTCCGAAGCCAGGAGATCATTTTTATCTAAACATCAGGTATGCGCACGTAGATGCGTGGGCTACAAATTTTTCATCAGCTGCCAAAATTCTACCAAGATTTTGAACAAAATATTGACGAATGCAATCATTGATCGGACTTCGGATTTATATAAAAGTGCGCCCCTGCGCCCCTGGGATGCGGTTTGCCATATTGTAACTCGAAGATTTACATCGCTGGGAACTTTATGGCAACTTGACCCTCCACTAGCGAGCGCGAAAAAAAAAGTGCATTGGTCCCCAATGGTCAGCCAAGTTTTGGCACGCCGCAGTCTGATGTCAGAAGCACGGCACCGTAGATCTTGTGTGTGTGAATGGGTTTTATTGTGATTGTATTGCTTGTTCTTTAGATCTCTGGCTCCGCCAGAGATCTAGTTGCATGACGAAGATTACTTCTGTTCAGTGGCTCAGTATCACTGTCAGCCTGGCATAGCCAGGCTGCCAGCCAGCTCGATCTGACTGGATGCCCAGGGACGGCATCCTATCTGACACACCCCCTCAGATCCAGACCTCTATCTTCTAGGGGCTTGGATCTGGACTTTATAGTTAACGACTACTTGTCGCTGTAGCGTGGTTGAGCCAGACCGAGTTGTTTGATAAAGGCTGGATGTAGTGTGTGGTTGAGTGCCTTGGCCAGTCCGTCTGCTACCATGCTAGCTGAGGGTGTATATTCCATGAGGATCTTCTTGTTGGCTACTTCTTGTCGTAACTAGTGGTTGTGAATGTCCACGTGACGTAGCGAGTCTGGAGGGTAGTCACTTCGGCCGTGATAAGTCCAATAGTTTGCTTATTGTCATACTGAATCTTGATACGGTGGTCGTCGAGTCGTACCGTCAGTTCGGTAAGTAGTCGACTAACAAAGAGAGACTCTTTCGCAGCTTGTGCCAGTGCTAACAATTCGGCCTCCGTCGTCGAGGTAGTAACGGTATCTTGTTTATTAGCTCTCCAACCCACAAGCCCTCCGAACAGCTTCATAGCATAAGCCTGGGAGCTTTTTCGGTCAATGCTGTTATCTCCAAAGGAAGCATCGCTAGCGACGAGGTAGTTATCGTCACCCCCTAACTATAGGGCAAGTGTGCGAGTGTTGTGTAGGTAAGTTGGCCCTCGGGGATCTCGCACACCCCTGTACTCGCACACTCGGTGTGTATGTAAGCGCCGACCTCGGTATAGGAACCACCCCTCCTCTGACCGCCATTTCGCCACCAAAACAGCACCAAATTCCACCAAACTTTCCCAAATCATAGTCAAGTTATTTATTATAGAGTATACAGAAGAAGATATGCGCGTAGCCTGCGAGGAGGTCAGGCTTTAAGGAGGCTTACGCTGCTGCGCCAAAAAGTACGGGGTCCCTACTTCCACCCTTCGCGATCGCCTCAACGGTAAGCTACCTCACCGAACCGCCCACGTATACGAAATAAGGCTTCCTGTAGAGCTCGAGACCGAGCTAGCCGAACATAAAGTGGCACCCTGACTGTAGCAGCGAGGAAATACGGAAGGGGAGTGCAAGGGGCTTCCTAGAAATCCTTTAGGCTACCCTGGTATTAAAATGTCTTCTAAATATAATTATTTAACAAGTACTAAATGGTATCAATGTTGATTCCGTGGTCGGGGCTCCTGACCACGGTGCCGACCCCGGAGCTTTGTTTTTGTGGGTCCGGCTCTCTGGTCAGATGTCCGGGGTCCACTGTGTCTCAGTTTTGCGGTGTATTTATTATCGGGTCGTTCCGACCTGCGCGTGCAGTAGAGAGAGAACATGCCTTTTCACTTCTTGACTTTTGACCTTTTAGCGGACCATCCAGGGTCTCCGTGACTTGTGGCCCTCTGATCAGAAGGAGGAGCCTTTGTTTTGTTCAACTGCGGCCATCCTGGGCATCATCTATCTATTTTGTCACTTAGCGCCGCATATCCTGCTGCTGCGCGCCCACGCACACAAGCTCATCGTGATGGTTTGTGGGTGTGGTGTTTCTAGTGTGTTTTGTCACTAGATCAATGTACGAAATGCCCTTCATCTCGTAATAACGCCCAGTAGCAAGGCATTTTCTGAATATCCCCAGTATCAACGACAGTAATAGATATAAGCATTACCAAGCGGAAGGCCTAGACGAATTGTCCATGAAGTTCTAGGTAGTGGCTGTTACGGGTGCAAATATCCCAATTCTAGGCCCTTTCCTTACATAGGACTATTTTTGGGCCCTTTGGCTAAAACTGCACCTTCTCGGAATGCTATACCGTTCAATGGACAAATATTAGCCGAAGCTGAGCCGGGGCTGATCTGGACTGATCAAACGTGACGAAGAGTCACATGACAATGAGCAGGGGTGTTTGTCGATTTTAAGGTCGTGAAACACAGAGATCAACAGACAAAAAAGGAGACAAGGAGAGAAACGGTCAGATAGAAAAAGAGAGACAACAAAAACACATGCAATCCTCTCAACAGGCTGCATATTCCTAAACCCTATTAAAGGCGCGTACTCTAGAATACTCACCAAGTTATAGGAATTCCCTGGGAGTCCCAGACTTTTCGTTTCTAAAGAATGATCGTGCAGAACCGCACACGCAGCCAGCGAGAAGTCATAGATGAACCTCTCAACGTATTATATTCTCTATGCGTATGTGTACCTGGTATGGCTGGTATGGCTAGACGCCATCAACTGTACTATCATTCTTGCTGACTGCCCACATGGCGGATATTCCACTCGGAGAAAGGAATAAGCTGTATCCCAATGACTGGGAAGTCAACGTTACTTTCATGTTGTCAACCCGTCTACCCTGCGGTAACTGCGTCAATCCCAGCTTGCCGTTTGAAAGGACATTGAATAAATAATCTGTGAGGACTCGGTTTCCTCTTCTGAAGTTATCGACCTACGTATGTCCTCTTGTAATGTTGACTATAACCCAGGCGTTAACACCGACGTAGCAACACCAAGACACCCACACATGCCAGCTGCATCGAGATTTCTCACTCAAAATGGTGATATCTTGATACCCCAGTCACGATGTGATGTATCGCAACAGGACCCGTAACAAACACGCAGGGCCATGATGATAACCAGCGTACAGCTTCATGAGCGTAGTTTGATCCATCGTGTGCATTGTAGATTACCCAACTGGATGGACACGAAATCGGTGAGGTTGTTTCAGGAGTTGTGCCGGTAGCTGAAACGGCAACATTGAAACCCTGACTTTCCCAAATGCCCACATATCTGGCAGTGGCATAAGTGAGGATGGGGATGAGGATCGCTGCAGACTTGGATTCAGGAGAGGTACATGTGCCCAGAGCGAACTATACCCCAGAAGCAGAAGAAAAGGGCAGACTAAGCATGCATGGTAGCTGTCTATATTCAGCGACCAGATATTTTTATCTGAAGTTGGACGAACCTCCAGGACCGAAAGGTAATCTCCACGACTAAACACTCCGTCTACACCACTTCCCAGCTCATCCCTGGCGAGGATAGGTTCATCTACAGGAATGTATGTTGGTGGACGACGCAAACTGACTGTCTAATAAAACTCAACCGTGTAGGTAGTACGTCTAGGTATACAGTGTGAGTTTGCCATGTCCAGTGCATTTTTGAACTTAGCAGTTTGTACTCTGCAGTGTGTAGTTCACAGTTCCGCACACTGGACCAGAGCCATCCAGCCTGCAAGTTACAAATTACTGCATGGGTATAAAACTCTGTCATTTGTTTAGATTACATAGCAATGAACATGTCTCTTCGCAGAGTGGAAAGCACCCCCCGTCAAGGAAAAGAGAAAAGCAACCCGCCTTGACAACTGCGTACCAGCCGTGCCAGCCCGGCGCTTCCACCCAGCCAAGGCCATTGCCATCCCTTCATCAATCTCACCAGTTCCAACCACGTTGAAATTAGGCCGAATCAATCGCCCTGGTGCGCGTCAACTATCCAAGTAGCAAGTACCATTTTCTTTTTTTGATCGCCAGGTAGCTGATTGGCAATACGCGACAGAACCAGTGACTGGAGACATGATGTCGTGCAGCGATTCGGAGCCATGCGCACCGTTGAAAACAGGCAGTTGGGTATGGTTCTTCATGCTGAGTCCCGACTCTTTCGCGTGGCAGGTCATGTCGCACTTCTACACCACGTTAGGTACCTGACCTACCCGAGAGAGATAGACAGCTTGGATAGATACCTTTAGATACCTCCTTACTTGGATGATTTGATGTTATGAATGTTATGAATACTATACCATGTTATTCCGGCCCCTTACACACAGGCAGGCCCCTTTAACGGGTGATTTTGAAGGTGTGTGTGTGTGTGTGTCTCCGACGGATCTGGGCCCACGAAATTCCTTTTTGGTTCGTCATCCAGAGCCGGGGTGAGCTGTGGCTGATTTGTCCTGAGCTTCCCCCTGATTCTTCCCTGAGCTAGGGTGATCCCATACCCCCGCCGCCACCGCACAGCCTCAGAGGCCCCCTTTTCAGTCCCGGCTAAACTTTCTCTCGATTCAAGCAGATGATGTGTAACCTCCAAGGATAACTCCAAGGTAATAATTCCAATTACGACGTACACGCGTACTGAGTGTGCATGTGACTTGGCCTGGAAAACCCTATCATTAAAACAGAGCAACTAATATCTCAATTCCACTAAATCCAAGAGTGCAGTGCTTTCTGACATAGTTTCCGAAGCTACCCGCGGTAACTCCCACTGAGGATGGTCTTGAGGTGCTACGCCGGTTGTCTTTCTAGATAATTTACGATAATCAAGGCCATGGCTTGCATGTGATCAATGTCTGGGCTTCGCTTGTGATCAATCGGTAAGAGGGTCTTTTTTTTTTTTTGTCAGTTTTCCCAGACACCAAAATCTGGGCGGCCAAATTCGCCCTCGGAGATTCCCACGCCTCCTCATCCTTGGAATCGACCTCTTCCCACCTCGTTCCTTTCCCTTTCAGCCAACTGCCCCTTCGCTGCTGCCCTTGATGTCTGGTCTAAATGAGGAATGGGAATGACTCTCGTTGAAGCCGCTCGCAATCCCTGCACGCAAGGCCGCTAGCGCGCTTTCTCGTGCTGCTGACTACTTACTACCGCGCCGATGGAAGGTCGGATTCAGCACAATCACGTGGCGTGGAACGGTTGCATTGAAGGCAACAGCTCTCTGCAGGGCCCACTTTTCTGGTAGATTACTAATGGTCTTGCATCAAGCCCCTCCCAGTTTGGCGTTGGATTACAACAGATTTTTGTTGGACTCACCACAGGTCCACAGCCAAGCCACCAGCCGAGTAAACAGCGTGGGAGATTGGGAAGATGCGGCTCCTCAATGCGGAAACTGGTTTCATGCGTAGCTTCATCTCAGACGACGACATCCCCGAGTACGCCATCCTTTCACATACATGGGAGACGGACCAAGAAGTCAGCTTCTGGGAGTGGGGCGACCGCGAAATGTCCACTACCATCAGCCACAGAACCGGGTTTGCGAAAATTGAGAATTTTCGGGCTCAGGCAGCCCGCGATGGGTTCGAATGGATCTGGGTCGACACGTCTGAGACATCTTCTTCTTCTTCTTCTTCTTCTTCTTCTCCGCTCACAACATGAAACAAGTGGGTAGTGACTGACTGACACACATCGACAGGTGCTGCATTGACAAGACGAGTAGCGCCGAGCTCGCCGAGGCAATTAATGCCATGTTCCGTTGGTACCAGAATGCCGCAGCGTGTTATGTCTACCTGGCCGATGTTGCCACCTCCTCCTCCTCCAGCGCGTCGGGGATGGCCTCCTCCCGCTGGTTCACCCGGGGGTGGACCCTGCAGGAACTTATCGCCCCGAAGGATGTCCGGTTCTACTCCTCGACGTGGGAATTCATCGATACGAAAGCCAACATGTGCAAACTCATCTCCGACATGACCGGTATCAGCACGCATGTACTCCTGCTTAACATGGATCTCGAGAGCGTCAGCGTCGCGCGGAGAATGTCGTGGGCCTCCCGACGAAAGACGTCTCGGATCGAGGACATGGCCTACTGTCTCCTCGGTATCTTCGACGTGAACCTTCCTCTGATATACGGCGAGGGCCGCAAGGCATTCCAGCGGCTCCAGGAGGCTATTATGCTCAAGACGCACGACCAATCGCTTTTCGCCTGGGGTATACCGGTGGAGACACCATCTGGTATCCTTACGGATGACCAAGTATTCGGATTAGAACCTATCAAGTGGAAGCCTTTGGCGCACCGACAGCAGCCCCTCCTCGTTGGCCTCTTCGCCGACGGGCCCGAGCGATTCCAGTTTTCGAGCAACATCGAGCCCGCTCATCGATTCTCGCACGAGCTTCGCCGCACTCACCCGCCCGTCTTGGTCAGCGGCGGTGTTCTTCTCGGGCTGATGAAAGCCCCCAGAGAGTTCTTCACGGCCATGCATGTTGACCGGCCCGCCCTTGTTGCTCCGGCAGCCACTCATATTGCTGTCCTGCTCTGCAGCATCGGAGGCATTGGTGGTAAGCTCGTCGGCTTGGCGTTGCGGGACTGGGGCGAAGGCTACGTCGGACGGACACCAGAGTTGGTCCAGTTGGACATGAGGGTCAGCAAGGTGCGCCTCGAAACGGCAGTTCACCAGTGGCACGTCATGAAGGAAGACCCCTTGCTTTTACGGCATCGCGATATCATATTCCAGCGTCTCTTCCATGGCAAGTTTGAAGTTGGTGCTATTACACGGCGGAAGAATAGCGTTCCGGCTTGGGACAGAACCGTCTGGGGTAAATGCGATGTGTTCCGAATGGTAGCTGGCGCGGTGGAGGAGGAGGAGGATGACTACATCCGTTACAACTTCAAAATCACTTCCAGCTCTGGTCTCGCTGTCACTTTTAAAAGGTCGTTGGTCGGGGTGGCTGCTGGCCCTATGGGGTCACTGGTTGTCAACGTTTTACCCATCAGCATTCACCACCAAGCCGTCGTCGACACGGAGGCCGGATCCGCAAAGTCCGTTCCAGAGGCCCGGCCCTTGCAGCCCGATCGCTTCAACTGCTCACACGTCATGAAGACCCCTTCTGACTCCTGGGCCTTGGAAACCGAAGGCTACCCCGGCATCTACATCCGAGCCGAGAGGAGATATTTGAATGAAGGAAGAAACGAAGCAGTTGATATCATCAACTTCTTCATGTGTCCTAACGGTACGGATGCCGAGCGGGCAAAGAAAGCTATAGCGTCAGGAGCTACATGACAATGCGCCCACCCTTGTCATCTGCAGGGTAGTCTCCGCCCTAAGGGTCTATCTATCCTTGGATGGAAGCGGTGGTTCGCCCATACTTCAAAGAGGGACAGAACCTCAATTATCTGCACGGCAGTTAGTTACCTTGTATGTGATAGGGATTATCACTTTGACGTATCTACGTCGCGTATTGACACGATTGAGATGCCCGGACACAGCTGTGTATTTGCGACTCTGCGGTATACAGCTATCCACTCAAAATGCAATCAATTTCACTACCCACAAATCACTGGATACTCTTATGAAATTGCATAGGCAGGTGAAATTAATTGTATATATCACTGGAATCCCCCTCCTCTTCCTCTTCCGAATCTTTCACTGGATTACGTTCTACGGCTCACTAGACTATCTACTTAGGACCGGGGCCCATCTTATTTTCCATCAGTCCTCGGTCAATGGACTGATATTTATGGTCCCGACGTCCGGTCCCTATGAGGTCGATCCTTACCTGATTGGTTCGTTACTAACCTAATTAGGTTCGGAGTTCCTTATTATGCCTTATGTTAAAAGCACGGTACTATGGATTGGAGTGAGTTTGAGGTGATTGAATTGCTTATCTCCCTAGCTCTCAGGCTTTTCCAGAAAGCCCACTTTTTATAGACCATATTGCATGACGAGCATTACGTCTGTTTAGTAGCTTAGCACGGTAACCTGGCTATACCAGACTGCCAGTCAGCTCGAATCTGACTAGATGCCCAAGGGTCGACTCTCCTTTTTGACACTTTATCATGCCCGTGTGTAACCCTCTATCAGCAGGTCCTGACAGGCATCTATTGAATTAGATGTTTTTGATTCCAATTTCATGTTGTATTTTGGCGTTTTATCGAGGGTGATAATAAATTTAGGGTATTAAATAGTAAAAGTAGGAGTAATTTTTTTTTTTTTAAAAAAAAAAAA
>Ga0247760_1002661_pt1 | contig 13032 bp, 10 predicted proteins | sample UWRJL171409R4_FD_179936 | JGI IMG/M metagenome (GOLD analysis project Ga0247760, IMG submission 179936) | Plant litter microbial communities from Arlington Agricultural Research Station in Wisconsin, United States - UWRJ-L171-409R-4 | ecosystem: Environmental > Terrestrial > Plant litter >...
TGTTGCCGTTCCCGCTGTTCTATTTCACGTGCTTCCTGCTCTCGTCTCGCCCGTTCTGCTCGTTGCTCTGTCTCCTGTCGGCGCTCTCTCTCCCTCTGCTCTTCTTCCCGTTCTTCCTGATCTTCCCGTTCCTCTAGGTAGCCTTGTCCATCCCCAACCCCATCGCTCGGCCCCTCTTCGGGAGAAGCCGTAACACCCGTAGGGTTTTCATTCTGGCTATTTGCATTGGTTACTGTTGCTCTTGTCAGGGGACGGAAATCATAACCCACTGTGACATTGTGAATCGAGTCGCCATATCCCGAGTCGCTGCTGTTATCGGATTCGTCACGAGCGCCACAGTTGGTATCACTGTAGCCGCCGGCCTCAGTCTCCTATCTTTATGTTAGCCTCATCTCTCTAGATAATCACCCCTAAAACACTTACCGCGCGAAAGTCACGCCGCAATGCAATACGATCACATTTATCGCGCGCCTCCTGAATCTTCTCCTTCCTCGCGTTGAGGGCCGCACGTTTCTCCTGGGTCTCGGTATCCTCAGCAGCAATGTCGCTGATGGTTTGAGAATCCATCTCGTGTAGCTCAGTGGGGCCGAACATGGTAGCCATGCCCAGAAGGAGATGTCTCTCGGCGACCTGGTAAATCACATTTCGAATGAAAACCCGTTCGGCGACTCTGTAGTAGGCCAGCATCTGTTCGACAACCTTCTCGGCTTCGGTCATGGGCTTGTCTTTGTAGGCGACTGCTGCCTTAGCGAGCGTTAACTGGTACTCGGGATCAAAAGGCTGAATCTCAAACTGCTCATATGTGATGCGAGCCAGCTCGGCACGGGCGGCCGTGATCATGGTGTCAAACTTCTTCTTGATGAATCGCACATGGAGCTGATTCTGCATGCGCGTCGGGTACGTGTACTCGACCAACTCAATCAAAAAGGCTTTGCAGGCTGTCTCGATCTTTCTCTGGTAATCCTGTGCGAGCTCCGGCCACTGCTTGCAGTGACTCCGGAAGATCATATAAGGTGCCCGACTGTTCTGATCACCAGGTAGATCTCGGCCGCGGATTTGCGGGAGCAACGGCTCGACTTCACGCTTGGCAAACTCCCGCTTGGCTTTGACATCGACGACAACGTTGTTCTCCTTGTCAATGCTCGTAACAAAGCTGAGCTTCCGGCCTATCTGTCTGAACCGCCGCTCGAACCGCTCACTCTCCTCGACCACCTTGGCACGGAGGTTACGAGGTGGCGTGCCCTTGTCGTCCTTCTCATCACTGAAGAAGTGTTCGCCAGGAGGGTTTCGGTACGGGCCATTGACAGCCTGGTCAACGAGACTGTTGGAGATGCCGAACAGACGGCTCAGCTCTCTCACCACCTTCTGTGGCGTATCAAGGCCTACACCCAACGATGCCAGCTCCGCTTCAACCTTTTCTTCGGCTTCGCGGATCTGCATCTGTATGGCCGGGATGCTCCGTGCAATCGCCTTCTGGAGTTCCTTGCCCAGCTGCTCCCTGAGGGCGTCGGATCCTCGGTTTTCCGCCGGCACGCGCAGCCACTTCCCTCTCCAAAAGGCCTTCTCGGCTTGACGTCGCTCCTCCAGGGTTGGCTCACTGCCTGGGCCAGGATTGAGAACAACATACCAGCCGAGCTTAAAGTGGAACTGCGAGTTCGCGTCCTGGCGAGTCATGAGACGAATGTAGTGATCGGTGTAGGCCTGCGACTCCGTCATGTCCGGCTTGGTCAAGACACCAATAGTACGGGTGCCCTTGGGGTCAGCCGCGACCGCCTTTTCGAGAATGGGAGCCTGAACATAATCGATATTCCCACTGACAACAGCAAGGATAATCGTATTGGGATCATGCATGTAGGCATCCGTCAGGGCATCAATGATACGTAAATCTTCGGCCGTGTGTTGTGTGTTGGCGATCCTGACCAGTCCAGGGAGGTCGACGAGGGTAAGCAACGGTAGATTCGGGCCCGACTTCTCAATGACAATCTTATCCTTGGAAGCAAACACATTTCCACCACGACCACCACCACGCCCATTCCCAGCAGCGGCGGTGGAAGTGGGAGCAATACGCTGCGCGGCTTCTTGCAAGAACCGTGCAATCTCATCAGGCGTCCCATGTTCAGTTTCCTGGCAAAACCCCTGAAGAGCTCTCTTTTCATTCTCAGGACGTTCTTCGTCGGGTTGGATCCACAACTTCATTCGCCCCACAGCAGCGCGGCGAAGCCGAATCTCCGTGGCACATCGCGTGCACGCCGTGTTGAGTCGGGGGAAAACAATCCCCGTCAAGGAGGTGAGCAGGGAGCTCTTCCCGGCGGATTGGTCGCCCACCACGGCGATTTGCGGAATGGTATGCGTGATTTGGGCAAACTGGATAGTGTCCAGTAAGTCGAGAAGGTCTCGCTGGCTAGCGCCCAGGCCTTGCAGCCCGAACGCAGACGCAGGTGCTTGCGTTTGCGCTTGTGTTTGTGCAGCTGCCATAGCTCCTGTCGAGTGTCAGGTCTGGTCGGTCTGGAGTGTATTGAATGGCCCGCTCGAATGTCTTGTCTTGCAAACAAAACAAGAACTCTCAATATTAGTACTCTCGACATTCCGGAACATGGCTATTTATACCAATCCCTTCCCCGGTTTAATAATCATTTCATTCTTTTTTCTTTTCCACCATGTACATGTACATGCAGGTAGGGTGAGACTCTTCCGATCCAACCTACCCCGTCTGATGAATGTCGGGTGTTAGTGGGGAACTGATTCAGAGAGGAGTGCTATACCCCCTAAACCGGTACCCCCTAAGCCTGTATCCCCCAACCTACTGTAGGTACCTGGAACCCCCACAACCCATAAGGCTGTAGAAAAGAAATCCCCAGCACCTATTTGGTACCAGGTGGGCAGGCATTTCACTGCCACCGCCACTAGTGCCCAGCTGTGCGGAGCCTTCTGTGCTGTGCTGTGCAGACATGGAGCCTGCTGTGCAGCGCCTGTTGGGCAGAAAGAGCCCGCTGCAAAGCCCGCTCTAGAGCCCACTGCAGGCAGTTTCGCGCTTGATGGTCCAGTTACCTACTGCACCTACAGTTCGATGTTGTTGGCTTTTTTTGCTTTCGCACCGCTTCACTTCCCGGACTACCGTCTAGATTTTGGACCTCTATCTTAAATTGATCTCAATCCCTGAAAGATAAGGTACCAAGGGCACAGCGTCATTACGATATCTTCCCACTAAAACTCCCACCCGAAACTCAGCAGTCGGGACGCTGCACGAGGCTGCGTGCTGCATCACTAGTTTGACCAGGAACCATGGTCCTGTACAGCCTGAGGCAGTTTTCTGTATCCTTTCGGGTTCAGCTCCAGGCTTCACTTGCCAAGAGCTGTTTGACAGGCCACATTACAATGTTCGCCCATTTTCACATGTCAACCTCAGGGTTACATCCAGCCTTGTTAAACAAAGTCAGTTACGACAATTGACCCCAATGCAAGAGAATTCCACAGGGATTGGCACACCATGGCGGACCAAAGCCTGCATCAATGACAACGCAAGGCTCACTCAACAAGCGTCGAAATTGACATGAAAAAAAAAACAAAAACAAATCACTGAAATTTTTAGCCCTTGTTACTAACCGGGATGCCTATTATATGCCGACAAAGGTCCCAACCCGCTTCCCAACATAGTTATACATCGGACGTTCCATAAGTCCACCAGAGAAAGAACGCCGACCTTTCGTTTTTGCACTAAAATGCGCCTCGCTGATGACTTTTAAGAGCGCTCTTAAGTAATGAAATAGCTGTTTCGTCCCTCGGCAGCCACTTGCACCCCACAACCGGGGTCTGGCAAGTCTGTCTGTGAATCCGCAATCCTGCAGAGTTGTCAGGAACCAGGACGGCTGTCTTGAGAAGAATCAAGAATGGTGGCAGTAGTAGTGACTGTATCAGAGTTCTGCCGAGGCGGCGACTGGTTGGTGGCAGTATGGAGGAAGGTCCAGATTGTGGTAGCTTTCCTCTCGCCTATGAGCCTAGGCCACCACGACCCTCATCCGAAGCCTCCATCGAGTCATCACCGCCTTCCCCATATTCGTCTTCGGCCTCGGACGGGTTGGCAATAGTCGACGCAGGAGAAGCCGCTGCAACGGCGGCGGAAACGGCAGCAACGTACCCCGGTTTGTTCTCTGGTCTTTTTCCGCAATCTCTAACCATGAGATGTCTCTGTAGTAGGACATGCTGTTAGTTCCACCGTGTCGTCAGTCCGGAGCTGGGCCCCAGAAGCATGCATACCTTGAGGGCATCCTTGCGTGAAAAGGTCTTCTCGCACGTCTTGCAAGGGAATGGTTTGATGGTAAGGTGGATGCGCTCGTGTCTGCGCATATCATGGCGACGATTGAAGGATTGGGGGCAGTGTTCGCAGCGAAACGGGCGAGTCATAGCATCCGCAGCAGCTGCTGTCATAGCCCGCATACCAAAGCCCGGCATGTGCATGTTGGGATGACCGTGGCCATGCCCGTGCCCGTGTCCGGGGGCCATGGGCGGCATTACGGGGCTGTGGTGCGCGACGGCGCCGGGATGAGCAAGCGCACCACCGCTCATAGCGTTCGAGAAGGGCATGCCGCCCGGCCCGACGAGTGTCATGGGGCCTCCGGGCCGGTGCATGTTGGAGAGAACCGGTCCACCGGCTGATGGTCGGAAGGCGGGAAAAGTGATCATCTCCCCGCCTGGACCACTGTGGGGAGGTGGTGGTGCCGGTGGTGCTGATCCCACCGAGGAGCGTCTAGAATCGTTCGTCTCGGGGCCCGGACTTGCCGTCGATGGACGGTGACCCTGACTGGGACCTGAATCGGGGTTGGCTGAAAAGCTGGAAAAATGCGACGGCGGAGGCTTCATAGATGTGCTTGCTGAAGACGCCGACGAAGGGTTGGGAGCGTTCGACTTCAACTTGGGCCCTGTCCAACCGGGCCGCGAGCTGGGAGAAATGGGGGGTGGGTACGGGAATTGGTGGTGCTGCGGCGCGTGTGGCTGCGGCATGAGATAGGGCGAAACTCCATTCGCGTGGATCTGCTGGTGCTGTTGCTGCGATGATCCCATATCGGATTGGCGATAGGTGTAGGATGGCGAGTATGCTGACGGTAGCATTGAGTGGTAGAGACCACGACCCTCGGGCTGCTGTGTGGGTGGCCCAGAGTGTGGATCGCGGCTGCCGTGGTCCGCAGTGGCGACCCGGGGGATCTGGCGGGGTGTGTCCCGCGGAGGGGAAATCGAGAAGGCCGACGACAAATGACTTGGTTCTGGAGCGCGCCCCGCGGCAAATGAAATGTTATCCATGATTATTGGGGCCAAAAGAGACGCGGCAAGAGGGACTGCCCAAATCCTTCAAAGGTTATAAGGTTTTGGCATTTGGGCAGAAAGTTCGAGCCCGCTTGACACAAACGATGCAAGAAGGAATGCGGGCACTCAGGGGGGGTTCCTAGGGGGAGGAGAAAAAAAAGAACGCGGTAGGCGCGATTGTGCGCCAGACGACTGGTCGAGAACAACGCCACAGCTGCGAGATGTGAGAGGCCAACCTACCCGCCCATATGGTACCGTTAATGCCCCAGTTCCCGACGCCATCTCCCGATTCCAATATCACCCCCACACCCAATCCCATGGACGTTCCCAAACTACGGGCCGCCCGGTTATACACTCTAGAGAACTGGGTGAGTTTTGAACCTCTGGATCCCCCTTCACCATTTAGCCCGCCCAGACGCCCTAACGCCCAGTTAACACGGTTGCAGCCTTATCGACGAACAAGCACTCTAGTTTTTTGGCGCTAATCCAGGAAAAGATCGCTGAAAAAAGCCACCGGGTTCAGCTGCGGACGTTTTTGGACGTGAGTGGACGCCACCAACCACTAGCGCAATGTTGCCGCCCGATGAACAACACATCCGGCGGGAACTCTGTGTTAAAACGTCAGAAGACAGTCAACATGTCATTGATCCGAAGGGCTGAAATTGAAGCCAATAGCGGCAAGTTGATAACCCCCCTAAAACAGGAGAACGATACAAATTTTTTTTTCCCACCGACCTGAGACATGTGTCCCAAAAGACGCCCAATACGCCATCTCCATGGTATCTTAAAAGTGTCAGATCCTAATAAACCCAGGGGTAGCTTGCGCTTCCGGTGTAGTGACCGTGCCCTCCACGAAAAAGAAAAACAACCAACTCCGAGTCCCTTGACGCCAAAAATCAATCGTCTCTAGTCCCCATCCCACTCTAACCCCGTGGCGGTGACAGTACCCATGGGGAGAAAGAATCGAAATCATGTCCAGCATTATTTCGTTGGTGTTGACAGCGGAGACCAGTCGCTGCCGGGGCTCCGTCCCTGCTCCATTAATGTGTCTCTCTTCACGCGGCCCCATGATTCGCTATACTCCATCTCGATCGGCGGGTCCAAATCGGGTGTAGTGACAGCGACGCCGATTTCCGTGGCGTCAACCTTGTCCTCAACATGCGTTGCTGCCTCTTCATCTGCCGGTCCGCTGGCGGCACTCTGTTTGGTGCTTGGCCTCGCTTGGTTCGACTGGTGAGACCGACGCCCCGACGCCACTGTTGTGGGTGGTTCCCTACCCCGGAGGTAAAGGAAGAATCGTGGAAACGACATCATGCAACCAACCACAATTGTGCCGCAATATTCCACCATGCTGAGTTGGGAAACCAACGTTAGTGGCTTACACCAAAACGCCAAGCAGATAGTTTGCCAAGAGGCTAGGTACTTACGTCCATATGCCGACCTTAGTTATAAGCCAAGTAAGATCCGGGTCCTTATCGTAGATCAGCGGCAGGCGAAATACTACACCGATAGCCGCGATTGCGCAGGTACTGTTGATTATCAGCTTTCATACATCCCTAACTCCGCAGGCGGGCAGTGACCCACAGTATTCCTACGCCGAAGACGGCAGAGATGCCGAGCTTCCGCTTCATGGGAAGCCGCAGCGTCCAAATAGCCCAGAGAGGGATAATGAGAATGCCCACGTCCAGAACAAGATTGATAACCCCCTGGACGACAATGGCGGCCGAGACATTGATGCAGTTTCCCGGCAGCAGCGGGTTCCACGTCTTTTCTCGGGGAATGCATTGGAAGGTGAAGGAGAAGATGGCAGCGGTGTAGTAGGCGCCGCAGACAAAGACCAAGATGTGGATGGCCCAGAAAGTTGAGTTTCTTGTTCCGTCGGGACAGAAGAGCCTTCGGAGCTGAAACAAGATGGAGCACTTTGCCATGAACATGGTTGGTGCATTGGTGATTTCAGCGAGGTAGCTGATCTTTAGGGGTATTAGCATCAGATGCACCGACCAAGCATCTTTCCAACTTACGTAGGATAGATGAGGTACGTCCACCAGGCGCACGTTCCACATGTGGCGCGAGAAGCCATCGGCAGAAACGTTGATAAAGATAGAATCCCAGGTGATGATGCCAATCTGCACACTGTTAGGTTTGAAGCTTTCAGTCAACTTCTGGATCTATGCGTACCGTTCCGATGATTGCAAAGTCTGGACACGTCATCAGCAGATACCCAAAAGACTCCCTTGCATTGAGCATAACTTACACTCTTCAATCCTCACAGCTTTCATCAAAACAGCTTTTGTGAATATGCGAATGCCCAGTGCAGTCACCATCAGGATCATTGTAGACACGCCAACACCAAACACCACAGAGTGCAAGCTTTCCGGATCAACAAAGTTGGACACCTCACCCGGAGGCGGCGGCATGGCCGGAAAGTCCGGGAAATCTTCGATCCGGAACGACGCCATCGTATCCTATCACGGCCCGGTCCAGTACAATCCAGTCCGGCTCAGTCCAGGGGAGGGCACGGAGGGGCCTGCAAACAGCCAGCCGCCAGACACAGGGTGTGGGCGAATCAAAAAAAAATCCTGCTGTCGCCCTATTGATATCTCATAGATAGCCGCCGGTCATGTCGAACCCCCGCCAGCCATCATGAAAGAATAACAAAAAAAAGAGAGAGGTTGGACAAGGGGGGAAAGGAAGAAAAAACCAAAGAGCTGGGACAGAAACCTGGGGAACCCTGCAAAATGATCAAAAACAAAAATAAAGCGAATAACGCGAATCAAATACTCTCGATACGCGGTCGCGCAAAGGAGATGGCGTTCCAACGGAAAAGACGGCGCAGACCTGAAAAAAGGGGCGACATTTTATCCTGCATGTGGTTTGCCAAAAACCCCGGACCAGTGAGCGGCCTCAGAGGCCTTCCGCGGCGGTGGCCGCTGCGGCCAGCCAGCGACCAGAACGGGCTCCCTCCCAGGCGATTGGTCGACGGAAAGGTGGGGTAGCACGGCGCCAACGCCGTCAGCCGTGATTTTTTGGACTTTATTGGGGCAACTCATCCGAGAAGCTGCGACGCGACTGGTCGAAAAATCGCGGATCCCACTTGCACAGTCCAGTCTCCCCCAGCAGAGCTGCCGGTCTAGAGTCGTCCAAGACGTGCCGCGCCACCAGGCAGCTCCGGTCTGCCCATTTCTTCTGCGGCCGTTGATGGCAAACACGGGCATTCGGGGCTGCCGCGGGGTTTTGCTTGCCGTCACGGGATCATCCTGCGCTTGCTGATTCGTCGTTCTCTCGGTCGGGCCAAGTCTGGGCTGTCATCGCCTGAGTTATGTCCTTTGCTATTGACAGACTTCGGAGATGTGGATCCCCACTCGTCCCATGGGAGTCTTTTGGAGGCGGAATGATGCCTACGAATACACGTCGCAAGAGGGTGGAGTGGAGGTCGTCGGTGGCGGGCAGACTTCGGGTTGGACCTCTGCGGCCCGCGACGCGCTAGCATGGCCCCAGCCCTAAACCCCACCAAAGACTTGTGCCGACTTGTGAGACTTTACAAAAATTTGGCTTTTTCCTCGGTCTCCAGTCATGGGTGGTTTCTCCACGTGAACATGGCTTCTGGGCTGAATCCCCGGCCCTTGCGCTGTGAAAGCCGACCCAGCTGTGTTGTCTCGGTGCTCAGCCCAACTGGGCCTTGGCAGCATCATACGACGAGAATGAGGCAGTGCATCGGCCAACACCAGCACCTATCTACCTCGGTATCTATGCGCCACGACAACGCATCACCAGCCTGATCATCCCCATCGCCTTCCCTCTTTCACTTCAATGTGTCACTGCCAGTGTCCACCTCGAAGAGAATCTAATTCTGCATGTTATTGTTGTTGTTGTTTTTTGTTCGAAATGGAGGGATTCCGGAAACATTGAAGCAAGCCTCTAGGCATCCAAAATTCCACTTCATCCGTGCATGTCCAGTCGAAATGCTGCAACTCCGAGATCGGCTTCACTCAGACACACCAGCGCTATATAATCGATAAGAGGTATCACATAAAATCCCGAGTCAACATTTGCCATTGATGTGGTACACACCTAGGTGAACAACGGTTTGTCTCCGGATCTTTCAGTTACCTAGGTACCTAATGTTATAGTATGGACGTATCAGGTCAGGTCGCATCACATTTGACCAGCGGCGTTTGCTCTCTCGTGAGAAGAGAGCCCGGCAATGGGCATATACCGGACCTACTCATGCATCATTTTCGGGGGTTTCTTTCTGAACGTCTTGTGATTGCAGGCTTGGTATCAGTGGAAACCACTTATACGGATTCGTCCTCCCGCGCGATCGTCAGCCACGAGAAATAGGGACGACGGGTACGGGAGCCGCTTCATCCCATGGGCCGAATGTCATGCACATCAACCAGCAGTTCCAAATATGTACGTACGTTTATAGCCACCATCCCATCCCAGTCACGACTCTGGTTTTTGCTGTGTGGAATTTTTCCCCTTTCTGTGGAGAGAGAAACGCCAAGGGAAAACGTACAATAAAGCTAGGTAGGTATATAGGATATCATGTAGATAGGTAGTCTACGACTGGATAGTATTAGAGCTATCGCCCATAGCTAGAAAGTTTGGCGTGCGGTACTAGTGGAGAGCGGGAATCAGACGGGAATCGACCATTTTTCTTGTTTTTACTATTAAAAGCCAGACAGCTCAGTTTCTCTTAAGCCGTGCTTCGCTCGTTCACGGCTGTGGTGACTCCAGTCGGATGGCAGAAGCATTCCCAGTTGCTCCCCATCCGAATCAACTCGGGTGTTGGAACAGGTGTCCGGACAGCCCCTACAGGCTGTACTGGTACCTGTGAGAATGAAAGATACAGGGGCGCAGGAGGCCACACAAATATTGGGGGTGTCCCCAAGGACACTCTAAGTCCTGTAGACAAGCAATCCAGGCTGATGCTCGTCAACTTCAACATCGGGCAGGGCCAGCTACATTGGGAGTGCGAGAAACCCCATCCTATTGCGCTGTCGTACGACCAACTAACGGCAAGTGGAGTTCGATTCCGGAGATTGATAGGAGGTTAGCCTCGCAAGTCAGGTGTTCTTTCCTTCAAAATCGAGTCAGGGCTAGGCCCGAAGGCCGAAGTCGCGTTTGGCGCAGGAGACCTCAGATCCACATTCACATATTATCAGCGTCACTAACAGCGAGGGCCGAAGATCCATTTTGCCATTCATAGTCAGATTTACCTAGTCCGTCCGCAGTTAATAACTGTCTCGCCGTCCCATATCTGAATCCCCGATGGCAGATCCCGCACTCATGTCTCAAGAAATTGAGCCCAAGAAGGCCAAAATAATTCCGAAGAATTCATCCCATTTCCACTCATAGTGTGGTCTAGTTGGTGCATTCCATCCCACTCGCCATGTGGCCTAGTTGGTGCAAAGTCCGTTGGGGCCCCAAGGATCAGCGGGAGGGCCGGGAGAAGGGCGGTCAGCGTTGGAGTCATGATTGCAGTTGGCGTAGGAAATAATAGCATTCCAGTTCTGGTCCGACCATTGCTGTCCCGAGATTCCGCTCTTGGTCGAGGTGCAGCAGTTGTTGGCAACGCCGGCCGCGAAGTTGGCGACGGTCTCGCAGTCGATAGCGACATCGTGGTCATTATCGTTGCAGATGAAAACGCCGCTGGTATTCCAGCATGCATGGCGAGTGCATTTTTTGGCTCCAGTGACACACGTTCCGCCTCTCTTGCGCAGGTCGTAGAGAAGTTGAACGGAGTTGCGCTTATCAGCAGTGCTGTAGAGACCGCAGACGAGATCTATAGCCACCCAGGTCAGTGTTTGCGGCATATTGAAATAGGGGCAATCTTACCTCCGCGCTGAGGGTCAGTGGTCGCGTTGAGGCTAGTGCTCAGAAGGGGAGACGCGGTAGCGGGCATCGCGAGCAGGAAAATGGCCGCGAAGACCAGCATGATTTCTACGATTCGCGCCATGGTGGCGAGATGGATGTAAGTGAGCTTGCGGGGTGGCTACGTAGAGTAGAGTAGAGAAAGAGGTAGATAGTTGATGAGAGAATATGTCTCGCAGTGGAGAAAAGTGGTGAGAGGTAGAGGTGAGAGAGGAGAATTACCAGGAGATAAATACTCGGTGGAAGGAAGCTGCGTGTGCCCCGTACCTTCCCCGTGAATATCAGCCGCCGGTAGTGCCGCAGGTGAATGATTGTGGATGAAAATTTTTCAGACGCAGTTTCCTTTTCTAACCTACGTACCTAGGTCCCCTCCCTTCCACTACTCGGAGCAGACTTCACTTTTGCTTTCAACCCTATCGGGGATGAGGACAGTGAATTTAATGACCCTAAAATTCAATGGGAAGCGTGTTTCTTCTAGCAGCCTCCTCTGCGTGGACGGTCCGCAGCGTAGGGCTCCCTCCAGTAGACACGGGCTGCGCGAATATCTGGGATCCGGCAGCCGGAGCGCCGGGTTTGTCATCCAATTCCATGTTGGCAAACAGTTCCGTACCTGACTTCCTTTATCCTGTCACCATATGAATGACATAAATCCCTGCCCCAAAAGAATACACTAAGGTGGTATGGGGTCACAACACGAACCCGAACAACTGTCCATGCCGGCCGGGTTGCCTCTGTTCTAGTCTTCTAGGCGACGATGAAAATCGACAGCAAGGCCGAGCTACCTCCGAGCCGGAACTTTGTTGAGAATACATATCCGTGAAAATTCAACAAATTCCAGAGTGCAAATCCACCGTAGTCTCGTTCTCACCAGACCCTGTAGCGCCTCCCACTTCTTCTTGGAAGGGCAATCGGCCATGGATGCAATCGGGCGTTGGCCCAACAAGATACACACAAAGACTGTGAATACGAGCTTAATGTGGTTCTTGAGCAAGATGCTGCCCCAAAGACGTGGTGCTTCATCCCAAGTTCCCAGCTTCCCAAGCCTGTTCAATCACGACAAAGGGTCCAGGTGTTTGAGGTCACCCCTTTTCCAGTGCACGTGACAGCCTGTAAAAAGCAAACATGAGAACGCACCTCCTGTGAAGCTGCATCCAGCAGTTCTGCAGATGTCCTGCAGGTGTCGGGTGACGCCAGGACTTGAACACACAACTCCTTACCCCCTGGGAAATCCGGCGGCTAACCCGATCCGAAACCCCCAAAATTCAGTATGTGAATGCCCTCAAAGTTTGCATCCAGCAGCGCCAAGACGACAAAAGCATACACGGAAAGAACCAAGACATTTTGCAACAGGGTTTGGGTTGGGGGACAGCTCGTGCAGTTTTATTGCACCCTTCTCGTCATTTTATGCTTGTTCCCTTGAAAAACAAAAAAGTCTGGTCAGCGAGACTAATGCATGAAACAGGGGGCTCCGCTGATAGGGCGTTTGGGGGCCGTGATTGGCCAGAGCGGGGAAAGGAGTGGTGAAACATTTTGCGGTCAGCGTTTCAAAGGCCAGGCTTCTCCCAGCGGATTGGCTCGCCGCACGCACGCCACGGCATGCCGCGCCGACCCGTGGACCGAGAAAAATCGGGGGTTCGACCGAAGAAGCAATGGGACTCCTGGATTCTGCGCGCAGTGGCTGCCGCTTTAAACAGACCTTGAAACCTGCCACCCCCGTATTTTGACGGCGTGACAGCTTCCATCCTCGCCTGAAAAGGGAATCGGGCTGAGTTTCCCGACTTTTTTTTATTTCCTTTGCGCGGTGACGAAATAAATCCTACCTTACTTCCCCCCCCCCCCCCCCCACCCCCACCTCCC
>Ga0247760_1002667_pt1 | contig 13013 bp, 8 predicted proteins | sample UWRJL171409R4_FD_179936 | JGI IMG/M metagenome (GOLD analysis project Ga0247760, IMG submission 179936) | Plant litter microbial communities from Arlington Agricultural Research Station in Wisconsin, United States - UWRJ-L171-409R-4 | ecosystem: Environmental > Terrestrial > Plant litter >...
GGGGAGGGGAGGGGGGTTACGGCGGAGGAGGAGGGGGAGGTGCGTCGGGGAGTGGCGAGGGCGGCGGAGGCGGAGCGGGTTGAGACCATTTTGAGGTTGTTGTGGTTTTTGGACCTGTGTCAGGTTGGTAGTGCGGATGGTTGGGTTAGGTTTCGTAGTGTTCGCGCGATGCGAGGCGAGGCGATGGTGGAGTTGGGAGCGATCGGTCGTCGCAAGGGTCGGGTCGGGCGATAGGAAAGTGGGTTGGTTGGTTGGTTGGTTGGTAGGTGTGGATTGATTGTTGATTGTTGTTTTTGAGTTTGGTCGCGGCGGGAGTGCGGGTAAGGTGCACGAGGGGAAAACAAAAGGGGTGTGTCCTCCAGTCCAGTGTGGCGGGCGGGGAGGGAAGAGGGGCGGTGCGCGTATTGGGGTCCGCGGCGGGTCAAATATGCCGGCCGGGACCCGCAATCACCCACGCACCCGCTGCAAATCCAGCTGGCACGGTGTGTTGTTCTTGCTTAGTCATTGGCTGGTTTGTGCGTTTGGTGGGGCTTGGGCCGCAAAACGCCAATGAAACAGACTGGCGGGTGCGCTGAGGTGGTCGGGTGCGAGGGAATTGGGTTTTGCTTGTCACTGAGGTACAGCGCATTGGGTTTGGCCTGGGCGACGTCATCCCAATTCTTCATTTTTTTGGTCTCAAGCCGGGGTGAGGCCGTGGCAGCAAAGGACGGTGTGCTGTGGGCTGTTCCACGACGTCGACAGCGAGGAGGGGATGGTCGTACCTACGAAGTATCTTGTATGGTGTGTCGTTGCGCGGGACGCGTCGCGTCAGATCAAAGATCAGCAATTTTGTGCGATTTGCAGTGGCTCAGCTCTGGTGTCTTTGCAGGGCTCCAGCGTCGCGAATTTGGAAGTCTATTCAAGCTCGCTTCTGGCAATCGTCGCGTATAGTAGGAATGCACTTCGACGTCACGGTTCTCTTCATTATGAGAGGACGTGGCCTGCATCGATGTGTATCTCTCTTTTCACTAAACATTCATGCACCTTTTAACAAGTGAGATCAAAAGGAAAATCATTCTTTGTCAGCAAACCTATCATATAAGAAAAACAAGGCAAAGCTAAATGATAAATATAGTGTGATGGGTCGCCCTGCAGCTCTTAACGTCCCTAGAAGCCCATGAGAGCGAATGCTCCTCATGCCAGGTCGTACTCATCCCCGCAGCAGGTCTCTGGGCGACCAGAGCCTCCTTCCTTCTTTTCCCGAAACCGTTTGATGAAAGATATATGCACGCCAGTTGGAGCTCATTCGGCAAGAAAGCCAGCGCTCAGCAACCTTCTAAAAGCATACTCCTTGAATGCGGTGCCCCATTCCATCAAGGGCCCAAGCAGTGTCTGGTGGCTTTAAAAAGCACCGCATGAAAAATATAAAAACTTCCAAATATATGCTGTAAGGTCTGTCACGAACCTGACGATGTCCCGATGAATCGACGAGCTCTGTTTTTCCTGCTTGTTCCCAGCTCATGTCATTTTCCTCATCCGATCACTTTAAACTGAATTGACTCTTCTTCCGATCTCAAACCAAACGAAGCAAAGCCACCGCCGAAAGCCCGATCTATCGGAAGCTGATAGGGCAGAAATTTGAATAAAAAAGAAAATGATAAAGAAGCTTGAGGAACCAAATCCGGACAGTCCCCCAGTCCTTCACAGGCTCGCCTCTATGCCCATCCTTCAGTTAGAAATGGAAACCGGTGAAGCCGTACGGGATAGAGTCATAGTCATCGGTGGGCTCCTCCTTGATCTTTGGCGTAGAGCTGCTACCCTCGCTTCCCGAACTCAAGGTACGACGGGGAGGGAACTGACTGTAAGTGAACGGACTCAGAAGGGAGGAAGCTCTTGCGCTCTCGGGCTGGGAATCGACGTTCTTGGTCGAGCTGCTGGCGTTGCCGGGGCGGGAGGGCCGAGGGGTGGGGAATTTATTCCGATGCACGACCTTGCTCGCTGAGTTTCTCGGCGCAGTCGGCTGGGAGAGTTCCGGGAATATGTTGGTAGACCGAAAGCTGCCCCAGTTCGAACTCGACTGAGACGCCGTGTTGGTTGCAGAGCCGCCAGCTCCATGAGCCCGAGCAGGCCGATAACCACCGATCGATGGCTCTCTGTCGATGCGGGCTTGGGCCGCTCTCAGAGCAGACTCGGGGCTTTCTTCCTTTACTCTCCGAGCCGATGGTTCACGGGATAAAGCAGACGGGGGAGCCGCCTTGATATCAATGTCGGGGCTCTCTCGCCTGATTCCCTGACCAAGGCCCGGGACTCGGGCGGGATTCTCCGGTTGCTCAGGACTTGAGCTGTCTGCCAAGATTCTGCGTCTCCTCAGCCTAGCAAATATCTCGTCCTCGCTCATGATATCACCGTCATCTTCGGGAGCTTCCCTCTTCGTTCCCCTCGCCTCCCGCTTAAGAACACGGGCATAGGCACGGACACGGGCACGTCTAACAGGCAATGGCGTTACGTCCCCAAAACTGCCATCGTCATCCTGCGGCTCATCCTTGATGAGAATACTGGCTTGCGCAGGAGAGCGTCGCGGCGCGGGATTATTGGCGTTGGCTAGGCGATTGGAGAGGGTTGGCGAGAGATTCACCTCCGGATCTTGGATGAGGGTAAAGTCCGTGTACGACAGGCCAGGGGGTTCTCGCCTCGAATGTGGCCGTCGCGGGTGCTCAGCGATATCAGCGAGATTCACACGTCCCGATGCCTCCTCCTTCACCAGCTGTGTTTCCGAGATGGTGAAGATCCCATCGTCATCCTCAATCTTGATGGGCACGCCACACTTGCGGGCGACTTCTGAAAGACCCGGGATGTTGATCAGATTGGGTTGCCAGTTGTTGTATCGCAGCTTCATCACCATGTAGTCAGGGAACGTCTCATGGTCGTAGAGGAGTCTAACCGCCTCGGCCACCCATGCAGGCACGTCCTGCTTTCTGAGAAGGTGGTTGTGGAGGCGGTCATACACCAGCTGCTTGGAAGGCATTGTGGGCTTCGAGGTTCGGTCGGAGGTTTCCCACTTGATCTTGCGAAGCGCCTGGCAAATTGACTTGTGCTCGCTGCGGAACTGGTGTTTGAGGTACTCTGGGCGGATTTTGGCGATCTTGTCCTCAATCCATGCCGAGCGCGGGTCAGGGCGCTCGTCAAAGTCAAATCCATACATCTTCGGAGGGTTTGAATGTGTTGTTTCTGTTCTGGAGAGGATCGTTTAGCCAGGACCGGAACTCGGGGATTCGGGATGATACATGCGTTTGCTTTGCTTTCCAGGCGACCAGATCAAAATGTTGAGACCTAGGAAGACCTAATTTCCGTGAAATGAAACCGAGCCACTAGGACTCAGCGGTGAGTCGGTGCGCGAAGGATCATCTGAAGAAGATCTCTACGAGAAGAGGAAGACGATGAAAGTTCGAGGCCGAGGCAACAAGCTTCGGCCTCGAGAGATCGTTTTTTGCGCGGTGAAAGAGAGAGATTTGGGATCGAATTTCCGTCGCCCGACGCGGAAGAAAAGCAGAAAGGCGCGAGATTTCGTGAGTATATTTAGGATAGGAGCAGGTGGAAAAGAAGAGAAGTTTATAATAAAACCGCGCGAGTTTGAGAAAGAACTCTTCAGTTGCCGCGAAGTCAAAAGATGACCCGCTCTCGACGTGGTGTCAAAGTGATGAGCGTTGTTGGGAGTTGGAGATAAAATGGAAAGAAAAGTTTCGCTTGAGTAGTTGAAAAACGCTTGAGGAAGGTCCTGGATGAAAAGTGCAACTTGGGAAGTTCCCCAAGTTGATCGTTGGTCGAAGAAACGGAAGAAAAACAGAAGGAGCGGAGATATCTTTACCCAGAGGCAGGGCTTTCTTTTGGGTGACCAAAGTGTCGAGCCAACGTCCCATCCTTTTCAGCGGAGGCCTATGGCAATGTCAAGTTGGGCCACGAGAATGCAAGCCTGGTCTGTTTGGTCTGAGGAGGACTTGCTACAATGCAGGGCATCCTGTTTGATGCTAATAACACCTTGTCACAGCCAGTCAGTCATCATCAAGTCAGTCAAAATGTCACTTCAGGTCTTGCTCCGTTGTCGCTGTTGCCTCACGCCGGGCGATGATGCTCATGAGCAACGGCGCAAGAATGGCGCAAGAAATGGGAAAGATCTAAAGCCAGGCCGTGTTAGCTTTGCTCTCCTATCTAGTTGGAAAGCATGATATGGAGCGAGGAGAGGAGACCGAGTTGGCACGATGGCGCATGGATGTGTCTTCTCTTCGAGTGGAGGAAGCGTGTCTCAGGAGTCAGAAACGGCTCGGGCCGTTATCGTGTCGGATCTTCGCTCGGCGTCGGCAACAAGGTTGATCTAGGTGGGTCAGCATGTGTCGTCCTGAGGTTGGTTTGCTCACCGTGGTTTTGTTCCCTTCTTGGGCTCCTCTGTAAGTGGCTGTTTCTATTTCTCAGAGGAGCCCAAGTTCCAATTCCTAATATCTACCAAGTCTAGCCGAAAGTAATGGCCCGCGTTGTCGTCGAAGAATTTAAATTAAAGACAGCGAATGTAGGCTGTGATGCCCTTGAGAGGCTCACATCCAACTGGCCAGGGTACTCAGACAATATCCTCACTTCCATCCAGTTCCTTCGCAAGAGGCATGCTAGACTTCGAGTCCTTGTCGCAAAGCCCAACAGTTTTCTCGTGCTCATAGGGCGAGCTGTTCCGTGAAGACTGGCTGGGTCTTGTGTTCCATGAGCCTCTGCATCCCATCCTCCGAGATGAGTCGATTCCCACCGACAAGCGTGGGGCCATAGGAGGTTCCGAATCGACGGGGATGGTCCGATAACAGCCCAATGTCTCGAGAAGCCAGCGTTCCTGGTACGCAAAGCAGCTCGGCGCTGCTCTTTTGACCACCGCCTCAGCGGCATTGAGGATCCTCAAAGTACGCGTCTTATCTCCAGCGGCAAAACAAAGAAGTTCCTCCACATCAATTTTATTTCCAGGCGGTATAGAAGCTGTCATATTTTTGCTACAACACTTGAGACAAAAGTCCTCAAACAGGTTGTGTAACCGGAGAAATTCCATGATATCCGACAACGAGGCCCGCGGGTTCAACTTAAAGGGTTCAGTCTTGGCCCTCATTTCGGTGACGTGTTGAAGGGCCGTCATGATGTCGTCCTCGGAAAAGCCCAGATCCTGCCCATCTCGAAAGAGCGGACGATCATAACCAAGCCGGTGTCGCCAAAAGAAGTTGAGTACCACAGAGAGAACCAAGCACACAGCCAAGACAATATATGCTTCCCAATGGGTGTATGTCATGAGAGAGGCAGCCCCTGCGACGATGCCGGCCATGCCGCTTAATAGACTGTGTATCCTGAACTCTTTCGCGCGGCGTTGGAGCAGCTTCTCGATCTTGTGGTTCGATACCTTGCATGGCGCGCTCGTATGTTTGCCGGCTCGGAGCCAGACCCAAATTGCCCAAGCCAAGTTTACCAACCCGTAGAGGGCGCAAGGTGAGTTGCCGATGTAGCCGGTGAGAAGGTCGCTCGCCAAGTGGATGCGTGGGTTTGCGCCGGCAATGGCCATGTAGGTCCCGACGCCCACTATCAGAGCCCCGAACCCCATGATTGTGTCCATCCCAAAGCGATCAACCCACTCGGTGCCCTGCTCTCTGAAGTTGACATTCAGGAGGCAGTTCACAGAACGGACTGTCTCGTGGTTGAACTCTTTCTCCTTTCTCAGCTTCAGCCGATGTAGACGTCTGCGTTCCGCACGAAGGGCGCGGATGTTCTGCCAGCTCAGGACAGCATCCCAGGCGACGAAAGGGAGCATGCTGAGAGCCAGCGTGCCGCCTACCGCCATGAGGACTATCGCCAGCGTTGGCAGCGGCGACTCGTTCCAAACGTTGGCCGGGAAGTCTCCGGCATTGGCGAGCTCGATGAAGCCGATGACGGGAAGAAGGTTGTTGCGTAACTTGGAGGTGAGCTCATTTTCGGGGCGTAACTGGTCCGGCTGGAACCATCCCCACCACTTCGGGCAGCGTCGGCTCTCTAAGGAGCAAGTCGGCTTGTCGCTCCACAACTGAAGGAAGAGAGGAGTCCGTGATTGACGAGTCTCATGACTGTCGTTAACCCCAGAAACGCTCTGCTCGGAGAGGAGGATGTCGGGCTTGTCGCTGAACACGCTTAACGTGTTCGCGGAGGTCGGTTGTGTGTCCATTCTGAGATCCAGCTCATAGAGACACACGATGGGGGATAAAATGCCTGAGGAAGCGAATCAGAGACGATCCCTGTGATTTAGATGGGAATTCGTATTTTATGGCCTGAGAAATTGGTGTGCGGAAGTATGTTGGACCGCCGACCGAAGTAGCCGAACCAGTCCGTCCGACACGGTGGGGAGCGCCAGCCGCTGTTCTGGTAAGAGAGTTGCCCTCACATGGGGCCCGAGAGACCTAATCTTTTGTCCGTGGGTCCACGCGTGTCGTGAATCGCAACAATTGGCAGCGACAAAGAGCATGTGAAGCCCAAGGCTCGGGGATGATCGGGAGGCTGAAACTCTCTCAAGCTTCCAGTCCTTCTCACCGACGCCGCTGACCCAGTCGATGTTGGTTAAGATGAGTTGGGGGCTTTATTGGGGTATCTGGACGGCCATGTTGCGGTATTTCCCTCGGATCACCTCTGGGACGTTCGTGTCAGTCCCTCTTTCCCTATCAACACAGGGAGCCCCTCACAACTTTCTCGCAAACTGAATATTCTTCTCGGCTTGGCTCAAAGTTATTCGACCCTCACGCGGAAAAGAAAAACGTGGCAATCAGAATTGCGGCATCGAGTTAGAGACCGCTTCCATTGTTTGTGGCGGCGCTTGAATTGTGAATCCAGCTCGGGCAGTTTGGCATTGGAAGGAATCTTCAATTCGAGCACCTTCCGCCCGCGCAGCTCGTTCCAGAAGCAGGAAGGAGCGACCAAAACTCCCACAAGCAAACCCGATTAGAGGGCCTTGCCATTGTGAGTTCTACACCGCCCCAGAAGCATCCTCGCAATCAGCACCGCTCACATCATGCGCTTCATCCCAGGTAGGCATCTACATCGCGATCATGGCGGACGAGGACATGGATATGGGAGCGGAGGACGTGGATGTGGGAGCGCGGGACGATCGAAAACCAAACCTTGCCATTGTTATTGTCCCGCGCGGCAACCGTCTCGAAGTACCCATTGCCTCGCCCAGTTCCCTAGAAACTCCGACACCATTAAACAATAACAGCCGTCCCAATTCCTACTTCTCCGCCGCATCGACGGACGTGCCCCCACAGTCACCAAACAAAATGACGTTCGCCTACTCAGCATCACAGCTTGCTGACATGATAACCGCAAACCCACCCCTCGAGATCTTCAAGAAGTTTGAGGGGCTCCGCGGTATCGAAAAAGGGTTGCACACAAATTGCGAGGCGGGATTGAGCGTGGACCAGACACACGCAAACGCTTCGGCCGTCCTGTCGCTGGCCAAATCAGGCAACCTCAAACCGTTGGGTGTCACGCCTTCTAGACGCATGACGCGACAAGACGTTTTCGGGATCAACCAGCTGCCAGAGGCCAAGGTCAAGGGCTTCTTCGAGCTGGCCCTGGACGCTATCACCGAAAACACTCTCCTCATTCTCTTTGGATGTGGATTGGTGGAGAGTATCCTGGGGTTGATGAGTGCTAATTTTTGGAAGTGCTTGAGTGGTGCTGTGATTATGGTGTCAATCATCTTTGTGGTTCTCGTGGCTACATATCCCGAGTGGCTGAAGGAGAAGGAGTTCTCGAACTTGGAGAAACGAGTAAGTCGCCATCCTTTTCTTGATACCACCAAGCTTACTCTGTTCCCAGAAAGATGATCGAAACGTCAGGGCCATCCGAACCGGCGAGAAGGTTATCATTCCCGTGCATGGCATCTTGGTCGGAGATGTCCTCTGCCTGGAGGCCGGTGACATCGTCCCTGCTGACGGTATTTTGATCTCGTGCGACTCGTATTGCAATATCACATGCGACGAGTCTTCATTCACGGGGGAGTCCCAGGCAGCATCCAAGATTTGCGGAGACGAAGCCTACCGGCGCCTCGGTGATGGCTACGACCACGTCCCAGGGGCTGCTAAACCCTTCATCCTCTCCGGCAGCAAGGTGCTTAATGGAACTGGTACTTATCTAGTTACTGGTGTTGGCATCAACTCCTGTGATGGAAAAGTCAAGAGTCGTGTGAAGCGGTCCCGTGAAAAGACGCCATTAGAGCGGAGCTTGCAGCTTCTAACCGAGAAGGTTTCTTGGGCAGCAGTAGTCTTGGCCGTTATACTATTCTTCGCATTTGTGGTCATGGCGACTATCCGGCGGTCGAACGAGGGCGACTCTCTGATCGCAATTATCCTTGAAGGATTCACACGAGCGATAGCCCTGTTGGTTGTCATCGTCCCGGAAGGTCTCCCAGTTGCCGTCACGCTTGGTCTTGTGTATTCCACATTGATGATGCACAAGAAGGACCAGCTGCTGGTAAGACGGCCAGCAGCATGCGAAACCATGGGTAACGTGACTGCGATATGCACTGACAAGACTGGGACTTTGACAATGAACGAAATGCACGTTGCGGCGGGGATCATCGGAGACACTTCATTTATGGACATGATCACCTCATCCGGGCCTGGTCTGGCAGGATATTATTCTCGTTTGGGCTCATCTCACGTGCCGAGTAGGATGTTCAGCGAGCTTTCCCCTGGTATGAAGGCGCTCCTCGTCGACTCGGTTTGTCTCAATTCGACGGCATTCAAGGACTCCCGAAAAGGCAAAAATAAGTTCGTCGGCTGCCAAACCGAGTCCGCACTCTTGCGGTTTGCGGAGCGGCTGGACAATGCGTCACTACAGGGGATGGATGGAGGTAATCGAGGCAATCGAGGCAACAGGGTAACGCGATTCCCTTTCGATTCACGCAACAAGTACATGGCCACCGTGATACAGCTACCAAATGGCCCCTATCGGCTGTACGCAAAAGGCGCACCGGAAATACTCTTGTGGAGATGCAGCAGCATCGTGATGGGCCCTACAGAACGGATCGAGGAGTCAGAGTTGACACTCGAGCGCCACCGCTGCGTGTCCGAAGCCGTTGACAAGTACGCGATAGACGCACTGAGGACTCTTGCGTTGGCCTACCGGGACTTTCCCACCTGGCCTCCAGCGGGGCTACCGCAAAGCTCGGACAGTTGTGACGAGCAGCTCAATATGCTGTGCCGAGACCTCACACTTGTTGGTGTTTTCGGCATTCATGACCCCCTGAGGCCTGGCGTTGAGAAAGCTGTTACACTCTGCCAACTCGCCGGGGTCACCGTCAGGATGGTCACGGGGGACAATATCAAGACAGCAAGGGCGGTTGCGAAAGCAAGTGGGATATTGATGCCGGATGGTGTGGTCATAGAGGGCTCGATGTTCAAGGCGTTGCCGGAGGCTGAAAGAGATCAAATCCTGCCCAGACTCCAAGTATTGGCGAGATCCACCCCAGAAGACAAGGAGCTCCTGGTTCGGATGCTTAAGGCGCGCGGTGAGACCGTTGCTGTGACGGGTGATGGGACTAATGATGGCCCAGCTCTATGCGCCGCGGACGTTGGCCTTTCAATGGGATCCGGAACCGAAGTCGCAAAGGCAGCATCGTCGATTGTCCTGATGGATGACGACTTTTCGTCCATTGTCAAAGCAATTGCGCGCGGCAGAACAGTTGGCGATGCCATCAAAAAGTTTATACGGGTAGGGGGTCCCACCGGGATAACTGACCTTTGCGATAGACTGACCGTTTCCCAGTTCCAACTGGCCGTCACGACCAGCTCGACCGGAATCACCGTGCTCAACTTAACGCTATCCAAATACTTCCTCCCCGGCATAAATATCACAACAGCGCAGTGGCTTTGGATCAACCTGATTATGGATCCCCTTGCCGCGTTAGGCTTGGCGACCGATGAGCCGGATCCAAGCGTGCTGAAAAGAAGGCCGGAAAGTAGCACGGCAAGCAGCACGGCGGCGTTGATATCACCCGCGGCTTTGAAAATGATCATCGGACAGGCCGTTTGCCAGTTCACCACCGTCATCTGCCTCAGTTACGTCTGGATGGGAGCTCTTGGCAAGGGTGAGACGATGTCGGAGGAAGAGCGGGGACTTCTCCAGACAGTAACTTTCAATACTTACGTCTGGCTACTGTTCTTCAATCTTCTCAAGTGGGTTCCTTCAGATTCTTCGGCGGCATGCAGTTTTGCTAACTTTTGGCAGCAATCGCCGACTCGACAACTTCAACATCTTTGCAGGGATTCATCGCAACGGATGGCTCCTCGGTGTTATGGCTTTCATCACTGTCATCCAAGTTATAATAGTCCAATTCGGCGGCAGCGTACTTTCTGTAACACGGCTCACCGCAGTTCAGTGGGGGATGTGCCTCGCATTGGGGTGCATCTCGATGCCTGTCGGGGTGTTGATACGACTCACCTCCGACCAACGGCCTCGGAGATACGATCGCGATAACGTTATCGAGGAAGTCACGCCGTATGCTTCTGCCCTGGGAGCACGCTCCTGGATGCCAATCCTGAGTTGGTGTCGTGCCGTGATGTTCCTGGAGACCAGAAGCCCGCGTGGGGACGTTGAGTCTGGAACGACTGACGAAAGGGCTTCATTATTGGGCGAAGAGTATCTCGACGAGCTGTGAACGATTGCATAAGTCCGAGCTCGCGGTGAGTGCGAGCCTGGCAATCATCTCCGTTCCGACTGGTCGGAAAAGCCACCATGCAGGGGTCTTGGCGGAAAGGAGTTGATCCTGCGCGACGCGAGCTCGAAGCGAAACGCGAAGTCGCGAAGTCAGCTGATTTGCGACGGGAAGGAGCATGCAGTTTGGCCGCGGGACAGCATCCTACTGGTCCGTTTTATCATCTCATTGACATGGGTGTCTTAGAACACTCAACCCCCATGAGCACTGTCCTCACAAAGGCAACAGGTTTAAATACCATCTTGGCCTTGAAGCCTCGGCAAACACCCTCTTCACTGTCTTCCCAAACACAAACAACGACCTGCGGCTGCCACTTCTCAACATGGCGACCAAATCCCTCCCTCAGCTCATCGTCTACCGAGGCTTCAACACCCCCGGTTGCCATGTCTGGTCACCCTTCGTGAACAAACTCGAGACCCGTCTCCGTCTCGCCGATATCCGCTACACCACCGAGCCAGGCTCCTTGCGGCAGGCACCACGCGGAAAGATCCCATACATCGCCGTCCACGACCAAGCCGGGAGCGACCCCGAGCTGCTCGGCGACACAGTGCTCATCACCCGCCGCCTCATCGACAACGGCCTCATCAAAGACCTCAATACCGACCTCACGCCCGCCCAGCTCGCACAGGACCTCGCTGTCCGCGCCCTCCTCGAGGATAAGCTCTTCTTCTACCTCACGCGCGAACGCTGGATCGACAACTACTACACCATGCGCGACGGCGCCATGGCCGCCATCCCCTTCGCCTTGCGCTTCTTCATCGGCCAGCTCGCCTACCGCAACGTCACGCGCGCCCTCCACGGCCAAGGAACAGGCCGGTACACCACCGAGGAAATCCGCGAGTTCAAGCTCGAGGCGTGGGAAGGGCTCAACACGTTTCTTACCGAAGCGCGAAACTCCCCGGATTCTCTTGCCGCGCGGAGCGGAGACGCCAACGCTCCGTTTTGGGTGCTGGGGCGCGCGGAGCCGAGCGAGGCGGATGCGACGGTTTATGGGTTTTTGGCGGCGGCGCTGGTTTGTCCGGCGGCGCCGGAGACGCAGAGGGTGGTGAGGGGGTTTCCAGTGTTAGTGGATTATGCGAGGAGGATTCATGGGAGGTATTTTAGGGAGTATGAGCTTTGGGCGGATAAGGTTTAGAACATGGGTTTGGGTAGACTTTAGGTTTAGTTTTGTATTTGCGCAGTGGGGGATTGGGGTTGAGGGGGACACCTTGATTTTGGATTGTGTTTTTGTTACTGGCTGGTTGCTTGGATGGACTTGTTCTTCCCTTTTTGTTTTAGACCTGGGGTGCGTTGAAGGCGACGGGTAGTTTCTTTGGCGCTTAACCTACTGTTGGGTCTGTTGGTAAATATGGTTCTGTCTCCTTTCTCGTTGGACCGATATTTCTCACTATTTTTCCTATCAGTCAACATTTCCTATATTCAGCTCGGAATGCCCAATATGGTGGTACTGCTGCTTGTGGGAAGAAGCTTGCTTGGATAAGATAGATCACTGCAATTACAACTTGATTGACCACATGCAATTCTAAGAAGTATGTTTGTATTTTCCGTACTCGCTATGGGATGTCCCGCTCTAGCCGCGCGTGCATTACAATATCTATCTATCTAACGGCACCAGCATCTCAAGTAAGGTCGCTCCCATCTTTGGCATTGGTGCTCGACAGGAGGTAGGTGTAGCCTCTACCCCAGGCCCGCCGTGATCCCAACCTCGCCTATCCATCCTCCATTTCTTCATCTCTGTCTCGACAAGCCAGCCTGTCAGCCACAACCGCTCCCTCACTCGCGAGGTAAGTCTCAGTCTCAGCCTATCCCATCCCTCCCATCCCGGGTCTCCACAGGTTGGTAGTTAGGTAGACACAGTCCCTCCCAGACAGCTCACCTACACAACCTCCCCCAGCCCCAACCCCGTCCCCGTCCCCGCACTCGCCCCACTCCCTCCACTCCACCTCACACTGCCATTCCCATTCCCGTCCCTTCCACCACCACCCTCTCCGCCCGCCGACCTCACCGGCAACGCAGCAAGACACTCCGCCGTATGCTGCAGGTGCTCATTCAAGCTGACCATCATCGCCAACAACTCTTGCTTCAGTTCCTCGCGGGAGCCCTGGCCCTGCAGGGCATTTGCGGACGGCGGCGACGGCAGTGGCGGGAGCGGCGGCACGATAGCGAGTGTGCGGAGGGTAGTTGCGTTAGGCGAGGAGAAGGAGAAGGAGACAGAGTGGTGCGGGGTGGTGATGGACGTTGTGCGTGTGGGGAGGATAAGGGCGGGAGAGGCGTA
>Ga0247760_1002668_pt1 | contig 13007 bp, 13 predicted proteins | sample UWRJL171409R4_FD_179936 | JGI IMG/M metagenome (GOLD analysis project Ga0247760, IMG submission 179936) | Plant litter microbial communities from Arlington Agricultural Research Station in Wisconsin, United States - UWRJ-L171-409R-4 | ecosystem: Environmental > Terrestrial > Plant litter >...
AGCATATTGGATGAGGGGAGGGGTATTAGGTATTAAAATTAAGTGTAGGTAAGGGTGTAAGAGCGAGGAGAACGGTTGGTGAAGTTCAGTTGTGTTGTTGTGGTTTCTAGATGTTGTGTCTCTCCTGGGTGTCTGTTCTTATATCCCTTTTGATATCCCGCATAGAACATGTGACATTGAAAGCTGAATCTCGTAACAGAGATGCTGGGCCTAATACTACAGCGGTGGAGTTCCGCCCTCTCGTATGCTGCTACCCATGAGGAATTACCCGGTACCATCCGGGCGGCGCATGCTCCCAAATCTGCAGGGAGCTATTGCGCGCCATCCTCCCCCAGCCCCAAAGCCAAGGATGGGCGTCTACCAGGCTCGCTTCCTTGCACAGCCGCTCGTTTAGAATCCTTTTCATGTAACGAGCGCTCCGTTGGCAGGTAACAGTGTGCACGTTGGTGGTGGAATGTTTGCATGCCACTTTCTCGGTAGGAATGTGCTGGTCATACGAATGCACTGCAGAACACTGCATAAAAGGGGCCTAAATGATGGCGCTTCTCGTGTCTATCTTGGGGTGTGTCAAAGGACATGCGAATCACATAACGGCGGAATTGGGCCGAGAGATATTGCCGCGGTAGTAGTACCGAGAAGTGGTCGTTCTCGACGTAAATTCTTCGACATAGTACCGTAGCACAAGCGATAGGCGAGATGGGTTCTATATTTTAAGCCTTGAAACAGACGGGGAGTTCGACAGGCCACTCCTCCCAAGTCGCGCAGACTCTTCATCCTACCTACTACCTAAATGCCCTGCGAGGAAGCCTGAAAATCAGAACATGTGACCCCTATATTTACCAACGTTCATATTGTCCCCAGACATCCAGCTCGCAACCAAAGAGCCGGCCGCTTTAAGTTTTAACACCGCCAGAGAAGAAACCTGAATACACAGGCAGGTTCACGCTTCCGAAGGCGCGGACGGAGGTGTGGTGATGGCGGGCGCTGTCTTGGTCATGGTGCTGGTGCTGATGGGCGTGGCTTCGACGGGCGCACGCGGTGTCCTTGGACTGGGTAGGGGATTCATCTTTGTCTTCACCACCCCACTGCCGCCGCCGATTCCCCTTCTGGAAAACATAACAGGCATCAACGCTCTCGGAACGCGCTTAAACTTGATGCCCTGACACAGCACCACGACCACCTTGCCCCTCAGCAGATACATATCCCCCGCATAGGCGCCCGGTTCTCCCTCAATAGGAACCATGCGGACATAGTTACGATACTGCACCCCCGCCTCCAACACCTCCGCGGGCCGCAGCCTTCGCCAGCCAGGCGTGATGAAGAAGAAGTCGCGTGCGGGACTCCCCGCCGCGGCGTCGCCAAACGAGTTCATCACCAGCCCTGCGAACTGAAAGGCGCCGTCGATCCAGTGCGGCGGCGTGTGTCAGGTGCCGTGGCGGTCTGCATCGAGGACTACACTGGCGGCGGCTTCGAGGGCGTCTGAGTCGAGCGCTGCGCGTTGCATCCCCTGGTAGCGTGGGGAGTAGTCCACTACGTTGGCGAACAGCTGGTACGTTGCCCGGCGCGAGAGCGCACTGGCTTTTCCTTGGGATGTGGAGGTCCACAGGGCGTCGATGCGAGAGCTCACTAGATGTGAGGTAGTCTGCCACTCGGTGCGCCAGTCTTGGGTGTCCGGGTAGTACCAGACCATGGCGGTCGCGAAGGGGCGGTCACCTTTGGGGGACCCGTCGGCGTTGGCTGCCCACAGGCTGACCTGGGCCCGGCCGAGGTCGAGATCGAGCTCAGCTTTGATCCGGATGAACTGCGCTGGCGAGGGGTCGTCGTCGTGGATTATCTGCGCCTCGACGACTTGCATGTCCCTGACGTCCATGGACACTTTGGTGGTGTTGGGAAGCAGTCGCTTGAATGCATGTTCGCCGACGGTGAGGCAGATGTCGGCCCAGATGCTCTATGGTAGACAACAATGATCAGCAACAAACTCGCACCTCTTTGTTTAAATTGAAAGTAGTACTCACTGCTGTCAAAACGTTCCTCCCATGGATCTTGTGCCCTGCCGCCGCCCCAAGTAGATCCGGGTGCCACAGATCCGAAACTGCCGTCAAGCGCGTTGCCTTCTCTCCGACGTCCTCAAAGGCCACACGCTGGACAGACGAGGTAAAAAACAACGCCTCATCCGAAAACCCATTCGTCTTTTTCTTGTTGTCATACAACCCCATGGCAGCAGGGTCAGCTTTGTCAAGCGTCCACGTACCGTCGTACGAGATCCAGTAATTTTTGTTATTCCAGCGGTACGGCTCCAAGTGCAGTAACCGGTGTTGTTGTGACTTCCCGCCGCCTCGCCGGGAGAAGTATTCATCCCATGCGACGGGCAACCCCAGGCGGTGCAGCGTGGCCAGGGTGCCGCTCCAGGCGGCGGGGGTGTCATCTGCTCTGCGAAGGGACGGCAGGGCGGTGACGCCCGGTGCGTCCTTGCCGAGGCAGTTCCGGACAAAGGTGGAACAAACAGGGTGCGGTCCGACGTCGAGCCACATCGAGGTGTCGTCGGCCAGGCCTGCGGTGGCAGCGGCGCTGACGGCGGATACAAAGTCGACGCACTCACGGGTGGCGCGCCGTAGGTAGGTTTCGTTGACAATTACCTCGGGCTCAGACTCGGACACAAACACGCACCAGCCGAGGAGTGGCGAGATGACGGGAATCTGTGGGGGTTTGAATGTAACGCGCTGCCGGGCGGCGGTTTCAAAGTCTTTGAGCACGGAATTCAGCTGGGCAGAATGGAATGCGTAGGGCACGTCGAGCAGGACGCATTTCAGCTCGCGTGCTTTTTCTTGTAGGGTGTCGCGCAGGGTATCGAGGGCGGCCCGGGGCCCGCTGACGACGGTGTCGGCAGCGGCCGTTGAGGCAGGACACCTCGTAGCCAAACTCGTCAGGAGGGCATACCTCAGCTAGTAGGCCTTGCGAAGCACCCCGCACTGACAACATGGCGTGGCTCCCTGGCTCACCGCAAGCGGCAGCAGTCAGCTCAGCGCGACGGCCGACTAGGAACAGTGCATCGGCGGCGGACAGCACGCCGGCTGTGCACAGCGCCGCGTACTCGCCCAGGCTATGGCTGACCACGGCGTCGGGCATGATTCCGATGAGCGCCCAGTACTGCGCCAGGGCGATCTGCAGGACTACTAGCGCGAGTTGGGTGACCAGAGGACTGGTGTTGCCTCCGCTGTTGTTGGGGTTGGTGGGGTCGACTACGGCGGCGCGCACCGAAGGGAAGCCGAGCTGGACCATGATGCGGTCTAGCTGGACGACTAAGTCGGCGAAGTCGGGCGCCCGCTCGGACAGCGCGGTAGCAGCACCACGGTAGAAGCAGCCCTGGCCTAAAAAGGTCAAGATGACCTTTTGCTTCTGTTTCGCGGCGTGGAAAGCGTGGTTGTCCAGGGCGGCGTCGTCGGCGGTCATGGCGCGAAGCACCTCCCGCAGCTGCTCCGTGGTGGGGACGGCCTCGGCGACCCGGATATGGTGGTGTATACGCCGAGCGCTAGTCGTATAAGCCACGTCCTTCAGCTGGGTATCCGGGTTCGCGTCCAAATAACCAAGCAGGGCGGCGACGTTACCACGCAGCGAGGCTTTGCTCTTGGTCGAGATGCACACGACCTCATGGCGGCCGTCGTTGCTGTTATTGTTGTCGTTGTCATTATCGAGGGATGCTACGGGTGACGGCGGGGCGTCTTTGAGTAGGAGGGTTGTGTTGCCGCCGTGGGCGCCGAAGCTGTTGACGATGGAGTAGCGCTTGCCGTTACCATCTCCCGGCGCAACCCAGGGCGTGTCCTCGGAGACGATGCCAGCGTTCCGACCGGCTGGGTGGCGTGCTACGACAGGGTTTACTGTGGTTTTAATGCCAATGTGCGGGGGGATCATGCCGTGCAGGGACTCCAACATATTAGGTAAGTAAGTTAGCTCGAGCATCGGACCGCCTTGGTCCCCTCCGTATCCATCTTTATCAGACTTAAATACTCTCTTCGTGCGTTGGCAGTGCATCATGAAGTAAACGGATATAAACAATCTCAACGTGTTTAGTAAGTTTAGTCTAGACTGGAGTTGAAAGACACATTATTACATCGCAATGGTCTAGACGATGCGACAAGCAATTTCTATCGCATTATCGAACAATTTAAACTCTCTTGTCTCCAGTCCAACCTTCACGAAATGCCCAACCCCAACACGCTCATACACTTCCTGCGTCCCTAACTTCCTCAACACTAACCAGCCCTCCTGAATGCGAGTAGGCCGAGAATCCTCTCGGACCACCACTCTGTTGACCTTCAGACACCAAAACGACTCCTCTGACCAGCCATCCTTGCATTCGCAACCTGCCGTCCGGCAAGCCTTTTGCCAAGAATCGAACAAACAATTGTACGTCTCTTGCCGCGCGACAGCCTTTGACTCAAACTCATCATCTGGGAAGTAATCAAAGACAAGTCCATCGTGCGAGCGCACAAACGCGTAATATGCCTTGTCAGCCGTCTGCGAGATGGCTTTGTTGACAGAAGCTTGCGATTCGGGGGTTGCTGCTTCCTGGATGAGAGGAGAATGCCGGATATTCAGTGCTGCCATGTACTCCCTGTCTTCTGCCGAGAGAGGAATCCGCCGCCGCTTGACCTCCACGACGGGTGCTTTGGCTGTGATGGATCCAGATGCGACAGCGCCGTAGTCATCCGGTCTTGCGTTGATTTGGCCCCTGACGAGGGTCATGTACGGCGTCATGCTGGTCGAGTGTTCGCCCCCTTTGAGTTCAATATCCCATTTTGTGATGTCCAGGAGCCATGAGACACAGTAGTTGGAGGATGCCCATGACCAAGATGGAGCTCGATACTTTGTGGGTTTTGCAGGACGGTCTCGAAATGACTTGAGCCTTGCAGCCGCGGCCTGGAAAGGCTCATTGGCGACCTCGTTCTGATGCTGTGTAGGTTCTGATGATGACGTGCCATCCCCGAGCTCGACGGCCGTGGCCATCTGCTGTGGAAACCGTTGTCCGAACCAGAGCAGGTCCTGATGAATATTGTCCCTCCAGATGCCTGCCAAGTAAGCCGGCGTCGGATTGTCCCAATCTTCAGAGAGCAACGAAAACACCTTTCCAAACACCCGAGCCATGCCGCTGATGGCAACCAGCTTGTCGCTTTCCACCGTAATCTCCCTCTGGGTATAGTCAGCCACGAGCTGTCTCCATGTGTTCCGAATGGTAGCTATGGACGGGAGGTCGTCCGTAACCTGACCCTCGACCGTCGCCCTCCGAATTCGTTGAACTGGGCGGTACGACAGCGTGCTCTCCCACATCTGCCCCCTTTTCGCGTCCGGAATTTGGCCCTCCAACACCGTCTGACTATAGCCGCATTCGCAATCGACAGTCTCATCACACGTCCACACGCACTCGAACCCGGTGAGAGACAACATCCTGCGACCCAGCAGCGACTCTTGGCAGGTCCAGCCTCTCGCATCAAGCGGCCGATACGCGCCCGCCCCGGCAATGGAGTGCAGATGCGCCATTCGAAGCACGACAGCCTCCTTTGACGTAAACTTCTCAGGCGCGGGAAACGCTGCATCGCCCAGGCTGCCGTCCCACTGGACGCCCGATGCCACCTTATCGAAGAAGCTCTCCAGCGAGAAACAGCTCTGGTAGGCGATTCCGGCGGTCTGAAACCCCGCTGTGGGCCGGGTGCAGTCATTGGTGACGTTGGCGGAAATCACCAGCTCGGCGGTGCTATAGATGTTCCCCATCCTCGCGGCCTCGGCCATCCAGTCTTCCGCGTCGTCCTGGATGATGCAGAGCGCGTCAACCCAGATGTACTGGAAGCCGAGAAGACGTGTCACTTGCACCGCCTCGGCGATCGTCCTCGGCATGGCCAGGGCGCTGACCCACTTCCGGTGCCTCTCGATGTTGGACATTGTCGTGGTGGTCCAGTGGTGCTTGTTGGTGCCCCAGCAGTAGCTGAGCGCTACGTACGGCACCGGTTCGTCGGGTTCAACAAGCTTGAGGATGGGGACCTCGGTGAACTGGACGGCCACGAGCGGGTTGCACGGAACCGTGCTGATGTCGCTGCCGATGATCTGCAGCAGACGCCGGGGGGTGAAACCTTCTCGCTTGACATTGCACTTGGGATGGTTCGCGCGACAGTGCTTGAGCCAGCCCCGGACGGCATCCATGGCTTGCAACGTCATGGATGCCACCGGTGCCGATGGGCGGACGAAGGGAATCGCATTGGGAATGTCACCAAGAGCATAAACATCCCAGTCAAGATCACGGCCCATGCGATTCGGCCACTTGACATTGGTCAGTCGAAGTCGAAGTGTACCGTGGAGCCGCATGACGAAGCCATGGATATCGTCGTCCTTTGCCCCAATTCCCCATCCGTTGACCGTGGTGAAGCCGTAGCTCATGATGAGCTGGGAGACGGCGCCGTAGAGGATATAGACAAATGCGCAGCAGCGACATCCTCTCTGGGCGGAAGCTTTGTACTCGGGCATGGTGGGATATTGTGGCTTTTCATCCGCTGGCCACTCTTGTTGGTGGATCGGCTTGATGGCGTCTTTGGGCTTGGACTCGGTGATGTTGCACTCGGCCATTTGTTGTTGGAGGTCGCCGATTTCGCCGCCCTCGACCGCGGGGATATATCTAAGGTCGCGGCATACTCGGCATCGAGGTTTAGCATCAGTGTCCTTTCCTGGCTCAGACAGGTCAAGGCTGGTCAAGGAGCCTTCTGACGGCATTGTTGGGGATGCGGCGTGGCAAAATGTTGGATCCACGGCCCTCTCTTGGTGGTGTCGAGTTTATTGGCAGACAAACAGGAGGACAGCGCTGCGGCTCCTTTGTTGGGCATGAACCGACACACCGCCATTCCGGAATTGCACGATTCCACTTGAAGGCTGTGCAAATTTCTATTTGTCGTGCATATGCCTCTCCAAATGCGCCAAGTGATAACAACCAATCGTTCTGCCAACCGGCCCGAAACGTTGCTGATTGCAGCACCACGGAACTTAGCTAAACTAGCATAAACTAATAACAAACGGTAAATTGACAACTTAGAGATGGATGTCATAACACTCGTTTTTAGACAGTAACGGTTTACCTTGAGCTACAAAAAGTCATCAAATCATAGACTGCTCTGCCTGTGTGACAACTAGGTGCCTAGGTGTGGAAGTTGAGACTGGAGACCTAAGAAAGAAAGATATGGCTAAGATAGGTCTCACTATTCGGGTCAGATGACGGACCTTGAAGAGGCTATCAAAGTGGCACGGCAGGCTGTCGATAGACGCAGAAGGGCCATCCCGACCGGGGGCGTGTTTGAAAAACCTCGGAAATATGCTAGAGAGATGATATGAGCGGACGGGTGAGATGATGGATCTCGAAGAGGCTATTGAGGTGGTGTGTCAGATTACTGACTTAACGCCGGTTTTCGGAGAGGCGATCTCGTTCTGGCAAGGTCTGAGTATTTGACAGGGTACACCATAAGCTGTCTCAAAAAAGCGATTCGTAGGTATCTGATAGCGAGGCTCTGCGTTTTAGCTCTGGGTAGAATGCAAATACTAACAGCGGCACGTATCAGGGAAACTAAACAAGAGGCGGAAACTGCGATTCACCACCCTAAAATCAACACTACCAATTTCCCCTTCCTTCTTTAGAACTAAGCAGTTGCCACCGTAGCTTGAGACGGACTTAGCTATAGATACTAGGGAAAATGGTTACAGAGTTGCAAGGACCTGTTTAGGACCTCACACTACCCTCACCAGCTAGTCTCGCTTTCCTTCACTCTAATAACAGGGAAGGAAAATCCCCATAATTTCAAAAGATCGATAAATCTCTATATTATATTCACGGTCGAAAAGTATTACTGTAGACCTTTGAGTTAAACCGTGCCGCCAGTTTCAAACTTCGAGTTATATTCCTCAAACTCTTACAACTTCATTCAACGTTCAGGTTTTCCGAGATGGACCATTTAGGTCATTTCATGTCAACACCGACCGGAGTTTTGGCTGTGACAGAGGGATCTCTGATAACACTGGACTCTCTCTCAAGTGGCGAGCCCTGGGTGATAAGTTCCCGTGCGAGCGGAACGATGTCATCTCCTCTGCGAAGTTCCTCCTCTGAGTTGACGTGGGGAATTTGGAACGATGGTACTGTGTGTAGTGATGTCCGCCCCTCGGCTGTCGCTACATAAGCATCAGCTCCGAGACGGAGCAAACACGTAGCTAGGTGAAAAGTAAGAGAAATTGACTTGGGGCTGGTAGGCATTAGGGCGTATAGAAGGGGCGTCTACCTATCGTCGGTTTGTGAGTTGACATTAAGACCAAGATCTAGCAGGAACTCCACAATGTCTTGTCTCCCACCGGCTGCGGCATAGTGTAAAAGTGATTCTCCATGTGGGTTCCGTTATCGGATAGTAGCTTCCACGTCAGAGCATTTTACAAGACATAGCTCAACAGCCTCGAGGGTTCCTATCTGCACAATCAAGCGGAGCGGGCTGCCAAATTCCAGGCGGCCGCGGGCTCAGTGAGCAGGAACTTGCGGTCGGCAGCTCGTTACTCCTTCACCACCCTGATGCTCGGCTGTAATCGCTCACTGATATCCCAAAATCCTACTTAGCTGGATTGCAATATTAGCATTATGACCCGTTGGCATTTATAAGACTGCCTTGATCCTAAAGCTTCGATTTTCTCGTCAGAACCACGGTGCGAGACCTACAGTACCTTCCTACATCTTGACGCGCTTAGGCAGCAACAGTCCAAACGCCCCACCTTCCTTCCTATTCCGCCCGACGAGCCGCTGGGAGAGCTTAACCTCCGATGGCCACCTACGGTCTATTACGACGGTAATGACGCTATCTGTAGCTCCTAAGTTACTGAAGAGAAATTTTCGGCCGCCGAGCTCATCGACGACTCAGATACCCACCCCCCAGTCTACAACCGGGTACTGAGAAAAGGTGAGATCTGGCTGCTACACCTCTTATTATTGCCCTCTGAGAAAGTACTGCTTTATGCTATGCTTGAAACCTATCTGGACGATAACTATCTAGAATATGAAGCTGCCCTGTACACCTGGGGAGGCGAGGAAGACGACAGCACACTGGTTACCCCTATGTACGTCGGCGAGTTTTAGGACATTTCTCTTGCAGACACGCAACTGCGATTCTATGCTTCGATACCTCTGTCGAAAGGACCGGTTACGAACCCTGTGGATTGATGCCATCTGCGTTAATCAGCAGAGTGCGTCCGAAAAGGCTACCCAGATTCCTTGTATGTAAACAATCTTTAAAAGGGCGATGCGTGTGCTGGCGTACTTGGGGAGTTCTAGCACAAAAGGAAATTTCGCCCCTTGGAGGAACATTGAGCATGTCAAAAGCGATGTCTTGGGCGAAATGCTGAAGCTTCGGTACTACGGTGGCTAGGAGGTGTGGCTGGTGTTGGTGGGGGGAAGCCTCCTGTGGCCTGCACCTGCCTAGAAATAAGCCCTATGAGCAGTGGAGCCAACTGCCAAAATCCTCCAGATACTCCTTCCCGCATTACAGTAACCTAATTGGGGGAAGTTTCAACCCGCACAGCTGGAGGGGTTCGGGTCATCAGGCGTCTTTGGTAGAGGCTTCTTCCATAATCAGTAATCGAGATTGACAATGAAAGGGACGAGTGTGGCAAGGCCCAAGCCCCGAGAGTCATCTAAGAGCCTCCTCTTTTTGTTGTTCAAAAATGCTTCCTCTAACAGCCTCTCATGCCCCCGCCTAATGTGAACTGTTGGCGTTTTCAAAGACCGACAAAGAAAAGGGGGCCATTTGCTCTGGCGCCTGCTCGAGCCCCCGAATTAGACAGACACTCATCTCCACCCGCCATCCGGCGGTCATGTCTCGGCCCTGTCGCCCCCACCTGGATGGATTCATCCACACCGGCTCCCGCTTCCCGCCTGCAAGATTGGTTCTTGGGCTCTCAGCATACCGGCGCATCTCCGAGGAAAGCCATTTCTCTCCACAAGATTCCCGTGACCGCGCAATGAAACAAAGACGTGTCGTCCACCTCGGTATGGGGTCCCAAATCGCCACCTTCGCAGTCCCAACTGTGTCGCTCGACCCTGAGACATGATCCCTTGGTGCGCGAAACCGCTAAGCATCTTGGTCATCTTTACACGTGCTCATGAATAATATATACCTTTCTCAGTATTTTTCCTGCAAGACTGCAGATCTCTCTGCTTCAGGTCTTGACCCTGCACCCATCATGTTGTTCTTGCAATAGATCCGCGCGTGTGGCATGCCATCCACCATTCCGTCAACAAATAAAACCTGTATACCAAAATCTCAGCGTGCACTTCTCGTCCAGAATACAATGAAATAGATCGATCAAAAACTAGTCAAGATGGCGCAACTATCTTTAGAGCTGGTCTCTGCATACGTGGAAACAAATAGAACACGCTGCCGTGGTGTCGTTGTAACTTCCGCCCATCTTCGGTTGCGGAAGTATTTATTGTGTGGGGGGGTTAGGGGTCTCAGTGTACCGGTTTTTTGGGTCCTGCGGGAGACGAGTTACATCACCATGGGTTGTCGCCGTTTCATTCTAAAAAAGTGATCCCTTTCAGCATCACACGGATTTGGGACCTGCCAACAACATGCAGCCATTGCGAAGGTATTTCATCAACTATAAAAGGGGGCAGTAGAATTTCCATCGCCAGCTACGTTCTTAAGCCTTTTGATGCATGTTGGGCGCACTGCATTGTTGCTAGAGAAAACAAGCATGACGGATTGGCCCTGGAAGGACCCTGAAAATAAATTCTGAATGCTGCACACCAATCAGAATGCTGCTGCCTTGTTGCCGCAATGCAATGCCCACCCACACAGTACGACATGCACGAAAGCGGCTATGACTTCAAACTACCGGCCACCAAACGACATCCCTCTTAGGAGCATCTCTTAGCGATTGGCGACGCTGGCTCACGACTAATGGAGTTCAACCCGACCCCATGGTTTTTTAGCCCACCGCGCGGCACTTGCCTCTTTCAACACCCTCCAAGTGGGTTGCACAGTCTTTACTCAGCTACTGCTGGTGGCCATTTTCTGAAGAAGAGTCACAAAAAATCTCAAAATTACAAATACCAACGGCTGAAAAGAGGACGAGCAACCCCTTACTAGTGCTGAAACCGGAAATCCAACCTCTTATTCCCCTCATCCGTCGTCGTCTCCAAGTAGTTTTTCCTCTCCGCCTCCGTGAGGGCATTCCACTTACGATCTCGGCGCTTGTTCCTCCAGACGTAGTACAGCTTGGTGAAGACGTAGATGACCATGTTGGCCACCACGAGACCAAGCAGCACGCCGTTTCCGCGCTTGTAGCGGGGTGCGTCGTCGGAGCGGTAGATGTTGGCCGAAACGATGCCCCCTGCTTGGCAGAACATGTTGTACATGGCTGCCGAGACGGTGCGCGAGCGGACTGTGTTGGAGTTGCGGCTGTTCCAACCCACTTGGAGGGGGTGTGCTGGGATGATTTTAGCACTGTTTCGGAGGCATCGGGAGGAAAGAGAGGGCTAGTCTAATGGGCAAAGGGGGCTTACGAGACGGATACGATAGCAGCGCTGTGAGAATGCCCCAGGCGACCCATTTGTCGATCTTGGTAATGTCGACGACGTAGATGTATACGATGAATGGAAACATCCACGCCTGTGCGAACAGCGCGGTGAAGGACAACTCCTTCCATATCTCGGCCACATACGTTAAGCCCATCATGGTGACCATGTGCAGGAACACGCTGGGGATGATGAGCAAGTTGGTCTTGAAAGTGTCGAAGCCAAGCCCCTTCAGGGTGAGCGTCAGATATTGGTTAGGTGGGGACGCTGGGAGCTGGAAGACCAAGCCGATGAGGTATAGCGGCCAGAGGTCGTAGTCGGACAGACTCTTCCACAGCAGCTTGGGCGTGATGGGCTGCCGGTTATGCATGTCGCCTTTGCTTGGGTCATCGCGGATGACGCGGTTGATCATGATCTTCTCTTCGCTATACGACTGACTGTCAGTGCCTGATCACAGGACCCAAATGAGAAGAGAGGTCTTACCGCTCACTGAACCATCCCTTCTTGCCGCGGAACCAGTTCTTGGTTTGCGTTGGGGACGGCGGCATAAGCCCAAATGCAAGCATACCAATGACCAGCGTCATGACTCCCTCCAGCATGAAGAGCCATCTCCACCCCGACGTCGCCAGATGGCCGCGAAGCTGGAGGATTCCCGCTGCAAAGAATCCCGCCAAGATGTCCGCAATCGACATGGCCGTCCAGAAGAAGCCCAGCCGCAGCGAGAGCTCATGGTGCTTGTAAAAGTACGACAGATACAAAATAATCTGCCCCATGTCAGACTGTCAGTCCACAATTCCAACCACAGGATGCCAGCTAGATACTCACATCGGGAATAAAACCCCCCTGCAACAACGCCAACAGCGCCCTCGTCAGCAAAAACGTCGTCCGCCCGTTCAACCAAAACTGACTCATCGACACAATGCTCCACAGCGTAATCTGCGCCGGAATCCACCTATCCGGCCCAACCCACTTGCTCACCAGCTGCGACGGTAGCTCCGCACACAGGAAGCTCAGCCTGAAAACCGTAAACCCCATGTTGAAGTCATCCGTCGTCATCCTCAGCTCCCCCAGCATATTATCCGTCACCGCCTGGCTGATATTCGCACGGTCCAGCTCCAGCGCCATGAACATGATGCATGCAAAGACCATGATCCGCAGGTCGATCTTGCGGATCAGGCGGTACTCCTCGCTCCATGTCCAGCGGAAGAGGGGGTCGAATCGGTGGAGATTCTCCCAGTCGGAGCGGGGGGCGTACGCACTTGCGGTGGAGGGGTCATCATAGACGGAGGGCTGCGTGGCGATGGCGGTGCCGTCGAAGTGGCGGGTGCGCTGCCACCAGAAGCGTTTTTCTTCATGCGGGGCGGCGAGTTCGGGGATGGGGGTGACGGTGGTGATGGAGGGGTGCTTTTCGTCCGAGTCGGAGGAC
>Ga0247760_1002669_pt1 | contig 13001 bp, 20 predicted proteins | sample UWRJL171409R4_FD_179936 | JGI IMG/M metagenome (GOLD analysis project Ga0247760, IMG submission 179936) | Plant litter microbial communities from Arlington Agricultural Research Station in Wisconsin, United States - UWRJ-L171-409R-4 | ecosystem: Environmental > Terrestrial > Plant litter >...
GGGGGGGGGGGGGGGGGGGGGGGTGGGGGGGGGGGGGGGGCCTTTGGAGAGGTGGAGTATGCGGGGAATGAGACGGCACGGGTTCGGTCCCTTGATCAGAGAATGTTCCTTGCAGCCGATAGCTCGGGAGTTGTATGGTCTTCTCAGAACAACGTCAGCTCCAACCAATAGATATTAGCCGGACCGTAGGTTGTAACGTCTCTGATTTCTGCGAAGACATACAGCTTGTCCATGTCAACAAAGCCCTTTTGTGCATTTGGGCAAGTTCGTGGAGTAATCTGACCGTGAACAAAGCCATTGTTGCGAGAAAAATACGCTCATTGAGTAACCTGTCCCGGGGAACCTCCAGCAATAGGGTGAGTTCGTATTTAAAGAGGGGATGGGTAACACAATAGAAGGCAGTCCCTGTCTTTCTCAACTGTCCCCATTGGACTATTATTGCCCAACCAAGTGCGCTGTTGATCTGACCACAAAGTGTCAAACTTACCGTCGGTGACCGGATACCTACCCTTCGATACCATGGCAGACATTGTTGTCCAAGATTCGGCCTTCGATACGGAGTATGAGACGGCCTCGGAATGCTGTTGGCCAGAGTCCCCCTTCCAGTCTGACTTTTCGTCTCCATCACAGTGCAGTTCCTTTTTCGATGAGCCGTTTGAGCATCGCTCAGATACAGACGCATCCTCAGCATCGGCGACGTCAACGCCGTCATTTTACTCGATGCACTCAGACGGCCAGATAGCCGACAACTTGGCCTCGGAGTCTTGGGTCGGCGCCGATGACCCTGGCTCGGGGGGCTCATCGCCCCAGGTAGGCCATCCTATCCTCCAATGGATGGAGAGCGTAGGTCAAATAAACCCTCCCGAGGGTTGGGCAATCGTAGACGCCAGAGACACCATCCAGGATGTTTCTGCTGTAAACGATGAGTCGGCAGGCATGGGAGATCAGTTCCATATCCGGACCGTCCAAGGAAACTTCGTCGTCGTCGCCATCAATCATGATGAACAGTTTGATGACTCCGACCGGTCTGTTGATGATATCGAACCGACTACCGAATCTTCCACTGATCACACCGTATTGGCTTCCACCGAGAGCAGTGTTTGAAGCACGGATGAACAAAACGGACGACCGAGACTGATAATTTTAAGAAATCGGTAAAACTACAATGTAGCGGTGAATTTTTAGATGTGATATGAGAGAAATATGAACGAAAGGAAAAAAATGAAAGACCCGGAAGGAAGACGACACAAGCAAGTGAAGAAAATAATGGAAACCAGCAAAAAGGATGGCAATTGCCGGGAATTGAGCCCGACGTGGGGGTCGAACCCACAACCTTGAGATGATCTCGTGAGATCGTGAAGTATCTTCATAAGAGTCTCACGCTCTACCGATTGAGCTAGCCGGGCGTATGCCTGGTTGTTGTTGAAGGTGTGTTGGGTATTTGACGATATGTCTGGTGGGTTTAGTGGGAACCTGCAGGTTGAGAGGCAAAACACTCCACTGCAGCCAGGGTCACGCGAGGGCTCAACCCTTAGGGGCGTTCTACCTCAAAAAGTGACACCTGTGACACCTGCAGTTTTGCTCTAGGAAGAAGGTCAATCGGAGACATGGTGAGTAAATGTAGAACGTTTGTTTGTTCGGTTGTTCGCTTTATTGGGAGACGAGGTGGTAAGTTTGCGGCCTAAGGTGTGAAGATGACAGGGCTGACAGGTCCAAAAGCTGAATGCGGTGCCCCACTATAATTTCAGCTGGCAGGGGGTGAACCACGTTGCCGTCACCCCTCCATCGCGATTCGCGAACTTTGTGTCCGTCCACATCAACGCCCAGCCCAAACCGAAACGAAAGGGCGTTGGGTTCATCGCTTCTCGAAAGAGCGCGTGCTCAGCGCTCTACGGTATATCATTTGCTAGATATCATCATCCACAGGCCTCACAGCTCAATCCCCCATCTCCGACGAACCGGCAACGATAATCGGTCAACCTCCAACCCTCGACACACCATCCTCCCCCCAGGCCGCGACAGCCCCCCCAACCTCCAAAATGCAAGGCTTCAACATGGGGCGGTACGTCCCACCGGACCAAGAGGGCCTCATCTCCGGAAATGCCCTCAACAAGAAGCACGCGCTCGGCGCGCGCGCCTCCAAGCTCGCCTCGGCCGGGATCCTGACCGTGCGCTTCGAGATGCCCTTCGCAGTATGGTGCACAACCTGTCCCAAACCCACCATAATTGGTCAAGGCGTGCGCTTCAATGCCGAGAAGAAGCGCGTCGGCAGCTACCACACCTCGCCCATCTGGTCCTTCACGATGCGCCATAACGTGTGCGGCGGACCCATTGAGATCCGCACCGACCCGCAGAACACGGCGTACGTGGTAGTTTCCGGGGGGAAGAAGCGCGATGTAGGGGATGACAATGACAGTCTGGTGAAGAGCGGGGAATTCTTGATCCTGACGGAAAAGGAGCGTGCAGAGCGCCGCGAAACGGCGTTCGGGAAGTTAGAGAGGACGATTGAGGACCGGGAGAGGCTGTTTGAGACGCGCGAGCGGATAGGGGAGTTGCAAGATACGGCGGAGCGGCAGTGGGATGATCCGTATGCGCAGAATCAGAGGCTGAGGAAGGTATTTAGGGTGGGGCGGCACGCAAGGGAAAACGAGGCGGTCAAGACAAAGGACCTGAAGGACAGGATGAGCTTGGGGATCGAGCTGCTTCCGGGAACGGAGGCGGACGCCCGGCGCGCCGCACTGGTGGATTTTGGGACGGTAGACGTTGCGGGTGATGCACATGTTGAGAAGGTGCTTGCACGGCCGTTGTTCGAAACTCACGTGGGGAAAACCGCTGTTGGGAAGAAGCACCAGGGGAAGTGGGCGCAGCGGAAGCTGAAGTCCGAGGCGGCTGCCGAGAAGATGCGAGAAAGTCTGGTGTCGGAAATCGTAGGGAACACTCGGGCGGCGAGGGATCCATTCCTCGGGTTTGGCAACAAGGATGCCCTCAAAGGCCCGCTAAGGCTTCCGGGCCTGAAGAGGAAACGAGCTCCAGGGGAAACACCAGATCCCCCTGAGGACGGGAAGGCGGGCACGGCCACCGGTGTCACGACGTCGCTGGTGAGCTACCAGACTGATTCGGAATGAGCACTGAGACTGGCCAGTCTGTGGTTGAGCAGAGAGACACCACGCATGAGATGCAGCAATGATACCCCTGGAACGAATGAATGATTTTGCAGCGCTACAGTTGGGATCTTGAACATTCCCTGGGCTCAAATGTAGAACATAAAAGTGTCCCGAGGCCATGAACGGCCTGCCCAGCTCCTGCGGGACGGTCAAGGTCGAAACCGTTGTGAACAAGGGTAGCTGTTACCCCTATTCCTCTTCTAGCCTTTTTCACCACTGCCAACGAGCCCCGATTGCGCTGAGGAAGCATACCTTCATTTCTATATTGCTTCGCTTTCCCGCCAACACACCAGACGATTCCGGCATATTCGGTCGGTCACATGCCAAAGCCAAGTATCCACCGATCCATCCGTTGTCGGAGGACGAAAGAAAGGAAAAATTCAAGGACGGGGGAAGTCGGCTTCCTGAAACCCAGTAAAACATAACCCAAAGCAAAACCTGTCCGAACCCCCTAACGCACTAAACACAAATTCCGGGGATATGATCTGTACTCCCTGATGATGATAGAAAGACGGCCAATAGCCGCCCTGAACCCTTTGCCCAGTATACCCCCTGACCTGACTCCATATGCGTTGCCTCTGGAAAGCAGATACACACACGTGGTGGCTCATTATACATCGTCCATCTTGCCCGCGGCTTCTTCTTCCTCTTCGTCCTCCGAGAAGCTCGCGATGGAGCTCATGTCGTCATCGTCTTCGCTCTCGGCACCGGCCTCGTCTGCGGCGTCTTTGCTAGCGTATCTTGAGACGTATTCTGTCACCATGTCAGGATCGTCCTTCCTGCTCGGGCATTGAGCTGCACACGAGGGAGTCTATATTATGCATACCCTTCACTTTGACGTCGTAGCTCTTCGGTTCTCGCATGAGCAGGGCTGCCGCCTCTCCGTTGAGCGGGTCCGTCGGGTTCGGGTAGCGCAGCAGCTGCGGCAGGAAGACCTCGAATATGTTGATCATGTCGAACATCGGCGACCACGTCTGATTAATGACGTCCAAGCAGACCGACCCAGACCTATTTTCCCAAGAATCATTTAGCTTCAACCACTTCTGTCTCTATCTCTTTCCCTGTCCAGCTAGGGGTACGGGCCGCCCCCCCTTTGCTCATCCCTCAACCCCCAGCCCTCACCCCAAGATGCGTCGTGTGAAAACTGCGTGATTGGCTGGCTTACAGTTCATCAATATTGGGGTGGAATATGCGATTCACGAAGCCGATGCTTGGCGACTTATACGGATACGTGTCGGGGAGCTCGACGTGCACCTTCCAGACACCACCTTCGAAAGGGGCTATTTCATCCCGTCACGTTAGCCCTCAAGGTTCTTTTGCAGGTGGGAAGGGACAACCCACTCTCTGCAGGACCCTTAAAACGCACGTAGAACTCTTGCCTGCGATGTAGGCCATTGTCAGATGTACATATCCTAGTCTCGGTGCCTTCGGACGATCGTGGTCGGTTTGCGCGAGCTTACACTGCAGCATGGATCTGTCAGCCATGGTCGTTCCGACTGCGATCACGGGGTACGCAGCGTACGTACTGTTATCATTGACCAGCGTGACCTCGTAGTCGCTCATGAGCCTGTTGGGTATGCCGTCAGGTGAGCCCCGGAGACAGTGGACAAAACGATCGAGTCAAGGGTAAGTGCGTACATCTTCATGACCTAAAACCAAGCACTCGGTGTTAGCTTCTTTGAGCAGTTCTACCGCCGGGAACCAAGGCAACACTCACGTCCGTCTCGATGCGGCGGCGCGGAGAACTCATGGTGGGCAGGCAGTATGGAAAGTTTTGGTCTTTCTCGGTGTAGGTTTGCTGTTCCTGGCGTCGAGAGATTAAGTATGTCGCTAGGATCGACGTTAGCTTGAGAGAACGGTGTGTGGCGGCTTTAGGAGAAGGTAGTTCCGGTAGTGGCGGATCTGTGTGGTTGCACGAGCCGGATGTTTGGGAGGAGGGTCGGAAACACGGCGGAGGATGGAGGGGCAGCGCTACCTTTTCTAGGTAACAACGGAACCTGAGTAGTTTGAGTCAGCGGTGGCGCCTGACTTTTTGGGAGCTGGCAGAGATCTGTAATCCGATATAGCTGCTGCAGTTTGTGACTTGATACGTGCCGTAGTGAAAGGCTTGGTTGGTGTTTGTGACGATGGAAGGAAGAATGGGCAGAATGAGCGGCTTCGGGGAGCCCACGACGTCAGGCCGTTCCCCTCTAGGATAATGCTATGCTACAGTGGTTGCGTGCGGCGAATGACAGGCCGGCTGGGCGATTGTGATTATGCAGCTCGGCGCTTCGATAAGGGAATCTGGAACCACTTCACCTTGAAATGACGCCCAATGGAAGGAACCGACCATTCACTTCAAGACAACTGGTTTGGGCGGGTTTGGAGTGTCAAATAGTGGTACATGATTACGACCCAAAGCCTTACTCTCGTCCCTAAATGCCCGGCTCAGTCCAAGCTAAAACATGACAACAGCAGCTTGTTGGCTATTCGCCTGAGAGGCGAAAGAGCAATGAGGTCTCTATGACCTGAACCTGTGCTGGTGTGGGGAACAGAATGACACACATGCTGACGCTTCACCAATCGCGGGGCCTCGCCAGCTCGCACCCCTGGCTGGGTCTTTGTTGCGCCCCGCCGAATCCGGTGTCCCGTCTCCCAGCAGCCGTTCCCTGGGAACACCAAAACCAGCCAACTCCTGTCCATATTAAACTAGACCGCCAGTTCTGACCTGTTTGTGTGCCCATCGCCGGTGTCCAGAAACCAGTCTCAGCAACGCAGAGCCGATGCGCTAATAGATTGAGAATCGAGCTGCCCCTCAACACCAGTTCTGGCCGAGCGGGGTTAAGCATACCCCGAGATGCGGGGAGCCGCGTCTGGGCAAAGGAGTAATTATGGAATCGCTGGCTGCCCCCAAGCCACGCGCCCTTCAACGGTGTTCAAGCCAGGTGGTTCAATGATGACCGAAATTGCCGGATCAGGCCACTGATGGACTGAAGGCCACCCCGACAGTGCGCTCTTTTTTCTGTCTGCCTCTGCCTTAAGCCATAAGAAGTATGCTTCATGGATACGATACGCACAGCACGTCCGCCACGGTAGAGCACGCGTATACCATACAGCAGCGTGGCATGGCATAAAAGCAGTGTGGAATACTGATCTGCACGACACAGCACCACCTGCATACCCACATACAGAAAGAACTACTAGAGGGCGTGGGCGCACCTTGAGGGACTGCTGACTGATAACTCTCAACCAGTCCGCGATGCCTCGGCTCCATCGCACACCCAATCAGGGGGCTCGTGCAACCCACCCATTGACCGAAGGGAGCCGGCCTCAACCTTTACAGCAGGCGAGCCGAGAGTCCACTGGAGCACCGCCCGCTGGCCGCCTGAAGAAAGCGAGCAAACTCCAGAAATTTTGGGGAGATACTCAATTGTACGCAGCAAAAACCATCATGACCTTGGGTTAAAAAGCTGAGCGGATTCGCCCCAACCATGGCTTCCAATTATTTCCCACTTCTTCCCTTTCTTGCAAGTGCGTGCCATCAATCCGTTGCCTTCCGCCCAGGGTTTCCTTTCATTTTCTCCATTTTCCGATCGCTGCATTCAAGCCAGGTGTGCTTTTAGGGTGCACAGCAAGTACCCATGCATCTATCATCCACACTGGCTCGGTCGGCCGGTGCTGCCCTGACACGGAGCACGCGACCACCCCTATCCGCCGTCCGGCCTTTCATCCAGATCGCGCAGCATGTCCGCCACAGCTCTCACTCTCCGATGGGCACACCGCCGGTAAACCCACGGAAGAAGGTCAACATCGGCACCCTCCGCTCGCTGCACAGGAGGGGTGAGCCTATCACGATGATGACCGCCCACGACTTTCCCAGTGCCCATGTTGCCGATGCTGCCGGCATGGACATGATCCTCGTCGGCGACAGCCTGGCCATGGTCGCCCTTGGAATGGAGGACACCAGCGAGGTTATGGTCGAGGAGATGCTGCTGCACTGCCGGTCGGTTGCGCGGGCCACCAAGGCAGCCTTCACAGTATGTCCCCCATTATTCCTCTTCCCAAACCCGTGCATTGGCACTGACGTCCCGCCACTCAGGTTGGAGACCTCCCCATGGGCTCATATGAGATCGCACCGCAACAGGCCCTCGAAACAGCCATCCGATTCATTAAAGAGGGCCGTGTGCAGGGCATCAAACTCGAAGGCGGTAGGGAGATGGCTCCCACCATCGAGCGGATAACTTCTGCCGGCATTCCCGTCCTCGGCCACGTAGGCCTGAACCCCCAGCGACAGAATGCTCTAGGAGGCTTTCGTGTCCAAGGCAAGACGACACAAGGCGCGATGAAGATTCTTGAGGACGCTTTGGCTGTCCAAGAGGCAGGGTGCTTCGCCGTCGTCCTGGAGGCCGTGCCAGCCGAGGTAGCGGCTATCGTGACCCAGAGACTTTCCATCCCAACCATCGGGATCGGGGCCGGCAACGGTTGCTCCGGCCAAGTCCTGGTTCAGGTCGACATGACAGGCAACTTTCCGCCAGGGAGGTTTCTTCCCAAGTTCGTCAAGCGGTATGGCGACGTTTGGGCCGAAAGTCTCAAGGCGATTGAGACCTATCGGGACGAGGTCAAGAGCCGCCAGTATCCTGCCCCGGAACACACGTACCCGATTGCGCCCCATGAGCTGGAGGCATTCATCAACAGCGTTGAGAAGTTGTAGAATTTTTTTCCCGTCTAGTTTGTCTGTTAGCTTTGCGGCCGAGATCGCGTAGGGCAGTTTATTATGTTTAGCGTTGTGGATTTTAGTGCATTGGCCGGCGTCGGAGGACTTTTGATAGCATCTTCGCGGATACCATCTTACTACTAGTTTGAGATGAAATCGCATGAGACTTCATATGGATATTGAATAATCGATGTTTCCCTCATGTATGTTGTTGTGGAAATCATTAGCCGAACGCTGGCGTCATCGAGTAGGTTACGTTCAGATGGTCGCTTGAGTCTTTGAAGCACTACACGCGAAGCGCAAGTTAGCAACCCAGATACCTACCTTTCTAGCTGAGGAGGTGAGGTACTGCGAAACTCACGGTCCAGAGATTTCCCACCACTTCATCCAGGGCGGGAGCGAAGGTGTTGTTGATATACAAGAATACGCTCTCTGTTTCTTGTACCTTTAGTGTCTTGCGCAAGTAGGCCACAACCGCCTCGAATTTGTTGGTGCTGACGACCTTCACTACATCGCGTCGCGGTACGGGCGCTGAGCCGACAGCCCTAAAGCGCACCACGATCTTGTCCCGCGGGAAGCCTCCAGCGGCGGCCAGAGCGGTGGTAGCGTCTCGCGGGAGGGACATTAGCACGGTGGAGGCCGTCATGGTTAGGGGCAGATCCGGAGAGTCTCGGCCCTCGACTACAGGCGAGGCTGGGGCAGAGTTGTTGATACTGGTGTCCGGGATGGGCGACGACGCTGTGTTCGGTGGTGGGGAGTCCATTTTGGGACGATTTGTTCTTTTCGAATATATATAGGGAGAAGGAGCTACTGCGCACAAGGTGGACGGGGTTTCAAGATCTGTGTGAAGCTTCTAGAAAGGTGTTCTAGGTTTGCATTGCTGGCTTAGGACTAGGTGAGTGAGGTACAACTTAGGCAGCAGATCTGGTGAGTTTGTTGGAGATTAAGGTTTGGTAGGGGCAACCTAGCTAGTGGAGTTGGGGTGGATGAGGGAGAGGGTTAGGGTTTCATATGAGAGTAGCCTTTGTCCAAGTTTCAACAAACATAAAGCAATTTGACAGTTGAAAAATGGCCGGTGAAGTGAGGAAGAACTGGTTGAATCGTCTCCGAGCTTACCGAGACAATGGCGATCTGGTTTCTCCAGTTGTAGGAAGCAGGTGATAGCATCGGAAGCTAGCTGTTGAACATGGTTGCGGGAGAGACCCCGAACTCAAGTCATCACGCCACAAGCTCCAAAGTAGCTCCCTCACTCACCTCACTCACCTCACCCACCCGAACGACCACGAGCGGGAATCTCGATGGCATGCAAATGAGACTCGGTTCTACAGCATACCGGCGGTGATGCAGGCTGTACACGTGTATCGTATGCATGGCTCTTCAGCTCACTCGCCCACCATCTCGCAGCTGCGAGGGAAATCTAGAAGGCCCGCCGAGCCCGCCAAAGACTAGCAGCAGCCAGATCCCCCTAACACAGACTTAAAAACTGCCTGATTTCGGGTCTAGACCCGTCCCTTGGGCCGTGCAGCAAGGCTGAGAGCCCTCAGTGGGCCAATCATAGGTGTCGTTTCCCCAAGCCACTTGCCGATTGACCCTTGCTTTGCCTCCAGCCTTCTCCAAGACAAAAAGTGGGGCATCCGAAAAGTGGCATGATAATAAAGAAAAATGGGGTGAAAATCGAAGACTCTGCGTCTAAGATCCCCCTCAGAGACCTGGGGCGTGGGAGGGCGAATCCCTCGAGGCCCTCAGTCCCTCGTACTTTCGAGAGTGAAATGTGCCATGTTGCAGAGTCACGCCATGTCAACAATTTTCTCAGCGGCCGCAACCTAATTGGGTGTTCCCCTGGCCTCCTCTTCCGTCTGAGTGCGGTCCGATACCCGTCAAGCCATTTGTCGTCGCTCTTGTTCGCGCCCGTCTGCGTTACCGCCGCGAACGACTAGATGCCGTCCTGACACTTTGACATTGCAACCTCTTACTATTTTCTGCTCAACTCTACCTGCTTTCCTGGATTCTCCTCCTCGGGGCCCTCCGCTTAGCTTCCGGTCTTGTGTGTCTGGCCGATGTTGAAGGTTGCTGGACGGCAAGGGCACCATCGATTGCCGCCTTCCCACCAAACTTCAACACTCCCTTACCTACGCCGCAGACGGTCCCCGTAGCCTATCCTCCTTGATCCCCATCGTATGCGCCAGACAATCAGCAATTGTTGGCACCTTGGGAACTCCGGCCGATCTCTATTGTTCCGGTCTGCCCTATCTTCGCAGCTGCCGTCCGGGTCCGTTCGTTTACACAACCACGCCGCCGCGCCCGCGTCAATTGCTGCGCGGGTTCGTCCCCCGGCGCCGCAGTGTGGACTGCAGCCATTGACTTTGTCCTACGAAAATAAACCGCCGTTGCCGTCGACCAAACAGCTCACTCAGCGACGTCCCGAGTCGAATCGCAACCTTGCGTGCTGGCCAGGCCCCGGTCGCCTGCCGTCTGTCTACCCCAGGTCTGCTGTCTCTCGTGGTGCAGCTCGCGATCCGAACGGCGCCAGCCAATCCGCCCCGGCCCACGACGTTGACTTGCTGCCACACGTCTTATACTGCTCCCCTTGTCGGGTGCTGCCGCCTCCTCGAACTTGCGCCTCCCTCCCCGCATCGCCAGTCAAAGCCGCATGCTTCTGACAGCTTTTGAAAGGGTCCCAAGTCTGCATCTTGAGAACCATCTTAGTTCTTCCCTTCCAGCCATCGCTCTTCTGCCCTGGACGTAGGAGTTTGCAGGGGTTACTTCGCGCCTCTTGTTGTCGGTGTTTAGCGATCAGCAGCCGCCACCAGACCCCAACGTCGAATAAAGTGCCAGCGCCACTTCAGAATCGCAATTTATTGGTATCTGCACTTGCTTAACAGCTGCATGGTGCCCAGTTGCTCCTCCACCTATTCCCCCGCTCCGTCTAAGCATCAGGAAGAGCCTCGAGGTCGGACCTCCAGCACTATTACTATACTCAGAAGACGCTCCGGCGCGGGATGCCCAAGTGATAATGGATCCCGATCCGCTCAGACACCTTGAGTTCTTCTCGGTACCTAACAATCAGGTATGGACATCCCAGAATGATCTGGGCCTATCAATACCCTCATCGGTTTGCTCCGCTGCTGACCCAACCCAGACGGTCAACCCTGTTGATCAGCCCTTCTCACTGGGTGGACCATCCACTTCCCAATCCCCATCATTATGGGACGCCCCAGCATCGTTCGGCATTGGGTCCGATGTCTCTGGGCCACCGTCGGCAGGCCACACCGCCATGTCACTTGATTCGATCGCACAGCCAGCACCATCAACAGGACTGACGACCATGGCAAGTCTTCCAACAGGGATTCCAATATCCGCCACCGCAGGCCAGCCGAGGCCAGCAATTCCTATGAGAACATCGAAGTCCAGAGAAGGTCACCAAAGAAAACGGTCTAGGATAGGCAGCGACGCAACGCCATTTGACTCGGTTGACTACTGGATCGACTTCGACAAAGAGGACAACCTCGCCGATATCCCGGAGGGTATAGAGATGTCCAGGTCAGACGTCAAGGGGAAAGGGAGGGCTTTCTCGGCATCACAGAGGTAAGTGGCGATGACGAGCAGGTGAACTTCAGCTGGAATTGCCGTTGTTGACAATGGAAAAGGCGGCAAAGCATCGCCCACGCTTCGACAGTATCCGCGCCCGCTCGTGTTCCTTCGAAGGCACCGAAGGCCGATGACTTTTTCGATGACAGTGCGATGGACAATGCGCTCTCGGACGACGAAGATGGATTCTCAAGTATCAACCTCGCCGACCATCTCTCAAGGATAGACTCGGCGCCCCCGATAGACGTCCCCCCCCGCGAGGGTCTCTACTCAACGCCGCTGAGCTGGGAAAGGCCGCAACCGGGGCTTCGCATGGACCCGCTCATCGGGCTCAATAATGCAGCTTTGAATGAAGCCGAGCAAAGGAGGCTAATTGCCATAGCTATGAACCCAGGGCCGAGTATGGGCGGGCTGGGGGCGAATGTCAATCTCAACTTTGGCGGGTTTGCTCCTGGTTTCAGCCCAATATTCGGCCAGGGGCTAGGAGTTGATCCCCTTGGCCTCAGCTTCGATCCGGTATCACCACCAAAATCTTACGGATCGCGGTCTCGCCCACCACCTCAGCAACCCAGGAAGCAAGGGAGCGTGAGTGATAAGGGCAAGGAGAAACAAGAAAAAGAAGAGAAGCCAAAGGCCGGAGGAGACCGAGCTGCCCACAATGACATCGAGAAGAAATATCGGACAAACTTGAAGGACAGGATTGCCGAGCTTCGAGATGCCGTCCCGGCGCTCCACACAATCGGTGAAGATGAAGAGGACGACGGGTCTCAACCATCTAGGGGAGCGAAAGTTAGCAAAGTAGGTTGGAACCTGAATATTGAGCTCACAAAAGAGGCACTGACCATATTTTAGGGTGCTGTTCTCACGAAAGCAACTGAGTACATACATCATCTTGAACGGAAGAATAAGCAGATCATGCAAGAGCATAGGAGGCTCTCGCAAAGACTGCAGGCTTTTGAACAGTTACTCGCTGCGACAGCACGACCGACATATCAGATGCCAAGTTACAGCAGAACTTTATTCGACCCCAGAGGGTTCTGTTGATGTCTTGCCTCATGACAGGTCTTGCCCACGTGTACATATCTTTTTTTAATTTCCGGACAGGTAGCATATTTAAGGAGCAGGCGCATTGTGTGGTTACATCAGCGAGATGTGATGGCCCAAACAGATAGGGCTCCTTACTTGAGTGTCTGACAGCATGAGTTTGGTATTGCCTAGCCCGCTGGCGTTGGAGATATCGAGCGACTGGTTCTGGCGAGTTTTGGGGGAAAAAAAGGTCTTACCTATGAAGTGGAATCGCATCCCCCCTTTTTTGGTCCAACTTGTCCAGTCTGGTGCGCATAATGTCGGTTTTGGGCGATGATAACATGATTTCGGGAGGTCTGAAGGAGACTTCACATGCAGCTGTGCCACTGGCATACCGGCAATCAACCAAACCTAGGAGTTGGATTGTCAAGGAGTCAAATTCTGCGCCGAGCGGACGCAAAGCCTGGCTAGATATGCATTGAACACAAGTGATGTAAACTCATAGATACCTTTTAACAAGATCACCCCCC
>Ga0247760_1002672_pt1 | contig 12969 bp, 6 predicted proteins | sample UWRJL171409R4_FD_179936 | JGI IMG/M metagenome (GOLD analysis project Ga0247760, IMG submission 179936) | Plant litter microbial communities from Arlington Agricultural Research Station in Wisconsin, United States - UWRJ-L171-409R-4 | ecosystem: Environmental > Terrestrial > Plant litter >...
TACACAGGGCTACTGGGAGCGGGTATAAGGCCGTGGTGAAGCTGCTGCTGGATCGGGAGGCTACGATTAATACGAAGGATTAGGAGGAATAGACGCCGTTGCACTGGGTTGCTGGGAGCGGGCATGAGGCCGTAGTAAAGCTGCTGCTGGATTGGGAGGTTACGATTAATGCGGAGGATCAGGGGGGAGGGACGCCGTTACACAGGGCTGCTGGATTAGGAGGCTACGATTGATGCGGAGGATCGGGGGGGAGGGATGCCGTTGCACAGGGCTGCTGGGAGCGGGTATAAGGCCGTGGTAAAGCTGCTATTGGATCGGAAGGTTACGATTAATACGAAGGATTAGGAGGAACAAACGCTGTTTTACTAGGCTGCTGGGAGCGGGTATAAGGCTGTAGTGAAGCTGCTGCTGGATTGGGAGGCTATAATTAATGCGGAGGATTGGGGGGGAGGGACGCCGTTACACAGGGCTGCTGGGAGCGGGTATAAGGTTGTGGTGAAGCTGCTGCTGGATCGGGAGGTTATGATTGATGCGAAGGATCAGGAGGAACAGACGCCGTTATATTGGGCTGCTGGGAGCGGGTATGAGGCCGTGGTAAAGCTGCTGCTGGATTGGGAGGCTACGATTAATACGGAGGATCGGGGGGGAGGGACGCCGTTGCATAGGGCTGCTGGGAGCGGGTATAAGGCCGTAGTAAAGCTGCTGCTGGATCGGGAGGCTATGATTGATACGAAGGATTAGGAGGAACAGACGCCGTTGCACTGGGCTGCTGGGAGCGGGTATGAGGCTGTGGTGAAGCTGCTGCTGGATCGGGGTGCTACGATTGATGCGAAGGATCAGTGGATGGACACCACTGCACAGGGCTGCTGAGAGCGGGCATGAGGCCGTGGTGAAGCTGCTGCAACTAAAGTCATAAAATACACCCCATCCATTCCTGTCCTGCCGTCCTCCCTACTCTCCTCTCTATTTTTCTAATCATAGCGTGCCACCAGAAGGGTCTGGGAGGCTGTGTTAATATATACTTATTTACTAATTCTAGTACCTTCCAGATATTCAGATGATGATGCACTGGTCCCGCTTTTGCATTGAACTTGCAAATATAAAGCGATGTTGTTTGGGCTGATAGAATTGGCATCGGATGCATTGCGTCAGTTGGATAGATTACCAACTTGACAAGAAACGCTAGCAGGCACCTTCCTCTATGAGTACAACTCGTTGAGATAGGCTGACCATAAAGCTTGTCCGGTCACTTGTCCCCCTCATTGCCATGTCGTCATTATTACCGTCATCGCCACCACCACCCCCACCGCCACCATTATCACGACCAGGAAGATGACTATCACCAACGTCTTGTGTGGCGCAACCTAAGGGGTCCCTCTGCCTGTTACTAGTGGTTATATCGTTACTAGAATTATCATCAATTGAATATAATGGGCGCACGAGCTAAGCTAGGCTTAGCCAATGAGAAAATATTCTCTGCAGGTCAGGGGTGCGACACTCGGCACAAAGCAATTAAAGCAAAGCTAACAGTAGACTTTATTAGAAAGAAGGAGGTTCTGGCCTCTGGCCAGAACACCATGGACGTGTGGATAATAGAGCTGAACTCTGGTGTGAGCATCCGAGCTAAATCAGTGGAGCTGGTGTGGGCTACATTTGTCACACCATTTGCCACCATTCACAACTATAATAGTAGGTGTCAGATAATAGGGGTCCCCAGGCCTCTAGTCAGCTTTGCTGACTAGATGCCTGGCACTGCCAGAGCGCCAGTGAGCCTGAGCCACCACTGTTACGACGACTGAATCCTATAGAAAGGTCTATAAAATAAAGGGGTCTGGCCACTGGCCAGAGCCTGGGGAATCAGAACAAGTTGAACCTCTTCAATTCCACAGATTCTAGAGTGCAGTGTTTCTGACAGTAGGCTCTCTAGTGAAGCCAGAGAGCCACAGAACAAGCAGTTTAATTAAGCAGTTGCAACCCCTATTAATTCCACCAAATCCAAAGAGTGCAGCGCTTCTGACAGACTTTCCTTTGGTTTAAATTTCACACATTTGCAGCCTAAAAACAGGTACATTAATTGACGCCAGATATTTAGAAACTTGCCTTCGTAGAGGGACCACTCACACTCGGGAATGCTAATCCGTAATTGGTGCACGATTCTCAGATGCGTCGGAGCCGGTCTTATTTCCAATTGGCTAATCTGTTAGCACTTCAGCGCTTGCTCATCTCCCTAATTTACAATATCCGCTCGTTTTTCTATTTCTACAGAACAACACCAGAACAGTTCCTCCAGGCTTCCTTTGGCGGGCCGCTTGCCGGACCGGTCCCTCCTGTTATATAGCTAAGAGCGAAACCGGCATCCGGTCAGCACTCTTTTGAAATGTTTGGGCACGGACTAGCAATACTTAAAGTATAATATGACGCCAATAGCGGCTGACATTACCCGCTTTTGTACGCTGATACCTAAGTACTATGAAGTAGTACTAAGTAAATAGGGCTTGTACTAACGCTTACGTGATTTCTCACGGTGTAATGATATATAGAGGGTACTGCCGGCCCTGACTTGAATACGGATCCGTATATGACTCCCTAAAAGCAGGCTTGGCATTCTCCCTCGCCCTGGGTTTAATATCGCCCCTCCATCTTAAGACAAATTTAAGTCATGCATTTCTAGCGCGCTCATCCCGAATATTCCTTATAATAGCTTCTGCGGCGTCGCGCGACTACGCTTTAGAGGGATCCGATTCTGATTTACACCCAGCGGAAATACTGCTAATGGCGATGCTTTAAATTATGCGCGATTGGCGCGTGGCGGACAGACGCCAACGCGGATACAACGCCCGACGTGCGGGGTTGGGCAAAGACCACTTGACGACGACAACGACAACCGTATTCGACGCCTTCGACCACCGACCGAGATTCACGCTACGAATTCCGACAGCTACTTACGGTAGGTACTTCTCGTCTGTCTGGCAGATGCGCCAGTTTCAGCTGCTGATTAGTTGTACCGACAGTCCCGCGTACATTCGCCGTCCGGTCGGGTGCCTGCTTGCTATTTCCCACCGCCGAAATTCGTTTAGATAGCTGCCGAGAGAGCTAAGCCTGGCGGTCTTGTGTAATGCGACTGCTGGAACGTAACGATACCGGCGGGGTCTGGTTGACGGAGGATTTCCCTAATAATAAGATTCCGCCGTACGCGATACTTTTACATATATAGGGCGATAGGGAGGTCCTCTTTAGGGATCTAATAGACGGTATAGGTAATAATAAGGTAGGCTACGCTAAGATTCGATTTTGCGGAGATTAAGCGTAGCGCGATAGATTGAGATTCTTCTAGGTTGATATATGCTGTATCGATAAGTTAAATAGCGTTAAGCTTTAGGAGGCGATTAACTTAATGTTTCGCTAGTACCGTAATGTAACTAAATGCTATACCTATCTCGTAGACGTTTTAATCTCTTTGTCCGATGCTAGTAATAAGTCTATCTAGGAGCCGGCTTTCCGAGCGAGCAGGTGGTTTACTTGGGGGTGGACTTTTCAGGAGCTTATTACTCTAATATCAGTCGAATTTTTCTCTAGGGAGGGAGCGCGTCTTAGGGATAGAATTACTTTAGAGCGAGTTATTTACGACGTGACGGGGATTCCCCTTAAGGTCCTCTAAGGTGGTCCTCTCTCTGATTTTAGTGTCTATAACCGAATGGTATGGATCGAGAAGCGTACGATAATACGCGAAGAAGATATAGTATACTCGCTCTTTGGTATCTTCGACGTCTAGTTACCTTTTTTCTATAGCGAGGGAAAACAGAAAGTATTTAGACGGCTACGAGAGGAAATTAGCAAAGCTTTAAAGAGTGAGCAAACCTTCGACGAGGCCGACACCCGCTGTCTGGCCGACTTACGTGTTACCGACCCCCGCTACGACAAGGAGCGTATCGAAACTACAAAGGGCAACCTCTTGAGGGACTCGTACTATTAGGTGCTCAGCAACACTTAATTCCAACGATGGCGAGACGAAGACTATAAGGATAATCGGCTCCTTTGGATCAAAGGCGACCCCGGCAAGGGCAAGACCATGTTGCTCTGCGGCATCATAGACGAATTAATAATGTCTGCCCCATCCTTACTTCTGTCCTTCTTCTTCTGCCAGGCTACCGACTCACGTATTAATAACGCCACCGCCGTCCTACGTAGCTTAATCTACCTGCTTGTTAGCTAACAACCAGCACTTATCTCACACCTACGGCAACACTATAATGTCGCTAGGAAAGAAGCATTTGAAGGCACGAACGCGTAGGTTACCTTACGGGAGATCTTCACTACTATCCTGCAAGATCCGGCATTAAGGACGACTTATTTGATTATCGACGCGCTTGACGAGTGCGTAACAGACTTACCCCGGCTTCTCGACTTAGTCACCCAGATGTCATGCGCATTTCCTCGTGCCAAGTGGATTATATCAAGTCGCAACTAGCCGCAGATCGAGGAACAGTTTGAGAAAACGACGCAAAATACCAGGTTAAGCCTCGAGCTAAATGCTGAATCAGTTACCACTGCCGTCAATGCGTACGTTCAACACAAAATCCGTTGTTTGTCAGAGCAAAAACGGTACGATAACAAAACGCAAACCGCTGTACGAGATTATCTTTTTTCAAACGCGGACGGGACGTTTCTCTGGATAGCCTTGGTCTGCAAAGAACTCGAACGCACGATGAAATACCGCATTCTCGAGACACTACAGGAGTTTCCAAGTGGGCTGAACCCTCTATATGCACGGATGATCACTTAAATTATGCCCCGAGAGGGTGATCCCAAGGACGACAAGCTCAAGAATGAGCATCTTTACAAGTCTATTCTTGCTACAGTCTTGGTAGTTCGCAGACCGATCAACCTTACGGAGCTCGCTGCTCTAAGTGTGATGCCAGGTTCTACTTCTGGCAACCAAGATTTCTTGGAAGAGCTTATCAGTACTTGCGGTTCGTTTCTAACACTGCGAGACCGAACTCTCTATTTTGTCCATCAGTCTGCCAAGGACTTTCTCCTTGGTAACACATCGGATGAATCTTCTCGGAAGGCATTCAACTGGATTTTCTCATCGGGTATAGAAGAGATACATCACATCATCTTCTCAAGGTCACTCGATGCGATGTCTACCATGCTACGACGGGATATATACGGCTTAAAAGCGCCGGGATTCCCGATCGCACACGTCGGTGTGCTAAACCCAGACCCACTTGCGGCATTACGGTACCCGTGCGTTTATTGGGTTGACCATCTTTCTGCCTCGGTTTCTGGCGACAGAGGAGAGTTATATCGAGATGAGTCTTTCCGGAATGACGGGGCTGTCCACACCTTTCTGAAGACTAAGTACGTTTACTAGCTCGAAGCTCTTAGTTTACTCCGAGCTATATCTGACGGCATTATTGCGATAGAACAGCTCGGGAGCCTCTTAGTGCGTATATTCCCATAAAATTTTTATAACATCAGACTAATAAACGTAGAGGTCCGCTGGTCGCGGCCAGCTAGCAATATATGTTGGAGACGCATATCGGCTTACTCTACCGAGATGGATATCTAGCCGTTTCTTAAAGAAAGGTCTGATAAATATAAGGCTATTAACGGCAGACAGTCAAACTAATAAAGATACCGATTAAGGCTAACTACCAGCACTTATCTATAATATACGCCGGTTTGCTCTATCTTATAGATGGATAATCGAGCAAGCTCCTCTTTAAGCGTACGCATTAGCCCTCGTACTTACACCAGCTTGCAGTCTGGTGAAAGAAAAATTTAAATCGGAAGAACCAGGTTGGATCAGTACGAAGCTAGTAATGGAAGCGGACTGGAATGCATACCTGTAGACACTCGAAGGCTATGATAATTGGGTTCACTCGGTCGCCTTCTCACTGGATGGCCAGCGGTTCGCATCAGGTTCACGCGATAAAACTATTAAGATCTGGGATACCGCCTCGGGGCGATGCTTATAGACGCTTAAAGGCTATTATGATTGGGTTTACTTAGTCGCCTTCTCACCGGATGGCCAGCGGCTTACATCAGGTTCACGCGATAAAACCATTAAGATCTGAGATACCGCCTCGGAGCAATACCTATAGACACTCGAAGGCTATAATAATAGGGTTCACTCGGTCGCCTTCTCACCGGATAGCCAGTAGCTCGTATTAGGTTCAGGCGATTATACTATCAAGATCTGGGATACCGCCTCGGGGCAATGCTTACAGACACTTAAAGACCATCATGGTTCTATTCTCTCGGTCGCCTTCTCACCGGATGGCCAGCGGCTTACATTAGGTTCACTCGATATTACTATTAAGATCTGGGATACCGCCTTAGGGCAATACTTATAGACACTTGAAGGCCATAATGATTAGGTTCACTTGGTCGCCTTCTCACCGGATAGCCAGCGGCTCGCATTAGGTTCACGCGATAAAACTATTAAGATCTGGGATACCGCCTCGAGGCGATGCCTGCGGACGCTTAAAGGCCATAATAATTGTGTTCTTTCGGTTACCTTCTCACCGGATGGCCAGCGGCTCGCATCAGGTTCAGACAATTATACTATTAAGATCTGGGATGCCGCCTCGAGGCGATGCCTCCGGACGCTCAAAGGCCATCGGCTGTAAAGGGGGACAAGTTTTTACGATCGGCTTCTCGTACGATATCTAATTTGTTTAAGCTCTTTTCATTCATCCTCTTTATTTCTTTTTTCTAGCTTGACACCAGAAGGACCTAGGAGGATGGGTTAATTTATAGATATTTTGGGAATTTTAGCATCTTCTAGCGGCGCTGATATAATATCACTTCGAGAGGTAAAATCAAGGTCCAGAATTTTCCACTTAGAAGCCTAAGTGGCCAATATACTCGGTGGCGGTCTTTTATACTAGGTGCTATGCTTGAGATCAGGTGCTTTAGCACGTGATTGCTACGCGAAGAGAACACCTGTCCTTTGTGACTCACCTCCCAACCACAGAGAACAGACATCGCCACTCACATACGTCTGGCTCCCTCAACGCCGTCGAAATGGATTCAGAGGACTCCGCAAATGATTGGTCCAGTGGCGACGAGCCGCAACACCAACTCCATAATGCCGCGAGTTCCGCGAGACAGCCAGTTCGTAGCGCGAGGTTGCCGCAGCGGTGCGAGTTACGACCGGCTCGCAACACCCTCCCGTTCGTACATATAATGACTGGGTCCCAGGCCAGTCATATAAAGAACACCCACCCACTTACATGCGCTACATCATGGAATGGAAGTTGACACTAAATAAGAGAGCAGCGGCTAAGTAGACCGAAGAAAACCTCGTAGTAGATCCCAGCGACTTGTGGAACGAGGAGCTAGTATCCAAGATCGCCGATATCGCGCAGTCGAAGGGCAAACCGTATAGCCGATTCAACGACGATCACCATCTCCGTAAACGACCGCTCCGAGAGGGATATAATAAAGCCCTTTAAAGAGTTGTAGATTAACTAGCCGGGTGGTAGAGAGGCAAGTCCAATTATGGAGCTACCTTCTCTGCATTAGCAAGACCTTACGGGTCAACGTTTCGTTTAACTATATAGAAAGTGGAAAAACGGCCCGCACCACTAGACGAGGGGCTACTGCCACTTAGCTCGCCGAAAGGGACGTTTAGCTGGATGCGGAGCAGGTGGCCTCTAGTGCGCCGGACGCCTGGAGGCAGGTATATACCATCTTTAGGTGCCTAGAGCCCCCGTACAATCGGGGACCCTACTGCTAGTAGGATCCCAATACCAAAAAGCATTACAAACTCATGGGTCATCACTTAAGGAACCTTACCAAGTCCGTACAGCAAGGGTGCAAACTGGAAACACACAATAACGTTCCGCAAGACATCCGGATACAGCTCTATACCGAGGACCAACAGCATCTAGACCGTAAGCGGAAGCAACGAAACTCGGCCCCGTACACATCCGGCTAACCTATAGTTGTTAATAATTATATCCCGGCCCATCCTAGCCAACCCGTAACTAATCTACACCTTTCTAGATCCAGCCTAATAATACGTACTTCTCAACCGCCTACCCTACCCATTACTATATCTGGATATCGCGAGGATACAGTAGTGGCTTACTATGAATGGCATTATTCCAAAGTTAGGCGCGAGGATCAAAAGCAACAGTACCGGCTAGCCCTCGACCTTACATTAGACAGAGGTTTTGATCTTGAGCTCATTCACGAGGACAACGATGCTCAGTTTTATATCGACCGCGGGTGTTAGAGAGAGTGGCACTGCGGTTTGTTCGTGATGTAACAGTTTTTCTTGATCAGTACAGTACGCATGTGTGACGATGCAAACGTTGTACTGCTCTATTTGCCACCTTACTCGCCCGACTTGAACCCAATAGAGGAGTTCTTGGAGAGCTGAAGATGTATATTAGGCAAGCTTGGGATGAGCATATTGGCTTTGTCAGGGCGGACTTCCCCTCTTTCTTGGAGGAGTGCGTGGAGATCGTGGGTGCAAGGAAGACGAGTGCCAGAGGTCACTTCCGGCGAGCTGGGATCTCCATTGATGATGAGCTGTTAGAATGACAAGCTAGGTTGATGTTCTATCTATGTAACAAACATGCTCTACCACTGTCTCTAGGACGTAGTAGATTTCATTCTCAGATCCCGGTTTATGGGTACCGGATCCCGGCCTCGGGTCATCCCAGGAGCCCGGATTCCCGGGCACGACTTAACGCATCCGGGATCATGGATGCCAAACAGCCTAGATATACTACGACTACTGTTCCACCCAGGATACCTCTTTCCCAACACCACCTATAGAACTTGTATGGATACCTGCTTACTTTAAACAGGAGAAAACTTACCCTTTGCCAGTTAGAAGAACGCCGGCAAGCTTTGAGCGACAAAAGTACAGGCCGTCCGAGATTGAGGCGGCCAAGGAACTGTCAGATAGCAACCAATTCCGTAGTACATACAGTAGAGACCGAAATGAGTGTCCAGGATTTCAATGTTTAAACATTCTCCGCACGGACCGCTGGATCCGGATCTCCGGCTACACAGTGCGCTTCTACTCGCTCCGTACCAAGTATAAATCAGCCTAAATCTGGGCGCGGTTGCGGCTCCAAAATTAGCTGCAACCGTGGCTGGTGGCGAGCAGCTGCACTAGCTGCTTTTAGCAGCACACGTGGGTACGCGGCTCGGTACTGTAAGAAGATCGGCCGATGACAACAAGCATTTGATAATAACTCGATAGCTGTATAATCACGCACCCATCTCTTGGAGAACAGAATTAACGCTTTGGAAAGTTAACTCTACAGAGCCCGAGACTTTTCTAAAAGGCGAATGATTATCGCTATTTTTAATTAGATAGCTACTTTCGCTCTTTAGGGAACCCGCGTAACTTACCCCGCAATTTCTCCAGTATTTTCACCTTAGCTTTCGGCGGCGGTGGCTTGGCTATAGCCGACGAATCTGCACACGAACATTTAGTAGACGCTGTTTCGATTCAGGCCAAACTCCCCATCTTCTTCAAGCTGTCTGAAGATACAAACCGCTGATCCGTCAATCCCTTGCATTTGCACTGCAATTTTAATCCAGGGTGGTTTTCCGGATAGGAACCCACCTGATGGCTTGGCTGGAACTGAGAAGGCAGCCAAGCAGCCACACAGGCCACACTATAAACGCAACTTCTTGTCTGCTGCACGCGAAGTTGGGCGTCCCTTCCGTCTTCAACCCGGCTACTTCCCCACCTGTGCGCTAAGCTACTGCTGTCTCTTCTTCAAACAACGGTGGATCTCCCAACTGTGGTCAACTTCCAATGCAAAACCAAGCTCCCGAGACAAACCACGACTGGTGCAATTCGTGCACTGAAGTGGCCTCCGAATTCCTCAACGCGATCATCTCCACCGGGAAGCAGAAAGCGAGTATCATCTCCTCGATCCTAAGCGTCAATACTTCCGATGACTTCACCGGAAAATGCCCACTTTGTCGCCTGCTGCGAGCTTCCATCAGCTCCCGAATGCTGGATCCAATTGAACTGGCCGTTAGGTTACGTTTCAAGACATCGGAACCGTGCCTTGTGTCAATCGAGCAAGATGGAGTTCCGTCATTCAATGCACTCCGCGGCACCCTAGCTCTGCTCTCCGAAGCCGGTACACCTGTTGGGGACATCATTCCTGGACAAATAGTATGTGAGCCAGGCTCGGAAGCTGCCATGTCGACCATTCGGCGATGGGCTCGCCATTGCGACGAATCGCACGCTACATGCCGGTACGGGGGAACAAGCCGGAGTCCCGGTGCCCTTCCGTCACTTCCAACTCGGGTTCTCGACGTCGGCTCGCCTGATCAGAGTCCTACCCTCTTCGTGTCAAATGGCGCCACTGGAGAATATGCAGCCCTGAGTCACTGCTGGGGTGGAGGCGTGCAAAGGGTGACAACCAAGGCCAACTATGTGGCTCACCAACGGGAGATTGACCCCTCATCCCTCTCGAAGACGTTTCAGGAGTCCATGGTCGTGACAAGATCACTCGGGTTTCGATATCTTTGGATCGACTCTCTCTGCATCATCCAGGACGACGAGGAGGACTGGAGAAGAGAAGCAGAGAGAATGGGCGACGTCTATGAGCGCGCATACTGCACAATCGCTGCTGCTGCCGCCCCCAGTGGCGACATCGGGTGTTTCGCGCAAGAACGCGCCCATGACGACCAAATTGTTTTGCTCCTCCGTGGGAGAGAGACCACCGTACCCGGGGCTGTGTATCTTGCCAAACTACGCGGACCAGGATGGACTCATTTTGACCAGGGGCCTTTGTTTTCGAGGGCCTGGGTTGTGCAGGAACGACTCCTATCAACCAGGGTGTTGCATTTTTCCCGAGACCAAATCTATTGGGAGTGCCGCGAGCAGCTCGTTGGCGAGACCGGAGTGACGCCTCAGTTAGTCTCCCGATTCCGTACCCTCCGTGGGTGGCTGCACGAGGGTACGCGGGGCGGAGATGATGGACCAGACCTCACGAACGCCGCTAGCGAACCGATTCCGTCCTCTCGGGAGATGTGGTTCATCAAATTTTGGACGGAATTCGTCACGCTCTACAGCGAGAAACACCTAACCGTCTTGACAGACAAGATCCCAGCATTGCAGGGAATTGCGGCCAGGATCGAGCGGATGACGAAGCTCAAATTCTGTTCGGGTACTTTTTTCGGCGACTCACCTTCGGCACTGCGAGTTCTCATGTGGCGTCGTGCTGGCGACTTTCTTGTACCCAACCCCTCAGGACTACCGTCCTGGTCCTGGGCATCCCTGGACGGCCGGATTGCATTTCACTATAAGACCCTTCAGGAAAATGGCGACCAATTGACTTCACTCGCCGGTCGTTCTCTCCATCCCGAAGCCAGGATATACCGGCTTCCAAGCGCAGATCCCCTGTTTCCACATCTTCAACTGTCAAGTTCCGTTATATCCGCTCGCCACAACGGGGTCAACACGCCTTACCGCCCTTCTAAGAACTTCGGGCACTTCGGTGATTGCTTCATGGTTCCCGCGCCATGCTACGAGTTGCAGAGCGACTGCACCGTATATCAGCATCAATGGAACATGGCCAGAGTGTGTTTTGATACGGAGAATCACCAGCCCGAAAGCTTTTACATTGCCCCGCTTTTTAATGACAGGCCTGGCCACTCAACTCGTGTGATAGGGACACACTTTCATGTTTTTCACCTGGCACTCGAGAAGCGGGTCAATTTCTCTGGCGGCGCGGTCTACCGACGTATCGGTCTGGCGATGACGTTACGTAGCGGTCCGGATCCGTTCCCGCCGAGGAGGGTTATTACACTGGTATGAAGAAGGACTACAAGGCGTCAGGACGGACGGGGCGGCGAGGTACCGCTCTAGGGGCTCGAACAAGGTCAAGCCTCCTAAAAGTTTACCGCGTGAAGAGCGGCTACGACTGCGGTCGCGGGTCAACGGGCGACAGATGCAAGACGGCACGGGGCGGCGAGAAGGCCCAGAGGCCAGCCACGGGTGCTACAAGGAGCGCGTCCGTCCTAGCAGGGAAAAGAGCAGCTCTCAAGACTTCAGGAGGCGAGAAGCTCTGTCTCTGGGACGGGCCTGCACGCTCGGGCGGGCCTTTGTGTGCCGCCCTGCCATAGTGGCTGATATCGACGATTTCTTCGTCGGCGTCTCGTATACTGTACTGAACTGTTAGGATACTAGGATGGGACAGACTCACTTAGGATAAGTAGTATAGATATCATCATTATCCAGTACCTACGATAGGTAAGGGACTTTCTTGGTTCTTTACACTAGTACAGTGGCGGCCAGGTTCAGTGTCCGTGTTTTGACACAAAAACTTTTTCTACGCGGACCTAAAAGTGGGCTCTCAATGCTGACATACTGTAATATATTGTTTTTAAACACCACTTAGTGAGATCTATTTTCAGGGACCTCTACGTAAACCTACGATCTGCTTAATAGTGTACTGCGTTAAGAGTTATGTTAGCCCTTGATCAGTCATCTTGCCCCTTCACCTCTAGCAATTAGACTTTGTCTGTTAATCTGTCTTTACCTAAGTCACCTCGGTGTCCAGGAGCAGGCCGTAACACACCGTTAAATCTTCTGATATGTCCTGTGGTTTGCGTTATGTACATGTACTGTAACGAGAACTCAGCAGAGCTCTTCAAAGTTCTGTCACTACGACAAGGGGTCCGTTATTATGCAGCTCGGGTGTCATCATCCCCGTCATCGGTCGATCTCCTTGCAGTGCCGAGCCGCGCAACCACCGACTACCGAAAACGGCTAGTGTACTGTCCTGGCGACATCGGCTGCCCACTAATTTGGGAGCCGCGGCCGCAGCCCAGTTTTGGGTTCCACTTGTATTAGTACGGAGCCTGCAGCAGCGCACTGTGTCATCCAGGATTACGGGTCCATTGGCCCGTGCGGAGAAAGTTTGAACACTGGAATTCCGGACACTGCTTTCGGCCCCTACTGTAACGAAGAGG
>Ga0247760_1002674_pt1 | contig 12962 bp, 17 predicted proteins | sample UWRJL171409R4_FD_179936 | JGI IMG/M metagenome (GOLD analysis project Ga0247760, IMG submission 179936) | Plant litter microbial communities from Arlington Agricultural Research Station in Wisconsin, United States - UWRJ-L171-409R-4 | ecosystem: Environmental > Terrestrial > Plant litter >...
GGAGGGGGGGGTAAGGGGGATTTATTCACCAGTGCTCGTGGGTGCGGACGTGCGAGGAGTAGCCGCCCTGGGAGACGATGCCGGTGTCAGGCCACACGGCGCCATAGGTGTCGAGTTGTTGGCGGCAGTAGGTCTCGTTGTCGTTCTTGCACTGGCGGCAGTCGAGGCATGACCAGCTCTGGGCGCCGACACCGACACGCTCGCCCTCTTTGATGAGCGTGACCTTGGGGCCTACGCGGATGGCGGTTCCGACGATCTCTGCAGGTGATGTTAGAGGCGTCTCAGGGAGGACGGCGAGGGTGGTGGAGGGAGGTACCGTGTCCCACGACCAGAGGAAAGTGCTGCTCGCCCCATCCGCCGCTGATGGTGTGGACATCACTGCCGCAGACACCGCAGGCCTCGATCTTGATGTCCACGTCGTAGTCGCCGAACGGCTTTGGCTGGAACTCGTTCTTGTGGAACTCTGTCCAAGTCTCGGGTCCGTTGACCTGAAAGCCGGTAAACTTGTCGGGGTAAGGCATCTTGCTGCTGCTGGTGATTGGAACAGCCGGCAATGGGCGATGATGGATGGGAGGATTAAGGGAGACAATATTCACAATTGCAAAGATGTAGAACTCGCGGTAGAAGCGAGCTCGGAGGAAAGAGGCAAGATCACGGACGGACGGCACCAAGACTGAGGAGACACCGAAATGGGGCATTCCGCCCTTTTATTTCCCCCACCATCAGCACATTGCGACGCCGCTGTGGGTGAGGGGCGGCCGACGATCTGTGGCTACCCCAAGCCTGACCCTACCTCTCGAAGCGTCCAGTCACACTGGCCCAATTCGGTGGCACGCGGGGGCACTCATCGCTCATCCCGCAAGAGGACGGGTGCCAGCTTTTTGCCCGACGTCTTTCCATCGTGACCCCGCCATACCCCGCAAAGACCTCAACTTGGAATTCCTGTGTCACAGTTGGGGCTGCCGTTTTTAGCCATATGTTGGGTTCATCGATACTGATTTCTGATTGGCTAGTCTAATCTTGGCAGCTCAGCACACATTCTCTGCGTACAGCTGCATGTTCTGAATGCTAAGTACAAAATCTCCCTCTTACGGGCCTGGATCGTGAAGAAAAAGAACTTGAAAATCCTAGTACTAATGCCCCCCTAGTAATATGGTAAGGAAATCCCCAGTAGTGGAGCTACTAAAATCGAAAAGATCTTACATATTGGTAAATCGTACGGTCGGAGGATTACTATCTTTCGTCAACTTAACTGAAATAAGTATGGTAGATGCTGATGGAACTGCTGATAAAGCCGACGCCGACGAAGCCGACACTAACGGAGATATCGTCGACCTTGATATGATTGCCGCTATGGCGAAGCGTTGAAGTTTGAAGTTGGGATCCCGTGGAGGAAGCCACTAGAGGGGTACGAAGGCTTAAGCCAAAAGAAAGGGTCCCTTATCTCCGTGTGAAATATAGCTTTACTCTGGAATGGTAAGACCCAGGCTTATTACATCACAGGCCTCGTTAACATGCAGGAAGGCCTTTTTAACATATAGAAATTCCATTTTAAAACACAGCAACGCATTTTATAATGTAGGAAGACCTTTTCAGTATTTATCTAGGTGTTGTCAGAATGGGAGATGGCCTGGAATAACGGAAGTTATGGGTGGTCTGTACAGTAGGAAGGCATCTTCCGCACTGACTGAGGGGACCCTTTCTTTTTGCGCACGCGCTCATGAAAATGGCGGGTCCACACTAGCCAAAAACGGCAGTCCAGACAGCAGCACAGACACTCCTCGTGGAGTTTCTGAGTGGGGCTGGCCCTGAGCTCTCCTGCGCTTTCCGAAGCCGCAGTGCCGGAGAATCTGCAAGCATGCCGAATTTCCCACGAATCAAGGTGGTTTCCTGGCTCCGGTTCCTGACCCATAGCGACCGGGCCTTGCTGGGCGTTGTGAGGTCTCGTCCTTGATGGTGATCCAAAGAGTGGGCCGACGATAGGTTGTGAGATGCCAACTTGGGTCCGAGCTACCATAAACTGTGGCATCTCACTTCTTCACCTTCGCGTTCTTCGCACCGAGGCCGACGTTGGCTAAGAAGGCAATGCGCATCGAGGCTCCAAGGTAGACGAACGGAATGTTCCCCCAGTCGATGGCGTTCCAGTCCCAAACACTCCAGTAAATCGGCAGCCCCAGCTCTCGCACCGTGTAGAGATGGCCTAGATCACCAACAAGCAGGCAAAAGAGAACAGTCTTCCAGACGCGGATGTCATATGTAGAACGCAGCACGAGCGCCTCGTTGATGGCGAAGAACAGGTACATGTTGGCGAGCTGAGACATGGCGATTGAGGTCCCGAATGGGACAGTCGAGGGCGCAGAGGCAGCATGGCTGAGCTGTAGATAGTCGGACTGTCTGTAGAATGCCATGTAGGCACCGGCCAGGGCGGATATCGGCTCGATCAGGAGAAAGAATGCTCGGTAAATGAATGGGACAGAGAAGCCGACTGCCTTTTTTGCGGCCGTGGCCGTCGCAGCCGCTTTCTGCTGACCGACCATCTCGATGAAACAGAGATCACAGGTCGCAGGACGAGTGTACGTGTCGCGAGTAAGGACGAAAAACAATGATTCAATTGATCAATTGGAGTTGACAGGAAATTGTCCGAAACGCCGAGCTCCCTGTCGCATTGCGGGAGCTTGGGCCATGCGATCAACAATCGGGGATTCTGCCAGCCACACCGCCCCGCCCAAAATCTGACACCAGCACGGGCCACCCTTGGCACCAAAATTTCCAGGGCTTGCAAACCCTAGGTGATTGCGCGAAAATTGATTGACTTTCTTTTCTACCCAAACCGCCAGCCCACCTTCGTGATCTCCAATCGAACGACTCGACAATTGACCGACAATCGACCCAGCCGCCAACATGAGTGCCCCCCAGCTCAACAAGATCGCGGTGAACAGCCCGTCCCGCCAGAACCCCTCCGAGCTGGAGACCAGCATTGCTGGCGCTCTCTACGATCTCGAGACCAACACTGCCGACCTCAAGGTCGCTCTCCGCCCTCTGCAGTTCGTCTCTGCCCGTGAGGTATGAAGCCGCTGAAACAAGCACAACCATCTACGCAAATCCACGAACCACGCCCGACATCCTGTTCCACCGGCAGCGAGCGGGAGCACAATTGTGCGCTCATCGCCAGCCGGGCGTCGCAGCATTGGGGAGCTTGATATAATATTGGAAGGCGGGCGGGCCAGCGGTGTGCTGCGTACTGCCATATGCGTGTGCGGCCGCTGGTTCCGCTCAATAGCCATAACATCAAAATGTCCATGTAGCGCGCGGAATAGGACGGGAAGCGGTCCAAGGAGTGCATTGCATCCTGGAGCTCGCATGCTGACTTTGGGTCTGATCACAGATCGAAGTTGGCCACGGCAAGAAGGCTATTGTCATCTTTGTCCCCGTCCCTTCCCTGCAGGGCTTCCACCGTGTCCAGCAGCGGTAAGTACTTCTCTGAGATGGAATCATGTAGATGATCAAACTGACCACCGTCCCGCGGCAGCCTCACCCGCGAGCTCGAGAAGAAGTTCTCCGACCGCCATGTCCTGATCCTCGCCTCGCGCCGCATTCTCCCCCGCCCCAAGCGCTCCACCCGCTCGCGCAACACCCAGAAGCAGAAGCGCCCCCGTTCGCGCACTCTCACTGCCGTTCACGATGCTATCCTGACCGACCTCGTCTACCCCGTCGAGATCGTCGGCAAGCGTCTCCGCACCAAGGAGGACGGCTCCAAGACCCTCAAGGTCATCCTTGACGAGAAGGAGCGTGGCGGTGTTGACTACAGACTCGACACCTACTCCGAGGTCTACAAGCGCCTCACAGGCCGTGGTGTCACCTTCGAGTTCCCCCAGGCTACCCCCGAGTACTAGATTACCGGCGCGGCGGCAGATGGCAGGGTTGGTTTGTATGCAGGAGCAATGAGGGTTCGGTTTAGGTTTGGGATTCGGGTTTCAGGTCTTTTGCAATGCATTCACGGCAGTCAAAAGGGAATGGCGTCTAGCTAGCTTGTGCTCGGAATACAGGCTTGATTCTACCACCTCGGCTCGTTGGCAATAGAACCGGCTCTCCTGATATGCTTCTGTGTTGTTGAATGTCTTGATGTCTTGATGGTGCTTGCGATCTCAATTTCCATGACACACCATGCATACACCTGTCTGTGAACCTCAAAACCCGCTGTGATTCATGGATATATCCCGCGATCCAGACGCTTCTATTCTTGCGCTGTATCAATGCAGATCTATCTCCTCATGAATGGTATCTACCATATCCTTCCTTCACGCCTGGCTAACCCGTCCCAACCCAAGAACACACCAATACGCCAACTCCCGCTTCTCCTTGCCGCCCTCCTTATCCCTACCAGGAGCCGTCCCAACCTCATCCCCACCCGCTTCCACCTCCCACTCAACTCGTACAAACATGGGTATCTCCAACACGTCCTCGTCCTCCTTCAACGGACTTGTATCTACCTTTTCCTTCTCCGCATCACCACCTCCCGCAATGCTCAGCTTGGCCGTCGCCTCCAGCAAATCCAGCCGCAGCGATGCTGGCACAACCTCCACCACGATGCTCACCCAGTTTCGGCCGCGCTCCCAGATCTTACCTGCCTCGGCCTGGTGCGTGCCGTCCTCGCCTGCGCCGCCGCCACCAGGGCCTTTCCTACGGACTTTGGTCTTATCGGAGTCTTTGAGTGCTTCGTCCCAGACGTCTGTGTTGGCGTCGATTTCGAACTGAGGACACAGGACGGTGACTTTGCTGGCGAAGCGGCCGGGGGTCTTGGCCGGCACGGCGAGGGTGACGTTGATGGCTTCGAAGCGGGGGTTTTGGAAGGTGAGGATGAACTGGGAGGGCTGAAGTGCTGGGAGGGTGTTTTTGTCGCTGGAGGGGGAGACGGGGATGTTGAGCGGGCGGATGGCGATGGTGGGGATGTAGGCGCTTGCAACGAGTTTTATTCGGAAGCGCGTGGTGGCGACTTTGGCTTCGGGCTTGCTGATGATGTGCCTGCAGATGGGGCAGCGTTTGGAACGCTTGGTGCGCAGGAGGTAGGGGACTGGGCGTAGAGAAGAGGCGAAGCGGCTGCTGCCGTGGAGGTGGACTTCGCCGAGGTGTGGGGGTTGGTTGGTGGATTGTTCGGTCGAGATGGTGTCGTCGTAGACGGACGAGTGGAGGTGGTTGATCGCGGCGGACTCATCGAGGGATGCAATTTGCAGGCCTTCGTCGCTGCTGAGCGCCTCTCGCATGGTGCCTACCCGCGACTTGGCTCTCCTATCGTGCGCGTTCCCGCCGGTGTAGAGGCTCATTATGCGTGAGAGCGAGGTTGGGGAGGAGAAGCCCAGATCGGCGAGGGACGAGAGCCCGCTGCTGCCCGCGGTCGAGTCGGCGAGCTGGCTTTGGTAAAAGCCCTTGAGGTTGGCGAACTGGGTCTCCACGTCCAGGTCCTCGTCGTCTCTTCCATTGCTGGCGATGGCTGCTGCTGCGGCCGTGGCCAGGCCTCCGTGCTTAGCCTCCTTCCGCCGTTCCCGATGCTCCTTAGCAGTTAACCTGGTCTCGCCGCCATTGTTCAGCTTCGCGAGCTGAGCGTGGATGCTGTTCGACTTGTCAAACTTGATCCCGATCTCGGCCGAGCTCCAGTTGCAGTAGGAGCAGGTGAGGATGTATGGGCCCGAGTGCGGCGCGGGCGTACCGTCAGGGGCGGCGAGCAGGTTGGGGTCCGGCTGGGTCTCGATGCTCGTAACGGAGAGGGGGCCGATGCATATGGGGCACTGGAAGCAGCTGCGGGTGCAACGGTTGCCCTCGCTCTTGAGGTTGCTGCTGGGCACCTCGAAGAGGCAGTTGGGGCAGTAGTAGGTGACGATCTCCTCGGCCACGCACCGCGGACAGCGCAGCTGCTGGCAGTCCTCGCAGTAGTTGAGATACTCGAGCGGGTACAGGCTGTAGTTGGCGCGGGGGGCGCGGGGGTCGAACGTGCGGTCATCGAGGTCGTCGTCTTCGGGGCTCGCGGGCGACTCGCCGTCTGCTTGGCGGCCCACGGTCGATGCGTCCGAGCACGGGCATTGGATGTATGTGTACGGGGTTAGAGGCGCCATGGCCGGCACCGCATCTTCGGACGGTTCGCGCAAGGAGCTGGATACTCGCTGTGGGATGCCGGGATCGATGTTGGCCAATAATGTTGGCCAATAATGTAGCAGCTTGGTGTTTGAGGCTGGCTCGCTGGACGCTGGCGGGGAGCTTCAGGAAGCTTGACGCGCCGACGCGGCTGCAACCGCCAAATTCAATTTAGGCGACCCTAACCCTGCACTTCACCTGGCGGCTCAATTGGCAGCTGCCGCCGTCTTCTTGCTGCCCTTCTCGGGCCGGGCTCTCAACGACAAGGACCCCAGCTGGCTGCCGGTCCGGAGCCTTCGCGACTGAGACACGCAGCCATTATCATGCCAGAAAATGTTTGACACTCTCCTCGACTTGCCGATTGGCAGGCGTGTCGCTGTGCATCAAAGTTCCCGGATGCTGAAGCCTAACAGCGCCAATGGCCGAGATTGGTGGGTTCGGGTTGAGACAACAACAGCAGCACAGGAAGGCGTCACCGCCATTGGTGTATGCGGGACACGGCACTGTCGAACCAGGAGGGCTTTCTTCAGCAATTATCGTCAACATCCACGCACACTTGTTTCCTGACCGGCGATCTGGTGTCGGCTTGCGATTGGGCCTGCGTGGCCTGGAACCGAAAGCGGACGACGCGGGGCTTGTATAGGTCTGGCGGGGTTGCTGTGCTGCTGCTGCGCTGCCCACTGATCTGCAATCCCGTCAGCTTATCAAATCACCCCACGGTGGAGGGCGACGACACCCTCAGACGGGGCCACAGGGCTGACAACACCAATAATAACACCACCGGTAATGGCACCGCTCCGGATCCTCCCCACTGCACAGAATCGGCGTGCAGGTCTCGCGGCGACTAGCCCGATGCGTACGCAATATGTGCGACACCGCCCGGCGGTGAGATCGCGCGATGGGACGATGGGACAATGATGATGACGGGACGCTTGATGGGACGCTGAAGAACGGGACTTGGAAATCTGGGTCCGCTCGGATCCCGCGTCCCGGACACCAGCGTGGCACCAGCAGTCTTGATTCCTGCTTCCTGTTTCCTGTTCCTGTCCTCGTCAGCGACGGACCTCGCAGTAGCGGACCTTGCCCACGGGTTATTCCCGCAACGCACTGCCCAGCACCGCACTGTGGCATCAGCACCCGCCCGCCGAGTGGGATGATTACGGCAGCCAACCTCGGATTTTTTTCATCCACTGTCCAGTGTGATGGATCTCTCGGGACCGACTCTGTTCTGGGCTCGGGACGGACGCGCTTAGGTCGCCGACGAGGCGCCGCCTCATTTCAGACGGTGGCTGCTGGTGGCTTCAGCGGGTTTTGCAGTCCCCACGACGCCAAGCCCCGAGTAGTGGACGAGGGCCTCCCCTCTGTCAGAGCCTGCACCCGAGCACCGAGGGCTGCAGCACCGCCGATCCTCCGGTCCCAGCGCTTGCTGGCTGCTGGCTGTGAGGCTGGCTTGCTTGTTGCGACCACTTGGCACTGCACTCGGCGCCCAGTGCTGCCCCGCCGCCCAATTGTCGTCATCATCGAGCGGCCGTCACGTTTGGCTCCCTCTGCTCCCTCTGCTTCCTCTCCCGCGCCCAGCCCGGAAGAGGACCAGGAGGGCGCCATGAGTGCACACGAGTGCTGCTGCTGTCCCTTTTGGGCTGCGAGCCCGCGGCGATGGCACGCCTACCACGCTACCCGTAGCCTCTTTGTCATGCGGTTTTGGCATTTTGCAGCCCGCTAGCGAGGCACGCACGCCGCACCATCCGGCGTCGCGGAAGGTGCCAGACTCGTCGAAGTGGAATTCAGCTCCGGCCGCGCATTGGGCTGCAGCAGAGGTGCCAGCTCAGATAAGCTGAGCTGCAGGCGCAGCGCTGGTTGGCTGGCGGGATGGGAACTGCCGGGGTGCGACCTCCAGGCTGGTAAGACCCCTGCCCTGGTGCGTCGTCACAGCAGCCACGACATGGGCCTGACGCGGTGTGAGAGATGAAGGCCGCGCCCGCAGTTGGGGCCGTGGAACCGTGGAACCATGGGCGATCAACAGGCCTTGACGATGCGCATTGGCCCCAAGACATGGCGTTTTTTGCGGAGCATATGTCTTAAGGGCTGCCGCCGGTCCCGCTGTGCCCGCGAACTTACACCAACAAGTCTGCTTCGGAGCCACCAGACGCACACCAGCTCCACGAGCCTTGGCCGATGCTCGTGACGTCGGGACTGGGACGCGACACCCAACGGAGCGTGTAGTGAGTGGCGATGCCTCCGACGACCGCAGCCTAATCCGACATTCTGCTCGCTGCCAAGGATAGCAACAGGTTTCTTGCGGCCGCGTCAGTTCGGAGCCTCGCCGGGACGCCCACAGCACGAGGACGGGATTTCGGGATCGCAGGTCGGACTCTCCCGCCCCCACCAAATTTTGTCGAGTCGAGCGGCCGAGTAAGGCGTCTAGCACCCCACACAAACGTCATTTCCCAGCCTACGGACAGGGAGGATATAGTTTGCCATGGCAGACCCGAAACGCCTTCTGCGAGTACCAGATCGAACGTCGTCGATGCTCTCCGTCCCCGAAACTGCGGAAGAACACGCCACGCGGGGAGTTGGCTTCCACAGACGGGAACGGTCTAGAACTCATACTGGCTTGATGGAGCTGCAGGTACCTGAGATGCTCAAGATCCGGAGATGGGATGGCGCCGCGAGGGCATGCTCCCCCTGGGGGAGTCTGGGAAGGGTGGGTAACAGGCCAACCTCAACGTCGATGCAAGCCCGCTAACACATCGTGCGCCCAGGATCCGGAGCTCTGGTTCCGCGACGGCAACTGCTTCATCCACCTGTACGCCAAGGGTCAGTCCCGCAGAGGACCGGCGTTCAAGGTGCCGTTGGACGCTTTGCTGGAAGCCAAGTGCCACAACGTCGTTGCGAGGTTCATGGCCCGAGATGGAGTTGCGTCGGCGATGGCGTCCTTGGAAGGGAGGGACCTCGATTTTCTAAACGGGATGAGCGCCGAGGCCAGAGTCGAGCTTTATATCCCCCCGCCGCCGATGGCAACCAGGGAGGAAGCCCTTCGCTACCACATCGCGACCCGCAATTTCTTCGCCTGGGTGTTTCGAAGATCGCTGGTTGGAGAGCACCTGGGTACCGCCCTTATTAATCTACTCAATAGCATGATGGGCTTCCGCCGTCCAGGGGAGGCCAATATGGACGACCTGATGGCCTATATCGACGAGGAAGGCTACACGGACATGCGCAATCAACCGATACACGCGCTTGCACTTCTCCACTTTGCCGAGTATTTCCAGTCCAAGGAGCTCTATACCAACGCCTTTACTCATTGTGTCGGCATGTACGACGAGCTCTTTTCCATCCCTGAGTACCAGGTGAGTTTTATGCGGCGGTATGAATTGGAGGAGAGCTGACAGTATATGCAGATTGTCACTTCCGTTACAAGGAAGCTCATTCGACTGGCGAAGTCTGAGATGGATTTGAAGCTTGCCCGTGCCGGCCAAATGCTTCGAAATTTGCTCGAAGATGAGCTCTCGGAAACGCATATTGGGTTATCATCAGGATCTCGGGCGCACCTCGACAGATTTCGGACGTTTCTTCACGGATACTTCACCACCAAGTTCGGCTACTATCCCCCGCAGTCCATTGATGCCCATTGCCAGATCTACGACCGTGGCATGTACTTGTCAATGCGAAAGGACTTGGAGGCGCTGTACGAGTATTTGGTGGATGAGGGTTTCACATCCTCAGAGCAGATGCCAGCCTTGGCGCAGGGAGGGATTTGCACGCTCCAAAGCGTGCATGCTTTCGACATGCGGAACAAGTATTCCTCCCTACCACACCCTCTACCATTACTTCCGGAGATCGCCCCTGCTGCATCATCGCGCCGCTTGTCATGGCTGGGCAGAAGCGACAAGCTCAGACCGGATCAGCGGCTTGTTACCCACGCCACTCTGTTGAAAGCGACCAACAAACGAGAGCCCGTGATGCTGAAGAACCCGCTTGTCGTTGCATACCGTAAATTCGAAGAGGACTCTATCTTCGCGCCCCTCAAGGTTGACCGAAATGAGAAGGTTTCGCAGATCGACGCTCGCAAGATCCGCTGGATTCTGGTCTACTCGACGTACCAAGTGCTGCGAAGCTGCACGGACGTGCCAGCGGAATGCCTGGAAACATCGGGTGTACGATATAACATTGCTATCAACACAGCTAACTTGCCGCCTTGGAAGGACGGAGGCGGTGGGAAACGCAGCTCAACAGCCAGGAGACAAACGGACTCTGGTCAAGACTGGAGGTTCTCGGCGCTAGTCCCAGCCATGCCCATATCTGACGGCCCAGTATTTTCATCTGATATCAAGCCTGATATTGACTACCTGTCACTCGCCCACCGAGAGGACAGTACCATAGTGGCGCCCGCCCCGCCGAGTGTCCCGTCTCGCTGCCAAAGCTTAAAGAACAAGAGCTTCCGCCGCTCGCTCAACATATTTTATTCCAGTTCTAGCTCGAGCAGCGTCGGCGAGTCCCCGTCGGGATCCCGTAGTCGCATGTCAACGTCGTTCCACGAGATCCTTGTCCGTGGGTACGGCAATGGTACCAAGGATGTCTGTGTAAGCTCTAAGGCTTCCGATTCGGAGCCTGTCGGTGGCAGCTCCACGCCAGACGAGGCGAATGGCACGCGTACCCCGCCAAAGTCGAAGCAGGTCGAGAGACTCAACACACAGCCACTCAATGGTCGGTCGCCATCAACCTCGTCCACATCCTCAAACAGCAGTACCACAAAGAGCAGTTCCAGCGGACTCTCGGACACATTATCTGCTAGCACGGTCTCAACCGCGCCAAGCCCACACCCGTACCACAGCCCCTCGACCTGGACGATGTCCAGCAGTGTCTACTCATCGGACCTCTCAGGGTCAAAGAGCGATTCCAGGATGGTGACGCCGCCAGCTGTCCCTCGGAGGAACAGCCGACGGAAGCTTCTAAGCGCCCTTCATCCCATCCCTCTCCGCATCCGCAAGGGCCACGAGAGCCCGCCCGAGACAGAAGCCGGCCCGCCTTACGATCCGAACTCGTGGCACAGGATCGATGGCACGACGACTCCCACCGTGATGGAGGAAGACGAAGATAGCCTCTGGATGGGAGTCCACAAGGGTGCCAACGGCAGTCGTGTTGATGTCTGGGACCAGTATGCTGGCGTCGGTGGCTTCACGGAGGTCCCGACCGTGACAGCGCCCGTCCAGGAGGCGGTGAAAGCTTGATGCTCTCACCGGCCACCCCACCCTTTTCTACTTTCGCATGCTGCTTGACCCGGCCGAGAGGCTGGGCGACAGTCCTTACCTTGCATTTTGCATCGGTGTTCGATACCCTGCTTGACGTTTGCTTTGTACATCAACTTCTGTCCTTTTCTGCTCGCATCTTTTTCACTGGCAGCGTTGGATCATGGCCCGGGCGACACTCCGTCCTAGATATGTTTCTTTGGTCTTGGCTGGCACAAAACTGGCGAATGTTTAATGACGCACGCGGCGTCTCACGAGTTATGACAGGTCATCCTTTGAAAGGAATACTTACTTATATGTCCCCACGGTCGATAGAAAAATTCTTGGGCGAAGGAAATTGGAATTGCGATTCATGCCTCGCGAAGAGGGATAACTAGACCACCACCACCGGTACACCATCCTATCAAATGTCAGAACGGTCAACGACATCTACCTCCCAATGGGGAGGGGTAGATGCGTCGGGGGTATGTTGCGCAGCAAAGGAAATAAAAAGATAATGTGCCCAAGGAAATCGCATATCCGTAACAAGAAAAGTGACCCGCACACCTGCCTGCCTCCCACTATCGCTGCCATATCATCACTCCCATATCATCAGCCGTGACCATCCGTTGAGAGGGGACGCAAAGCACCCCCGTCAAGTATGTACAGGGAATATTACACATTCAAGTTTTCGGCACTGCTATTGTAGGAAACATCTTGCAAGAAGCACCAGCTTCCTCACGCTCTCGTCATCGTCCTGCGTGTTGGGTCTCTGCCCTCCAGCACTAGGTCGGGTTCGTCGGGATTCACATCATCGCAGATTTACTCGCTCTTGCGCGGGCCCCCAGACGCCTTCGTCAGCCCGTTGAGGATCTCGGCGCCGGTGGTGTACGCGATAATGGCAGGGAAGACAATCCATGCTCCGCTGTTGGGGACGAGGGAGTTAGCCGCCGGCCGTCCTCACAGTAGATGCCCCGCGAAGGACTCGGGATGAGGGGAGGGGTGAACACCGGGGGCACTTACTTGGTAACGACCCACAAGACCATATGGGGCAAGTCGTTGTGTCCGATGTTGGCGAAGCCCGAGAAGGCCTCGTTCAGCCCTGTGGAGAAAGCGTCAGTCAGCACCTATCTAGCTCGGGGCCTAGCCTCCCTCCATCCCCCCAATCCCCCCTCCCCCCTGAAACAGAACTCACAATAAAGCACCGTCTTCCCCACCGTCGTCACAACCGCCGTATACAACACCAACACCCCCACCGCCGCCGTCCGTCCCTTCAACTCCCCTTTCCCCCCTTGATTCCTATTCTGGTACCACAACCCAAGATATCCAAGGTACATCAAGCTCTCCACAACATTCACCACGCTCTGCGCCGTATTCCACCCCCCACCCGCGTTCCACTCCTTGAAGCCATAAGTATAGTCCAGCTCCGCCTGGATCGCGTACGGGCTCCAGATCGGCCAGTGCCACTTCCCGCCGGGCATGGAGTGCGGCCGCAGGAACACGTAGAGCATGTCCCAGGTGACGAGGGGGATGGAGAGGGCCAGCCAGAGGAGGGTGAGCGGGGTGGGGGTGTGTGTCCAGATGCCGCTGGGGGTGGTGGTGGAGGAG
>Ga0247760_1002675_pt1 | contig 12957 bp, 1 predicted proteins | sample UWRJL171409R4_FD_179936 | JGI IMG/M metagenome (GOLD analysis project Ga0247760, IMG submission 179936) | Plant litter microbial communities from Arlington Agricultural Research Station in Wisconsin, United States - UWRJ-L171-409R-4 | ecosystem: Environmental > Terrestrial > Plant litter >...
ATGCACTCCGTGCACTGGCCACCCTCACGGCTATAATAACACGGCTTCCACTCTTGAAGATAGAAAGAATTAATCACCTTCAACACACACTGCTTTCCAATGCCTTGACCTCTTTTGCATTTCAACAACTACATATACGGTATCTAATATAGCAGGTTAACAGTATTATCCCTTTTAACTTTATGTATCTCTCCTCTTACTTTATTAAATTAAACTACTTCCCCAGCACCTTTACCTAATCCTAACCCTCTACACTACTTATTTACAACTCTAGCCTTATAAGCTCTATACTATTAGTAATTAACAGAATCCTCTTACACAACTTAACTTATTTACCTTTATCTAAACCCTCCTTAATATAATTAGTGGACTGTTAGATATCCTTATAGCAGAATATTAATATCTTAAATCGTATTATTACCCACCTAAACAGGGACTTAAGTACATTAACCCATTCTAAATAACAGTGTTCCGTAATTACCTGTTTCACTTTACTATACTATTAGCGTAGCTACCTTTTATATTATACATTAATACTGTAGTTATAATAAGTTTACTGCTAATAACTAAGTGGGTTATAAGAAGGAAGGGGCAGATATACTGTTAATATCTGTCTTTCCTAAACTTAAGGCAATTCTATCTGTTACTTAAAGGAACGAAGGAAGATATAAAGCGGTTAAAGGGATATAATTAGGATAGGGTATACGTGTGGCTGTTTTAAACTGCAGCTGCTTATACAGTTTTTATTACTATATAGGGGTTATTAATTGTGACGACCCTGCAGGCCGTCACCTGGGCCGGGGCGGCCCGACGAATCCCCCACAGAAGGAACAGTGCAGGAAGACGGTGTACACTGTCTGGGCGCACTGGGCCAGGGGTGTAAAGACCCGAAGCCCCTACAACTAATAAGGTGCTGCTTGCAGCATGTTGAGTGCTTACACTACAAGCAGGAGAAACCTCATAAGCAGAACGCTCGCGCAGTGTAAGGTGCTTACATAACGAGCACTTATAACACTATAAGCAAGGTACAAAGTACCTCCTAATTAGTTAATATAGATAATTATAATTATACCCATAACCACCGTAAGGGACTTTAGTTCCTTACACTAATATTTAATTATTCATTTATATCTTATTATTTAAACTTACCTTTATACATTATAATAATAACAACCTACAGTAACATTAAACCTCCTATCTAGAAGTGCTAACTTAATAAACTATCTTTAGAACGCCCCTTACTTGTTAATATCTTATTATACGTTCTATCTTAACCCACATTAATCCTCTTAAGGCTTATATTAAGTGTAAGTCGTAATATAATATTAGCGTCACAGTTTTAAACACTATTTATTAAATTTCTAAACATTACCTCTCTCCTACTATCAATATATCAACCTCTAAAAAAGGCAAAAAGCCTAAGGAAGCTTAAACTTAGTTACAGCTCCTTACTATTAATAAATTAATTACACACTTTAAAGAGTTAAACTTTAACTAACAGGGACTAATTAAAGAACTTAATAAGGCCTTCTTTAAAGATATTAAAAGTTATATTAGTCTTATTAAAAAACTCCAGGCCTAACTTAACACTGTTAAGCTAGAGAATAACGACTTTAAAGGGTTATAAAAGAAACGAGTGAAACTCCCCTTACTATCACGCTTTAAGGGAGACTCTACATAGCTAAAGTCCTAAATAGCCTAGCTTTAAAGCTATATCACTTATTACGATAAGCAGTTCTTTAAAGAAGATGGAAAGGTTAGGTTTATTAAAGCTTTACTAAACAGAGTAACTACTTATTAATATAAACCTTACGTGAAGATAATTAACGACCTTTTTATAAACAGAGTATAAAAGGAAGCTCTTAAGACTTAGGCCCTTTTTAATAACTTTAACGTTTTTATTAACTAACTCTAAATTAAGTTTAGAGAACTAAACGCCTTAAGGTAAGCTAAGTAACGCCTTATAGCCTTAAGATAGACGTCTTTAGTCCTTAAGTTCTCTACACGCTTTAAGTTAAAAGTAGTAAAGACTAAACTTAGTTAAAAAGCTTTAGTAATGCTGTTTTAAAGCAGTCTAAAGGAGTATATTACTGGAAACCTTTATTAGGAAGACTGACTAAATCGCCTTTAAGAGCTAATCAAGATAGCTATTAAGGCTAATAACTAATATTATAATTACCATTATCGGAAAAACTTCTAAAAGGAACAGGCCCCTTAGCCAAGCAAACTTAAGAAAGGGAATCAGTTAACCGTAACAGGTTATTATCCTAGACTAATAGACATTAGCATAATAAACCGTTAGAACTAACTTAACTGTAATAAACCTTAACAGTAATAATAGCAGAAGTAACTTAAAGACTTATTATAAGTCTAATACTTTAACTGCAGTAAAAAAAGCTATATAACATAACAGTGCCTGTCATTAAAGTAAGTTAATTAGAAACTAATTCTAAAAGGGGAAAAGCACGTTAAGTTCAGCTTAAGAAACGTCTACGTTAAGATAATAAGTAACGAAGAAGACTGCACTTAAATAAATAAGTGTAACTTAAAAGATAAGGAAGAAAAAGAAAAAGAACCTTAAAATGTAATTTATCTAATCCTTAAAAGTATCTTAGAAGAGTTAATTATAAAGGTGTAAGTCGTTATAAACTAACTTTAAAGTGGAAACTTAAAACCGTTAGAAATATAAGTTACAGAAGACCGACTTTAAGAAGAAATGTTCTAATTAGCTGTTATAGGCCTTAAAAACCTTACCCTGTAAGCTTAAGAATTAAAGAAGTCTAAAAAGGACCTTAACTTAAACTTTACTAAAATGGTAAAAGGAGTCGAAGAACTAGCCCTTTAGGCTACTTAAGTAGTAAAATAAGCCTTAAAAGGTAAAAGAGAATAAATTAAGAGAATTAAATTAGAGAAACGAAAGATCTTCTTAACTGTACCTCTTAAGACTCTTAAACACTTTAAACACGTTAAGGAGATCAGCACCCTTACCTTTTTAAAGGAAGGATAACTTAAATAACTACCCTGCACTAAAGTTAATATACCTTAGATTAGTACCTTAAGGGTCCCCTAAGAGAGTATAAAGTAAATATACTAATAAAGAATCTAAGAACTAAAGGAAAAACATTAAGAATTAGTAGATAAAGTGGGGGACTTATAAGTTAAAGGCCTTACTGTAATGTTTAAAGATAAAGTAGTAAAAATTAAATTATAACTTTATAATAAAGTCCGCTTTACTAACTAGCTCGAATACTAACTCGCTAAGGAGGGTTACTTCGTAGAAGAACAAGTTAGATTACTACTACCCGAATTTTAAGAAGAGGTTTAAGAGAAATAACGAACCTGAAAGTAAGTAGAAGAAGAGAAGAAATAAAGCGCTACTCCTCCTGTTCCGTACTCTATAACTATAATACCTGCAGTTAACATTAACTATCCTAACTATAAGGATATACTGTAAGTTAACTGTGTGTACGATAACTGCACTCTTAACTAATATAGTGGACTTAAGGCCCTTTATAACCACTTTCCCAGCATATAAAGACAGGATTACACTGTTATAAGGATAAAGTTAGAACTAACTTATTACTAAGTCTCCTTTTCCCTAATAAGAGAGTCTAGTAGTAAATAGAAAATCACTATAGTTAATTAAACTCCTGTTACGTACTAGTAAGGAGGGGTACTTAATAACTGCTTAGTTATAACGTGCTTGTTATACTTTAATGGAAAGGTTAGAGAATAGTAGAAGTAAGAGGACTACTAACGGATCTAAAAGCAAAAAGACATTACCGCAATTTAGTCCTGCAGGGCGTATTATCGACTTATTAAAGACTTTAGAAATATTAAACCCTTTAAAGTTAACTGGACATTAAGGTGTAAAAACCTAAAGAGGGTTAATTGTTAAGTCTACTAAAGCTATCTGTTTTTTTAAAAGGAATTAGGAAAAGGTTATAAGCCCTTTAAAAGGGCTGGAAACTAGTAGTTCGCTAATTAGTAAAAACCTTAAGAAGAAGAAGAAGCACTTAAAGGTTAAGCTGAATAAGACCTTAAGGATAGATAGTTATTATAACTTAGATGATAAAAAAGCATAAGTATTATTCTGTCAGTATTAACATAATAGACGGAAAAGGGAGACTATTTAAAGTAAGAGTAGTAATTAATAGTAAGAGTACTTCTAACTTAATGTACCCCTTACTAATTAATTAAAGGAAACTCCTTAACTAAAAGTATAAAGAACTTATTCCCATTTAAAATAGAGAAGGAGGCCTATACTAGTATAATAATAGTAAAGTTACCTACTACTCGCTACTCCTAATTAAAGTGGATAAGGATAAATAATAAGTAGACTTTAACGTTACATTAATTATAAAGTATAATATAATCTTAAGTCTACCTTAGCTAAAAAATTATAACTTTATAATTAACTAAAGGAGTAGCTACCTTACCTTTAGTAAGTCCCCCAGCAGTGATCACTGTCTGAAGAAAGTTAAAAAGGCATTAGACTGCTCTAGAGATGCACGAAGCACTTAAAAGCACACTAAACCCTTAGAATTAAGTACAGTTTAAGTTAGGTTTATAAAGACAGTTAAAGAATTAAAAAGTCTACTGTATTATTTAAATAATAATTTAAAAGGTAGAAAGAAGCAGGAAGTTAATCCACAGATAAACGAAGAAGTTAATTTATCTAAAGTACCTACAGAATATAGAAAGTTTACCCTGTTTTGAAAAAAGATACTGTAATTACTAGACTACAGACCTTAAGACCACGAAATTAAGCTAAAGTTAAGAGCGAAGCTCCATAATTTCCAGCCTTATTACCTAAACCCTTAATAAACTGAAGCTTTAAAGGAATACGTTAATAAGAACTTAAAGAATAAGTTTATTATAAAGTCCCAGTCCCTAATAAAGTACCTAATACTATTCGTCTTAAAAAAGGGAGATAGTAAGTTACATATAGTTATTAACTATTAAATGTTAAATAAGGATATAATTAAAAATCGTTACCTATTACCACTTATTATAAAAATGCGGGAACGGATTATTAAAGTAAATTAGTTTTCTAGTCTCGATTTCCTTATAAGATTTAACTATATTAAAGTAAAGGAAAAGGATAAGTATAAAACAGCTTTTCGAACTTATAATAGGTATTACTAATACTGTATTATGTTAATAAGATTAATAAACACCCTTGCGACTTTTTAAAGCTTTATTAATAATATCTTCTGCCCTTTCCTTAATAAGTTAGTCTTTATATATTTAGACGATGTTTTAATCTATTTTAAAACTTTAGAAAAATACTGAAAATATATACGATAGGTTCTAACTACTCTTAAAAAAGTAAAGTTAATAGTAAACCTGGAAAAGAGCTACTTTTATATTTAAGAACTAAATTACTTAAAGTTTAAAGTAACCCCTGGAAAGCTTAAAATGTAAAAGGAGAAGATAAAGGTAGTTAGAGATTAGCTTACTTTAAAGAACTAAACAGAGTTATAAGCTTTTATCGGCTTTACAAACTTCTATTAATGTTTTATTAAGTATTTTACAAAGATTGTAAAACTACTATACAAGCTTATAAGGATAAGTAAACCGTTTAAGTGAACTGATAAGTAACAGAAGGTATTTAAAGACCTTAAACACACCTTTATTATAATACCAGTCCTAGCTCTCCTTAATTTCTTAAAACTCTTTTAAGTTAAGATAGACTCCTTAAAATTCGCAATTAGTAAAGAATTTAACTAAGTCCAGGATAATGGAAAACGCCACTTAATTACCTTTCTGTTAAAAGGAATCTATAGTTTAGCCTTATAATACCTAATTTATAATAAGGAACTAATAGTAATTATTTAATGCTTTACTAAGTAAGTACTGTACTTAAGCGGCACGGAAGAACCAGTTTAAGTCTTTTTAGATTATAATAACTTCCAGTACTTCCTAACGAAGGAACTTAATTTACAGTAAGCATAATAAGTAAAGTTAATAGCTTTATTTCACTTCCAGATTCACTATGTTAAGGGAAAAGATAATAAATAAGCTAATACCCTTAATTAAAGACAGGATTATAAGGATGCTAATCCAGTCCTAATCCTTATTACTATATTTAATAAAGTAAAGAATAGTATGTTAAAGTATACATTATAAATATTAGATAACTAAACGTTAAAATAAACTATTAACGTCTGTATAAACTTATAGATAAAGTATAATATCTATTAGTAACAGTAGGATTTCTAAATAAGAAGGTTAGTAGAAGGAACTTATAAGTATAAGTACCCTTTAGGAAACTTCTTAAAGTATTTATAAGACTGTAATAAAGAGTATTTAATACACTTAAACTATAATAAAACTAGTTATTAGTTAAAATAGTTATTAAAAAGTGTAGATAATGTACTTAAACTAAGAATAAGACTTTAGTACTAAGAGAAACTGTACATTTATAACTTAGATAAGCGGAAAAAATACGTCTAGCAGGTCCATAAGTCTTAACTTAAGGGATATATAAGCTAAGCTAAGACTCTTATATAAGCTTAATAAGCGTACACCTTCCTAAGAATAAAGAAGTTAATTAAGGAAATAGTTAATAACTGTAACGTCTGTTACTGAAAGTAAAACTAACGTTATAAGCCTTATAAACTTTTTAAACTACTCCCCGTACTATAAGCGTTATAAAGTTTAATCTTACTTAACTTCGTTATTAAGATCTTAAAGTCTAAAGACCTTACTATAAGAGTTACTTATAATTAAATCCTTATAATAATTAACAGATTAACGAAATAGGCTTACTTTCTACTAACCTCGAAGGACATAACTGCGGAATAACTTACTTATATCTTTAAGAAAAAGGTAGTTTCACAACACCTTTAGTTAGATAACGTCATTACAGATCGAGATAAGCTAATTATATTAAAGTTTTAATAAAGATTAATGTAAAGAATAGGTGTGAAGAGTAAGCTTTTAACAGCATTCTACTTATAGATAGATAACTAAACAGAGTAAGTTAATTAGATACTTATAATATATCTTTAAGCTTACGTTAACTTCGAATAAGATAATTAGCTTAAGTTATTACTAACAGTATAGATAACTTACAATATAACGCCAGTTAAGTTAATAAGTGTATTACTGTTCTTCGCTAATTACAGTAAGAAGCTTAAGCTCTGTTAAGGCCTACTTACCGGCACCTCCTAAGCTGTAATCTGTGTAAACTAGATATAAAAGCTATATAACTACTTATAAGCTAAACTTAAGTTTATATACGAATAAATAAAGAAATTTACCGATAAATACTAAATTAATAACTAATGTTTAAGAAAGGACTCTATTACGATAACGAACGAGTTAGGGGACTAACTTTTTAAGAGGGGGATTATATCTACCTTTTTTTACGAAACTTACATTCGAAACGGCTTAGTAAGAAACTTAACTTTAAAAGGTATAAACTATTCTGAATTAAGAAAAAAGTCGTTACCTCTAATTACAAACTTAACTTACCTATTAGCATAAAGGTAAGGATTAAAGTTTTTCACGTCTTACTTTTAGAACCTGCCCTAAAGGGAGTTCCTTTAGAAAAGAAGATCGAGATCGACACTGATAAAGATAAGTATAACGTTAAAAAAGTAATAAATTCATAAAAAGGAAAGAATACATTTAAGTATCTTGTTAAGTAACTAAATTACAGCCCTGAAAGTAATTTATAAGAGCTTATTAAAAATCTTAAATACCTAGACTTAATTACAGAATTCTACTGAAAGAATCTAAACTAACTAAAGCTAACAATAAGAATTAAGAATAAGATAAAGTCTAACATCTAAACTGTTATACTGAAGAGTAAGACCACTGTAGGACCCAGAACCTAAGAAGCGGTAGGAAACTCCTTAGTAAGTACAGAAAGAGATTTATTAAAACCTTTAACTAAGGTTATAAGGACCTTAAACCTAATAAGGAGGCTAGGCCTCTAGAGCTCTAAGCGAGCTCTATATAAGTCGCACACGCGGCGAAAAGCATATTTATAAGAATAAGCGCTATTAAAGAAAGAAAGTTAATAAAGTAAAAAAAAGCTGCTTTAAACCCTCCAGCCCTGAAGGGCAAGGATTTAAAGCGACAGAAGACTCTTATAAGAATTGAACTTATAGCCTCTCACTTTAAAAAAGTAAACGCGCTACTATTACGCTAACAAGCCAGTTCCAGTTATTAGGAGAAAGAAGCTACAAACTAAGTTATAAAGTAACTGCTTATTATAAAAACCCTATTAGGAAGTTCCCTTAATTAAAAGACTTTACGTCTTTAGAAGGGGTGTCTAACCTAACCTCCTCCCCTTCTTAGAATTCTAATAACTCTACTTCACAGTTAAATGCTTTTACGGTTTAGTCTTTAAGATAAGACCGCTACTTATAAAGATACGTTAAATATACTAACACTTCCTAAAGCTTAACAGTAACCTTATATAACTATTAGGTAACGGACTTGACTTGTAAGTTAAAGTCTTACTTTTTAATAAGGAAAGCTTTTAACTTCGCTTTACTAACATTAAAAGCGTCATATTAAGAGGGCTAGTGCCTCTTTAAACAGTAGTTATAGCTATTAGACTGGTTCAAAACCCGACAGATAAGTGGAGGAAAGGTAAACTTATAAAAAGAATAAAGGGACATTTCGTTACTAAATATATATATGTAAGCTGTAAGGTTTAGACAGTAATTAATACTTTTACCCTATTCCTATTTTAAGATTTAAGAGCTAAACACTCGTTATATAGTAAAGTGGTAAAAGGAGAAACTTACCTTTTAAATTCTTTATAGGAAAAGAACGATAAAGAGGGGGAATCGTGTGACGACCCTGCAAGCCGTCACTTAGGCCGGGGCAGCCTGACAAATCCCTTACAGAAGGAACAGTGCAGGAAGACAGTGTACACTGTCTAAACGCATTAAGCCAGGGGTGTAAAGACCTAAAGCCCTTACGACTAATAAAGTACTGCTTACAGCATATTAAGTGCTTACATTATAAGCAGGAGAAACCTCATAAGCAGAACGCTTACGTAGTGTAAGGTACTTATATAACAAGCACTTACAACACTACAAGTAAGGTACAAAGTACCTTTTAGTTAATTAGTATAAATAGTTATAGTTATGCCTATAATTACCATAAGGGACTCTGGTTCCTTTACGTTAGTATTCAATTGTTTATTTATATCTTACTATTCAGACTTACCTCTGTGCATTATAGTGATAACGACCTACAGTGACATTAAACCTCCCGTCTAGGAGTGCTAGCTTAACAAGCCGTCTTCGGAACGCCCCTTACCTGTTAGTGTCCTGCTATACGTTCTGTCTTAACCTGCGCCAGTCCTCTCGAGGCCTGTGTCGGGTGCAGGTCGTAATATATAGATAACGTGCTTAAACTAAGAGTAAAGCTCTAGTATTAAGAGAAATTATATATTTATAACTTACATAAATAAAAGAAGTACATTTAGTAAATTTATAAGTCTTAACTTAAAGGATATATAAGTAGAGTTAAAACCTTTACTTAAACTTAGTAAGCGTATACCTTCTTAAGAATAAAGAAGCTAGTTAAGGAAGTAGTTAATAACTGTAATATCTGCTATTAGAAGTAAAACAGATAATATAAGCCTTACAGGCTTCTTAAACCACTCCCTGTATTATAAGCGTTATAAAGCTTTATCTTACTTAAGTTCGTTATTAAGATTCTAAAGTTTAAAGACCTTACTATAAGAGTTACTTATAATTAAATCCTTATAGTAATTAATAAATTAACGAAATAAGCTTACTTCTTACTAACTTTAAAAGATATAATAGTAAAGTAATTTACTTATATCTTTAAGAAAGAGGTAGTCTTATAATATCTCTAATTAAATAATATCGTTACAGATTAAGATAAGCTAATTATATTAAAGTTCTGGTAAGGATTAATGTAAAGAATAAGTGTAAAGAGTAAACTTTCGACAGCTTTTTACTTATAGACGGATAGTTAAATAGAACAAGTTAATTAAATACTTATAATGTATTTTTAAACTTACGTTAACTTTAAATAAGATAATTAGCTTAAACTGTTACTAACAGTATAAATAGCTTATAATATAACGTTAATTAAGTTAATAAGTATATTACTGTTCTTTACTAATTATAGTAAGGAGCTTAAGCTTTATTAAGGCTTACTAACTAACACCCTCTAAGTTACAGTCTATATAGACTAGATGTAGGAACTGTATAATTACTTATAAGCTAAACTTAAGTTTATATGCGAACGAATAAAGAAATTTGCTAATAAATACCGAACTGAGTAACTAATGCTTAAAAAAGAACTCTATTACGATAATAAATAAGTTAAAGGACTAACTCTTTAAGAAGGGGATTACATTTACTTTTTTTCACGAAACTTATATTCGAAACGGCTTAATAAGAAGTTTAACTTTAAAAGGTATAAACTGTTCTGAATTAAAAAGAAGGTTACTACCTTTAATTACGAATTAGACTTACTTACTAATATAAAGGTGTAGATTAAGGTTTTTTACATCTTACTTCTGGAACTTACCTTAAAGGAAGTTCCTTTAGAAAAGAAGATTAAGATTAACACTGATAAAGACGAATATAACGTTAAGGAAATTATAAATTTATAAAAAGGAAAGAACACGTTTAAGTATCTTATTAAGTAATTAGATTACAGTCTTAAGAGTAATTTATAAGAATTAGTTAAAAATCTTAAGTACTTAAACTTAATTGTAAACTTTTACTGAAAGAATTTAAACTAACCGAAACTAATGATAAGAACTAGAAATAAGATAAAATTTAATATTTAAATTACTATATTAAAAAGTAAGATTATTATAAGACTTAAAGCTTAAGAAATAGTAAGAAACTCCTTAATAGGTATAAGAAGATATTTATTAGAACTTTTAATTTAGGTTATAAGAATTTTAGATTTAATAAAGAAACTAAGCTTTTAGAGTTAGTAAGCTTTATATAAATCGTATACGTAATAGTATAGAGAATTAAGACGTTATAAACTAGTAGCTTACAAAATAACTTAACTCCTGTAACTAAAGGACTTACGTTTCGCTGTAAGTTTAAGAAAGGAGTTAAAGGGTAAAAAGGAATCCAATATACCTTAAAGTCTCTCGAATTAGTTATATAACAGTACGGAGTAGAAAAGTATATCTATAAGAATAAGCGCTGTTAAGAAAAGAAGTTAATAAAAAAGAAGGAAAAAACTGTTAAAAGCTTAAGACTAAACTAATTAAAGTAGTTAAGTTAAGTTTTAAACTTATAGTAAAGGATTTGTATAAGAGTTAAACTTATAACCTCTTATTAACGAAATCTCAGTATAATACGTTTTAGTATGTTATACTGAGAAGTGAAACACGAACGCGCTACTACTATATTAAAGAGCTGTTTCATTTTATTAAAAAAAGAAGTTATAAACCGGTTTAAAAGGTCGTTATTAATTAAGGTAACCCTTTAGAAAAAGAAACTACAGACGTTCCTGCTAGGAACCCCCCTTAGTTAAAGGAAGGAACAGACTTAGCAGCTAAACGCTTTAAGCGTTCCTCCTCTTACATAATGTTAATCTCGTAGTTAAATAACTTTTCCATATAAGCCTTTAAAACCTAAGATTACGCTTTTAGATAAAGGAGCTTCGATAAGGTATTCTTCTTTTCAATATTAAGGCGCTTCTTCTCGTTAATTACTTTATAAAGTAAAAAAGGGTTATTACTGTAAACGTTATAATTAGAGTTATTTACCTTAACGTAGTAACTATATAACTCACTTCGACTTATAATCTTACAGGATAAGTTAAGCTTAAGAAGCTTACAGTAAGAATAACTAACTAACATTATAATTCTGAAAGTTAAGATAAAAAGTGTATTCTTACGATAACAGTTAGTAGAAGAAAGGTAAGGCTTTAATTACTACTTTTAAATACCGTTAATAAGTATAGTTACAGAAGGAAGGTGTAACTTATGGGAAAGTTCTTTATAAGAAAAGAACGTTAAAGGAGGGGAATTATATAACGACCTTATAAAGTCAGCACTTAAGCTAGTATAGCCTAATAAATTCTCTGCAGACTAAGTAGTTCGGAGTAGCTGTACACACAGTATTACGTATTAAGCTAGGAGTGTAAAGACCTGAAGCCCTTACGACTAATTAGAAGGTACTCTATTACTTTAGCTAATCTGTTACAGAGCAGGAGAGCAGACAGAGTAAGTTACTTTATCTACTTTATCGTTAAACTAAGGAGTAAACGGAGTAAGGTACGAAATACCTCTTAGTTAGTTAATATAAATAGTTATAGTTATATTTATAACTACTATAAGGGACTTTAATTCCTCACACTAATATTTAATAATTTATTTATATCTTACTGTTCAGACTTACCTCTATACATTAAAATTGCTGGCGTCGCTTCGTTCGTCATTCCGCGACGGCCCTTCGCTACGCTACGGGGCGCTCCATTCCTCACTTTCGCTCCTGGCAATTTTAGCGTAGGGTATTAAGCTTATTTAAATAAGTGCAGCGAACAAAGCGACAGAAACCTGTCCGGAGGCTAATACATCTATTTAAAGAGATAAAAGAATAATTAAAAATAAATCCTACTTTTTAAAGCTTTATTTTTAAGATTTAAAGACTTTCTTTTATAGAGTTTATAAGCTTTATTCTACAGGGTTTACAGGCTTTATTTTACAGGGTTTACAGTTTTTATTCTACAATTTACAATTTACAGTTTTTTTTTCACTTTCACAAATGCAATTCGAACTAGGAACCTCTTTAATTTATATTACGCTATTTACCACTATATCATTTCTATTTCTATCTATGAAAAACGAAAGGTTTTTTTAACTTAACTAGGTGAAGTAGAGTAATAATTTAATAATTTTTAATTATTAGCTTACATAATCAAATGATACGTTTTAATATGCATCACGTGATGTAGAGTCCGATTTTCACTCTATTTTCA
>Ga0247760_1002676_pt1 | contig 12956 bp, 12 predicted proteins | sample UWRJL171409R4_FD_179936 | JGI IMG/M metagenome (GOLD analysis project Ga0247760, IMG submission 179936) | Plant litter microbial communities from Arlington Agricultural Research Station in Wisconsin, United States - UWRJ-L171-409R-4 | ecosystem: Environmental > Terrestrial > Plant litter >...
ATTTTGTTGAGGTTCTGCCCGAAAACTTTCGCCCAACGACGAGATCTACAAGCCCACTCCCAGCGAGCAACACCCCAAGTCCTAAGAATACGCCCCAGAAGTCCAAGACTTTCCGTAAGCCATTTGAGGCGTATGTGAAAGCACCCCATTACACCACAGCCAAGATACCGGAGACTTACAAAGATGGTGTGCGGCCGCGGGGATCCTCAACGACCAATTCCCTCAGACACGATAGTGTCGGTTCTGCGCGTCCTCCGTCACCCTCGCCCCATCCGCCTGCAACGCCAATACACCACTCGAGAGCTCCATCTCCAGTGCCACCACGCAACTTCAGGGCGCCATCTCCCGCTCCGACACATGACTTCCGAGCTGCATCTCCTGCACCCCCAATGCATCAATTCAGGGCGTCTTCTCCAGCGCCTGACCATGCATACCGCGCCCCTTCTCCCAGTCACGCTCATCATACCTACAGAGCTCCCTCCCCTGGACCAGCGCACACATTCCGAGCACCGTCTCCCGCGCCATCCTACGTGCCATATCGCCCCGCGCAATCCCAATCCCAGTACAGGGAGCCTCAGGAGCGTTGCGAATCCCCACCGCCGCCTCCACCACATCGCACACCCAGGCATGGTTCAAATGCATCATATGACAACAAGTTTCACAGTGGCATCTCCAGGCAAAATTCCAACATGTCGTATAACAACCAGCACTACGAGCAACCTGCGGGGTACCATACACCCAGGGCGCCATCCCCGTGTCCCCCATCGCCTGGTGGTGGTGAAGGCATGACCCCTTCCCCACTGAGAGAGGCCATGGATGGGGTCATGGAACAGCTGGATGCCCTAGGGGTAAACCGTGAGACGGATTCGCCGGAACCGCCTTTTGATCCTTGGTCACCAGAATCCTTCGACATGGTACACCACCGGTCAAGGAAGAAGAGGGAGCAGATGCGACCCCAAACCTCCTCCATGGGTCTGCCTCAACATGTCGACGAGGGTTACGAGACGTACAGCGGAAGCGGGAGTGGGGGTTCTTCACAAGACCCTGCTTACCATGATGCCTACCAGCAAGAGCAAAAGTTGCCAGAGCTGAGCAATTATGTCGAACGGATGGAATCAAGGCTACGGGCGATGCACCAGCACAATGCCAGTGTTATTGAGCTGAGTAACGCCCCAACGCCGCCGCCCAAGGGGCACAACTACGACCGACCGAAATCGTCAATAGATATGCGTCCGCTAACGGATCAGAGACTACGCCACAAAAAGTCGGCTTATGAGGTTGGCCGACAAGTGCTTGAGCGAACCTTTACCACAAAAACTAACTCGACCAGCGCGTCATCGGGCACCCGCAGTACCACGACCAACAGTTCGTCGGCGACCCAGAGTACGAACCGGAGTTTGATGAGCGGAGCTTCGGCCGGCGGTATCAGTGCGACGAGCGCTGGGAGTCTTGCGAGGAAGAATCGCGACAGAGCTCAGAGCGCGCTTGGTATGAGAGATCTCGACCTGGACCGCCCAGAGACTCCCTTTACAGGGGTCACTTACCATAGCAGCCATGCTTCGGGCGAGTCGCGATCTAAATCCCAAATGGGTTTCCACGACGACGCCATAGCGGGGCTCGGTGGTCTTGTACAGCCTAAGGCAAAGAAGCAGAATTTTATTAAGCGCATTCTGGAATCTGCCAAGACCGGCGTGGCAAGCACTAGGGGGAGCATTGCGACACCAGGCGCTGGCTCTATCCAAGCGTCGTCAGTGCAGCCAACCATCACACAAACGGCCCTTTCTAGCATGTCCGGGCCCTTTTCACCCTCCAGAACGAGCGGGCGAGATGCTGCGAGGGAAATGGGACTCGGTGGTGGTGTAGACTGGGTACAGGTCCGACGAGACGTCAACCGGTCAAACTCGCTGAGCAGGAACGAGCGGGTCGAGAGAAAGGAGCGGTGCCAGATGTTGGACTACCCTACACTAGATCCAGTCGACGAACTGTATAACAGCATCGACGGGGACGAGGGTATTGACGGCATGCCCATTGCTGAACCGACAAATTATCAGGCCATCAACCTTGCGCAAGTCGACAAGAACTCCCGCTTTATCACCAATCTACCGCCAACAACCACCGCAATTACCCTCGCCACTACATACGTGTGTCGTCCGTATCGGAGCGATGTCCAGAGAATGCGAGCTATTTTCACATGGGTCGCAGAGAAGATTTGCTGGGAGGACGATTTCGAGGGCCAGGTCGACACTCGACGAGTTCTCCAGACGAAACGTGGATGCGCTGAGGAGTATGCCGTGCTGGTTATGGAAATGTGTGCGGCAGCTGGCCTTACGTGCGAACTCGTCCGCGGTTATCTCAAAACTCCTGGTGAGATTCCCGAGTCCAACATGGTGCCGCGATCAAACCACTGGTGGAATGCCGTTTTGGTGGACAATGAATGGCGAATGATGGACTGCTGGCTCGCCAGCCCTTCTAACCCTCGACGTGGCCTATACTCTTCATGGAACAGTTCCAGTGCTGACCCGTGGTGGTTTCTAACACGTCCTACTGAGATCTGCTGGACCCACATCCCCGAACACCATGCGCAGCAGCATATCTGCCCCCCGGTTGCGCATGAGGTTTTACTTAACTTACCTTGCGCGTGCCCACCCTATTTCAAGAACGGGCTGCACATGGCGGACTACAACACATCTCTCACCCGGATCGAGGACCTCGAAATGGTCCATGTCAAGTTCAATGTTCCAGCTGACGTCGAGATCGCTGCCGAGGTTGAAGTTCGCGCCTACTCCCGTGATTCTGACGGGGACTTCTTCGAGTCGGGAGATGTGGTCAAGAAGCGCGCACTTGCTCAGGCAGAATGGTTTGGGGGTGTGAAGCGCTACACTGTCAAGGCAGTGCTACCTGGCGATGAGGGCACAGGCACTCTGAAAATTTACGCTGGCAAGCGTGGTCTTATGCATAGCATCAAGGACATTCCTCATCCGATGGCATTTGCCTTGCCCATTATTCATACGGGCGAAAACCCCCCGTACGAGTTTGTCACAAGACATCCGACACCGCATGCACAACGCCACGACATTTACATTGTCCAGCCTCAGTGCCAGAAGTTGGCACTCAACAACACGTTTGTCTTCGCTATCCGGCAGCACCCCAGCTCCGTGGGCAGCAGCCCGATGACACCTTCATCCAATCCCGGAGGTGTCAGCCCAATCCCGTTTGTGCGACCTGGGAGTGCTATGAGCATGACAAGCTCCAGCGCACAGGGATCCCACTCTGGCACTACTGCTAACGGGTCTGGTTCTAAGAAGCCCGCGAAGCTAGCTATTCAGACGCCTGGTGGCAAGATTCTTCGACTTATGCGGAAGGAGGACCGAAGAGGTGTGAGCGTCGGTGGACGAGCGGCCAGCGTTGCAGGCGGTGAAGAGGAGGCGGGCGACGGAGGCACGTGGGAGACCATCATCAAGTGCTCGGAGCGCGGCGTCTGGCGTGGCCTGGTCCTGGCAGACCGGACGGCACGGTGGTGCGTCTTTGCCGAGTGGGTCTGCCAGTGATGGCGATCAAAGCATTTTGCTCTTCCCGAAAGTTGCCGCACACTGCTTTTTGTTTTTTCTCCTCGGAATTCTTGTTGTTCTGATGGGGTCTTGCAGCTTTTTATGTGCGGATACAGGGAAAGGGAAAGCCTGGAGTTTCTACGAATATTTGCATCGTTCGGTACGTTTGGGATCTGTTTAATGGTTGTTTTTTTCTTTCTTTCAGTTCGATTCCACCATGGAGAGAAAGGGAAAAGGGAAAATAATTGCATCAGGGGGAGTTTAAGCAAGGTGTTGTTGGACTACGATTCATGTTGGGTTTTCTGAATACCAGACGTGTTGGGTTTTACCTGAAAAGGCAGTACAGCGTACTCCGCACCCGTCTTGGGATGCGGCTGGGAGTTCATCGTACAGGATGGACTTAGGCATTCTGGCGTGAAACATTCACAATATTCTCGGTCTTGTGCATGACATATGTGATCTTTGACACGTGAATTGCGTCTGTGTTGCAATTGCCTCCCTTGATCATTGCCACATTGTCACCCATTCATTGCCCTACGCCTGTAACATTGCATCACCTCGAGATCATGGGTTGTAAGTGGATCCAAAGGGGAGAGGTTACATGCCTAAATATGGACTTTTGTGAAGATGCTTTCATCAGGCCAACAAAAGGCGCGCGTTTAATTTATTACTACTATTATTATTTTGGGCTCTGCGGCTCCATTCCGCAGTTTTCCGATCCCGCATTTGACATCACGTCACCTCTTACAAATGGAGTACGATTCTCGTTTCTCGTTTCCTGGCCTGTTCGGGCTGATGCTCAAACTCACCACGCCACGTTACCTTGCCAATTACTTATTCTCAACCCCGAGTACTATTCTGACCAACCATTGAAAATTCCATAGAAATATGACGTCTCCCTTCACCATCTGCACCAACAACCTAACCTACCAATTCCCCGACCGCTCCACCGGGCTCTCCTCAATAACACTCTCCCTGCCTGCGCGCTCCCGCACCCTCCTAATTGGTGCCAACGGTGCCGGCAAAACCACCCTCCTCCGCCTCCTCGCTGGCAAACGCCTCGCCCCGCGCGGCTCCATTCTTATTGGCGGGGTCGACCCATTTTCCGAGGGTTTAGAAGGTGTTACGTATTTGGGGCTAGAGTGGGTTCTCAACGCTATCGTGCGGACGGATATTGGTGTGGATGAGCTGCTGCGCAGCGTGGGCGGGGATGTGTTTCCTGAGCGGAGGGATGAGTTAGTGGGGGTGTTGGATATCGATACAGCATGGCGGATGCATGCGGTTAGTGATGGGGAGAGGCGGCGCGTGCAATTAGCGATGGGACTGATTAGGCCGTGGAGGGTGTTGCTGTTGGATGAGATTACGGTGGATCTGGATGTGTGGAGTCGGAGTCAGTTTTTGGGGTTCCTAAAGAGGGAGACGGAGGCGAGGGAGTGTACGGTAGTGTATGCGACGCATATTCTGGATAATCTGAGCGGGTGGCCGACACATTTGGTGCATATGCATTTGGGGATGGTGAAGGAGTGGGGATTGGCGGAGGGGATGCTGAAGGGTCTGGAGGAGGAAGAAAGTAACAAAGGATGGGAGGGGGAGAGGGGAAATAGTCGGTTGGGGAGGCTGGTGTTGGGTTGGTTGAAGGAGGATTTGCAAGAGAGAGGACCAAGGAGCCAGCACGAGCGTGGTCCTGAGGGTTGGACGTATAGTGTCACGGGGATTGGGGGGTATGGGTTTGAGCCAAAGGGACCGCCAGCTTCGGGATGAGAGAGATGGAACCAAGAAAAACAACTAGAGAGGATAGAGGCTAGACCAAATGGACCGAGGAAAGGCACAGTTACACTCACATATCAAGACAATATCCAGGCGCATTCAACATGTGGCAAGGCTCAGCACCGGTACGGATACGGATTTCTCATCGGGGAGGAGAAGATAGCCACACCCAGCTTCCACAGCCAGGGAACAAATAGGTGGTTTTATTCACCGTCGTCCAATACATGGTATCTCAGGGGCAATAAGGTGGATGCTGTCATACCCCACACTGGTCTGGTGACACCAATCGTGCATAAAGTACATGTTGCCTACTGCTTCCCTTTCATTAGATTCTTCATCGTATTCTTCATCAATTCCGGAATACCACCGAACCCTTTGTCCTCCAAGTGCTGCAGCACCCCCAGCCGATAGCTATGCCACGACAACTGCAATCCCCCTCGAGTGGCGAGTTGCGTCAGCGAAGCCTGCGTGACTGGTCCTGCATGCCTAGTAAGGAGCCCGTCCTCGCTGTCCTCCAGCTCACGCACATAAGTAATTGCATGCAACGACAAGACGGGCGAGTGAGACAGCCCAAAAACGGTCACCAGGCTTAGGTCGGCATCGACGCCCCGAATGTAACCGGCGAGAGCCGGCTCGAGGGATCTGGGTAGGCGGCATCCCTGGGCGTTGAGATCCGAAGTGGCAAAGGCCCTTCCCCGCCACAAGCAGTTACATAAATCCATCAGGAATCCATTGAATGTGTTGATCTGCTCTCGCTCACGCCGTGTCAGCTGCCGCGTGGTTGGCGGCACCATGACGGCCTCCCAGGCCCGCTTGTAGACGGCAAGAATGGCGCATAGGCGAGAGAGAACAATGCTCGAGTTTGAGAACTGCAGTGTGTAGACGAGCAGAGGGGGTGGGATCGTGATCTCGATGACCTGCAGATTCGGGTGGTGGGAAAGCAGGGTAGCACAACACTGATAAAAGTCGAGGATAGCAAGATATGTTGTGACACTTATCGAGGTTTGGCTGAGGGTGAGGGCAAGGTTGTTGACATGACTGATGAGGTCGTGGATGGAATCCTTAACTGCCGGATCCAGACGGCTGTCGCGTCTTATCACAAGCGCCCAGCGACCAAGAAGAAGGCTGTAGAAACCTAGCAGCGATAGCTGAGAGTCGGGTGTGTTGTCTAAAAGTGCACGTTCCAGTGGTTGGAAAACCCGCGTGTAGAGCTCTAGCGACAGTTAGGGTGCTGTCAGGAAATCTGCCAGGAATACCTACCGCCAAATTCCAGAAAAGGAAGAAAGGACAGTGTTTCAAGCACTGCATCCCTCTTCTCTTGCCCGTTCCAGCTCATGAAGAAGGCATCAAAGAATTTCAAAAGCAATGGTGGCAGAGTCTGTTTTCTGCGGTTAGAGAGACCCGTAAACATGTTCCAAGCCACGAACCTTGGTGTTCAAAACGAATTCGTGGACAATATCAGCCAAATCCAGCAAAGCACTTGGATCCGCGTCTCCTCTGGCCACATCATCTAGGCAAGAGGTTAGCCAGTTACTTATGCGGCAGAAAGCCTCGGCGTCTGGCCGCAGCATTAGAAGCTTCTGAAGCAACGGGTCTGCTAGAACAGCTACAAGTTGTGTTGGTAGCTCGAGTTTCTCCAAATTCTGAGCAAGAGTCTCAGCACTATCGATCTCCTCAAGAGTTATGGAATTCTGCACATGTTAGCTTTTTGACACCGGGGGCCAAAGAGGGCCTACATACTTCTTGAGCGTGTTGTGTGTGAACGAATGGCAGTCCACCGAGCTTTGCACCTTTCAGCTGGCGGGATAGAGCACGGTTGACCGAGAAGCCATTTTTAGCCCTTTCCTCTTGGCGTTCGACATGCTGATGTCGGATCTCATCAAGCCTCTCTCGCCACTGCAAATCTGGATGCTTGAATGTGGCGGCTCTGCCCCTCGTGACATCGCCAACAATAATCTCCGGGTAGTAGTTCTTAAAGATGCGCAACAGGCCAACCAGAGCCGGGTCGCTTCCCGTCTGTCTCGCGAGACGAAGTCTGGGGGGCCTTTAGTCCAGTGCGGCCCCTGGCATACCGGACTACTCACATGGTTTGAATCCGAAAGGGTCTAACGTGCTTGCGCCTCGTTACTAGGGCGAGCAGGTGACATAATTGTGGTCTACGGCCGTGTCAGTTTTGGCTGGTCATGGAGGTGAGTACTAACTGTTGTTACCTGATGGCGGCTGTGGGGAGGAGGTTGAACAGCACGGCATACGTCTTTGACAGAACCGACGGGTTCTCCAGCAGGTAATAAACCATGACGAGCCATCGCAGCAGGAGGGCCTGAACGGCAAGGGATGGCTTGAGTTGACCATGGCCGAGGGCGCCCACCACTCTCAGCACCGTCTCATCCGCGATTTTGCCCACTGGATACAAGTTACGGATAAGCGATCCCAAGCTCGCCTGATCTAGTTGGCTGCGGATGGTGAGCAAATCGACGACCCGAGATAGCTCCTGCGGAAGAGACCCCCAGTCGTAGAGCGCGCCCGTGACTTTTTCGATAGTGGATTTGATGGGCAACTTGCGACGCTTGGCTGGCACCTTTGCAGCTGATGATGATGCGATTCGCTCCGTCAGCACGATTTCCTGTTTTTTTTGTATCTGTATTTGTTTGTATTTTACTTATTTTTATTTTTCTCTTGAAGAACAAGAAATCAACTCACCGGCTTCAAGGTCGTCCAGCAGGACCTCGAGGTCATGGGGTTCTCCCGGAGATGACATGGCGGTGGCGGTGGAAACCTGTCGGGGTCACGGTGTGCAGCTGTATTGGCGTGGCGTCGGTAATACAAGACGAGACTTGGTGGATTCCCGCGACGCGGTCAGCCCGAACCTGGGACCATGCATTTACAGGCACGCGTTCCTGCCGCTTTGGGAACTCCTCAGGATCTTTCCGCTTATCTAATCTTCGCCTTGGCAGCCAGGTTAACGCATCTGAGGAGCGTCGATGACAACATTGGACAAGCGCAAGAGAGCACTCTGTGTAGCATATGCGCTGACTAGCTTGTACGCCGTATTACAAGACAGCAAAACAGTCCATGCAACTTACTCGGCTTACCTCACCCCATTAACTCGTGTTGTTACACAAGCAGCCGCGCTCAGTGTCACCCAGCGGCGTCAACCGCTGTGGTCAGGAAAAGAACGGTTCGCACAGCGCACAGCAAATACACGACAGGCATGAATTAGGCCGATTCTTTTCTCGTCCCGACCTAGGTGATCACCCTCGTCACTCTTCGTCACCTCGTACGAAGTACAATGTCTCTGCGAAGGGCATCGTGATCCGGGATCTGCGCGCTCGGTATCGGCTTGCTCCGGATTGGCTTGTCGCTCTCACCGGATGCCAAGATGTCGCGCTCTCTGGCCTTCTCTTCTCATGGCCAGGCCGATGCATCGCATAGCATCGCCCGCGCCCTATCCGAACCCCCTGTCTGAGTAGTCAACTTTTCCTCTCCACCGCGCGGTCTTATTTTGCGCCTCCTGACCTTCTCAATCCCGCCCCGACGCCTCTCGGGTTGCACAGCAGTTCATCCATGATGAGCACCCCCGCTTGGCTGTCACATTTTCCCATTCCCACGTCCAAGTCGATGCAAAGACGCCGCTCCCTGTGACCGGATCGACCCCCCCGCCGGGCAGCGTTCAACTTCTCGTGAGACAGACCAATTGGGACTTGGGGGCCACTGAGAATGGACGGGCTAATTTTTTTTCTGTCGGATTTTGGAAGGAGCAACATGTACGTCCTCCTTCTGCACTGGACACAGGCGGGGCATTCTCTTGTCCCGGTGTCCTGACCGTAACCGGGATGGGGGTCTTCTGTGTTACCTCAACCGGCCTGCGCGGCAGAACTGCCGGTTCGTTTGACCTGTCGACCCCAGGAACATGCAGCAACCATCTTCAGCACGAGATTAGAGACTTTGACATTGCCTGTGTGGCACACACCCACCCCCGAACCCCCAAACCGCGCGAGAGCACAAACGAGACGGGATTTCATTCCTCAGTTGTCGCTCGGCCAGAAGAATCTTGAGCTGTGTAACCATCCAAAGCTCGTGTCCAGTCACCGTCGGTTGCATCCATGGCTTGCGCAGTGGTCAGCGGCGGGGCATGCACCTTGTTACTTGCTCCCTAGGTAGCACCTTAACTCCCCGCCGTAGTTTCAAGCCCCTCTCCGCAGGGGGTACGAAGTAACGACTCGGTAACTTGCAAGGCAACGGGGCGAGGAAGGCAGGCACGAGTGGCTACAGGGAAAAAGGTCCCACCTGCCTCACTCCCTAGCAATGGGCCTCGCTGAACCTTAGGTGGGCATTACTCCCATAAAGTAACTGCCCGCGTAGGCTCCGCAGGAGCTTGGTTGCGGATTGCGGCCGGTGTTATGGCATCATGCACACTGACACTCTATCGGCGCATTCCTTCTGTGCGACCCAAGTTGCTTTTTCAGACGCACACTCAACTATAGCCTGCTCGCTATCGGCCAATGATGCGAACGTCCCCCCTCGGAGGCGTAACTTGAACCTGCGCCGTTTCCTCGTTTCCAGTAGACGCGAAATAACCAGTGCACACCGCACCCGGACACACACTCTCACCCTGCTGCTTGATAGCGCACTGAAGGCGTCGCCGGAACCGCGGCAGTCACTGTGTTACAAAGGGTTTTTCGACCTGCCCGCGCGGTATGCCTCCTTATATTTTATCCTCCCCCCTCCTTCAACCTTGCCTCCCCCCTCAACCAACCAAAGGACAGGCCGCCCCCAAAGCAACGAGACGGGCCGGATGCGACACTTGCAAATGTCGCAGTTTGCGCAAAAAATCGTCACTGACGGAGGTCACAGCAACCTGTGTGCTCGAATCATTTGAGACGCTAATGCACCCCAACATACGCTGTCAACATCGCCGGGTATCTTCTTGTGAGACGCTTCAGGCCCAGACGGACAGACTTGACCCCATTCAAGCACATCGCCGAGTGCAATAACGCCACACAATTTTGTCAACAGTCCTTTTTCTTTGGCTGGCTCCGTTCAGGCTTATCCGAAGCAAGCCCCGATTGCTCGGCCGTTCCCATTGGTCTTGGCTACAGCCATCCTTCGCAGCCGGCAAACCACAACCTCTACTTTTTAACCCCAACCTGATCAGACGAAGCCGACCCGGTCGTTTGAGAAGCCCCAGACCTATTGCCAGTGTACGGGTTACTCGATGCCGAGGGTCGGTATCACCGAGAGACGGACTGCATGGCTGTAGCGTGTGCTCCCCCGTCTTCTTCCTCGTCACCTCCGGCTTCTCCTGCCCAACTTGCCGACGCAAACGGGTGGTGCAACTCAGAACCCTCCCGGAGCGAGGAAACCCCTCGCTCTGGAAATGCAGAATTGTCACCAGGAACCTTGACGCACGAGTAAGTCCGTGGTGGCTAGAGGGCTGGAAGGTTGAGAATTCTCGCGCTGACATGAAACGCCAGGCGCACTCCTTTCATTATGAGCTCTTCAGACCACCTCACACGTGGTGGGCTGGTTCCAAAATCACTCAATGACTATGCTGCGGCTGCACTATCCAGTGTCGATGCCAGAACACGCGATGGGCCTGTTGTGATTCACCAGTCGCAACCTTACCTACCACTCACAAATCTTCTCAAAGAAGGTGATCTACTCCTCCTACTGACGCCAGGAATACCGCCAGATCCCAGGCTAGGCCACAATGTGACCACAGATCCTTTTGAGCCTCTCGGGAAAGCGCTGGCCAAGTACCACCCCTGGGTCCGCCATGTTCCGTACCTGCCACGAAACGGCATCACCGGCACTCATGTTGTTCACATCCAATTAGCAGCAGTTGTCATCTTTGTCATCTCAGGCCCTCCGGTGAACGGGCAACCGTCACAGGTGTCCATGGCTGAGATTACGCGGAGCATATGCGACCATAAACCACAAGTCATTGTGGCATGCTGCAACGTTCGCGAGCTAGCCGGGCTAGACACGAGTTTCCCGGCCGTTGTACAAATACCCAACCACTCGTCGGCTGAGCTAGAAGCAGCGGCTGACCTCCTGTTTGGAGAAACTAAGAAACCACCGACAGCACCCCAAGTGCAGAATTTACTTGTGTCGCCAAAGGCTTGGGCTTGCGGGCTCTGGGACAAACAGTACGACACAGCGGCCGCCTACGAGCTTTGGTGCCAGTGCTTGCCGAAGCGGTTTCATCTTAGCCAATTCGTTTTCCAGTCGTTGCTGTGCCGCGATGGCTACGCCATGCACTACGTTGTCCGAGAATCAGCGCGCTCAGAGTTGATTGGATTCTGTGCTGTCTATACTACATATGCGAATTCCGATAACGAGCACCTGGTGGGGTCCATTGCGGCCATCATTGTGCGGCCATCATATCGACAGCGTGGCGTCGGCTTGAGTTTGCACAAGTACGCGATGACCCAACTGCAAAAGATCCGCGGAGTAACCCGTGTCCAGCTTGGAAGCACATTTCCCCGTCTCCTTTACGGCCTGCCGGTGGATAATCCCTCCGAAGAATGGTTTCGGCGACGCGGGTGGCCCATCGAGAGTGGCAATCCCCAGCCTGGCACGGGGCAGGAGGTCTGCGACTGGTTCCTGCGATTTAAGGACTGGCCGGCTACGGGCGCGATGCCTCCAGGCTTGTCGTTCCGGCCTTGTGGCTTTGACGACTCCAAGGCCGTTCTTGAAATCGTTTCGCGGGAATCAAAGCGCAAGGATAATATGGCCTGGTATGATCAGTATGCCAGGCTAGCCAATACAATGAACATGCAGGATATAATTGTCGGGCTCGAAGGGAACACCATTGTTGCCACTGCGCTTACGTATTGCAAGAACGTTGGGAGTCCCGTGCTCGAAGACCTCCCCTGGGCCACAACGATCGAGGACGATGTCGGGGGAGTAACATGCATTTGCATTGCAGGTCAGTATGCCCCAGGGCGGTGGATGGAAAATTGCCAGGCCCAAGAGCTGACGTGGGAGATGTGGTCAGACGAGAGGCCGGACAAGGCAATTCCGAGAAGTACGGTTATGATTCGGCTTCTTGACAGCTGCATCCGAACTCTTGCCGGCCATGGGATGCGCAAACTGTATGTCGACGCTATCAGGGGGGGTGACCAAGGTTTCCAGGAGTTAGGTAAGGGATCTGCATTCCATGGCAACTGCCGTTACTCCCCAGCCGCTAAAACACACGTAGGGTTTCAAAAGTGGGCAACATACCGAGAAGTTTGGCGCGATGTATGAGGGTGTGAAGTTATGGTAGGCCCGGGCATGTTTTAACGCATAGCGAGGCTAGGGACATTTTTTTTTTTGGCCTCATTCATAAAGGGCTGGTCTTATCCAAAGTTATGCCCTGAAAGGGGACGGGTGGCAGCATTTTCAGTCAAAGGTACTTGGGACGGGAAAGGAAGATGCAGAACCGGCGGGTTTGCCGGATTGTAGGCGCATTGGTCTCATCACTGTTAGCGGACGGGCCATGAAATCTACAAAAGATGAAAAAAATTGGCTGTATTGGCCAATGTCTCAGCACTTACACATGATTGTACATTTTCCAGTCGGCCGAGCAGAGATATGGTCAGGATCTGTACCTGGGCTGGGCCTCACTGGCTACACTAGTGTAGACCTCCCATGGGT
>Ga0247760_1002677_pt1 | contig 12954 bp, 11 predicted proteins | sample UWRJL171409R4_FD_179936 | JGI IMG/M metagenome (GOLD analysis project Ga0247760, IMG submission 179936) | Plant litter microbial communities from Arlington Agricultural Research Station in Wisconsin, United States - UWRJ-L171-409R-4 | ecosystem: Environmental > Terrestrial > Plant litter >...
TTTGGCTTAGTGGAAGCTAACCCCCTGAAGGTGGTGAGACTAGCTCCCCCCACAGAACCAGGGACCCTGAATTGCGTGGATTCTGTGGATTTGCGTGGATTCCGTGGATCTTGGTGTTTTGGAGCGCTGTTCTTTGTGCTGGGGTAGTACGGTAATGGTAGGAATGAGAGACTGGCTGGTGGATTGAGTAGCTGATTCTAGTACAAAACTGCTCATAAACTCGCTGCTCCTGGCACTCCTTATTATTCGTAATCCACCTCTTCGTCGTCAACCTTTAAATCCATAAAATTCTCGGCATCTTACTCCTCTAGAAGATCCACGAGCCGTTGTTTTGTATCCCTGGATTTCACTGCTAAACCACGTGCCTTGGCAATAACCAACAGGTCACGTTTTGTGAGCTTCCGGTAGTCTACGCAGAGGTTTTCAAATAGGGGGTTACCGTTAACGGGGTCTGGCTTATATTCCTCTAAGGCGTGAGTTATTATTACTGTCTCCTAACTAGTAAAATTAGGCTTAATATTCGCCTCTTAAAGACACTTAATCTTAATCAAGTGGTCCTCAGACCTGTTAGGGGCGACAGTAATACTGGTATTGATAAAAGACTTCTGAATAAGGTTACCCCTTTTCGCTAGGAGCTGTATAACCTTTATAACAACGTAGGTGGTGAAAATCCGCTAAGTACTGAGAGACCACCCCTTAAAATCAGCACGTGCCTCCTATTCGGCCTTTATACGATCTATAACCTCTTCTGCAGCTGCCTTAATCTACTTATTAATATGTGTATCCAGGGGCTGTAATTTAAGGGTTATACTGGCCAGTATAACTGCAAGATTAATACTATAATGCCAGAGTAAAGCCTTAATATTATTAGTTACGTAGAACCGTGCAGAGTCCCATACTAATAAAAAAGGGGCTTTATTTACTAATGGAATAATAACTTATTTAATTAACTGTATATAAAGGGCCTTTATATTATAAATAGTTAAATTAAATAATATAATCACCTTAAGGCTTTAAGCTTAGACCTCTTCTGGCGTCACGTAGCCCTTACCCCTGAAAATCAGTGTGGCCTTTACACGAAGAATTCCATCGGCTAAAAGATACGGTATTAACGTGGCTATACGCTTAGACCACCCCCCTTTTATAACACGTGCCCTGATAGTCTTATTCCCTACTTTATTATAAGTCTAGCTGTCAGGGTACTCGAAAGGCATAGGGGTTTCGTCGATATTAATAATATATAACAGCTAAAATCAGCGTTATAGCACCTGGTTAGCGGCTGGCAGAGAGCCCTTAACAGTTAGCGGTAGTAGTGGTGGTAATGGTAATTACAGCTGTAAGGTGTTAGCAAAATAATAGGGGTAGTTGGTTAAGTAAGACGGTGGTGATTTACAAGCCTTCAGAGCCTTACTAACCAGTACCTTAACTTCAATACAGTTAAGCGTAAATGATGTGGGTATCTTAACAGCTGATAATAAAAGGGAGCCAGCTGGCATGGGCTCTCTAGCAGTTAGAGGAAGGTTATTATTAACTGCCGGTTCAGGGGCCGGCTTAGGGGCTGGCTTAGGGGCTAGCTTAGGGGCTAGCTTAGGGGCCGATTCAGGGGCCGATTCAGGGGCGGCTCCAGTAACTAGCTTCAGCTAGCTAATTTAGCGGATATAACAGAGGAAGGTATTAGCGATGTTAATATAATCCTCCAGCCGTTTAGTAACTTAATTTATAAGCTACTAGAGTAAGATATTCCACCTTTAAAAGAAGTTGCAGAACTAACCTTTACTAAAGCTAAACTGTGCCTTAGAATCTGGATAAAATTCAGAGTATAATTTACACACAGTATACCGAAACCAGCCGATTCTAACTAGTTTACTAAGCTTCCATATGTTAATAAATTCTTAGTGTAAGGCCTCCTTTAAACGCGGCTATCTAAGGCGAAAGACTAGCTTACAGCCGTTTAAAATTATGTCTCTACGCCTCCACCAGTCGCTAATAATATTTAGAGATTATATCTTAAATTTAACAGCGGCCTCGGTGTACGTTAAAGGGCGTTAGGACCTAGCTTCTACAGTAGAAACTAACTCGTACTTATCTTCTTCGACGTAGCGGCGTTTCCACACTCCATCGCAGTTAACGCGGTAGAACATTAGGTAATCAAGCATACAGATTTATTACCTTCTAGAATAGGAGCGTTCTAGGCGTATAACGTTAGGTTATTTAGTATAACTGGCTCTACGTTCCTTCTAATCTTTCAGTTTACGGCCTCGTTTCTTCCACTGATAGATGGGGAGGTTATAGAAGGTGTTAACTGGGAGCTCGGCGAGAGGTGCACGCGTAAGCGTTAGGACCGGTTTCGCAGGTAGAGGAGCTATTTATAAAGCTATTATGTAAGTAAATTATTAGGAACGAAGCTTTTCGCAAAGCGTGAGGGCCGGAGAGGAAGGAAGACTGCTTACTGCTGTGAAGCTCTCACAGCGCGCTAGAGGCTAACTGCAGTGCTGGCACACCCTTACCCGGGCTGGATCGACCGCCCCAGAGACCGCTGGGAGCGCTGTAGCCAACCAGAGGCCGCGAAGGCGCGCATTCTTCACGAGAAAACGAGGCCATTCACGCGAATCCTTGAGTAGAAACAGAAAGAATTGTTAGCGTTGAGCGAAGGCGTTGATCGCTCTGAAGAAGGCCAATTGGAAGGGTGCCAGCAGTGGGGGGATGGAGCTGGCAGAATTTCGACCCTGGAAAGTAATAATTTTGAAGAGGTAAGAACTAGTCCTTTTCCAGAACGGAGCTAAGCCTTGTTCAGCCGTGGATAGGTGGCTGGAGCGGTGGCTTTGCGTGGCTCGTGAGCGTGCACGTTTACCGAGTAAAACCGGATTTTGTGGAAAAATACGGTACCTCGCCGCCCCCTTAGGCGGCTTCCCCAAGCACGCACTCCACGTAATTGCAGTTACAGCATTCATCAGTACAGGCCGAAAAGGGAAAGGGGGATTAAACACCTTCCGCTATTATGCGTCTTCAAGTCAGCATCGTACCTTTTCTACCTCTCGATGAAACTGGTAAAGTTCTTAGCGTTTCCTTTTTCTTGGGCATCAAGTCTTGCTCGGACAGGCTGATAACCTGAAATCTTTCGGTTGGGGAGTACAACATCCTGCTCCTTCACGACACCCTCTGCCTGGCATCGTAACACAGTCTCGAGGTCGTGTTTGACTTATGGAAACCCCAGGTACCGAAGGTAAACTGGTAAAGTTCCTGACGGCTTCAAACTGAATCCGCACTGGAGATCATGCTCTAACATGCGTCGAAGCGAAAACTCCATGACAGCGAGGGCCTTGGCGCTAGCATTGTTGCCACCAGCTTGGGTGACGTTGTCGTTCGAAGCAGCGCCACCGATACTGATGCTAGCACCGTTTTTGAGACCAACCAACTTCTCCTTGAGGTTGAGCCAGATGATCCAAGCAGCATGAGGCCTAGCTATGTCAGCCTTCCGGGGAAGTGCCATCAGGTGGATCCTGAAGGGATGTGTGTCAGTAATATGCGGTGAGGCGGAAGGAGGTTAAAATCGGAGGGAGCAGGACAAGATACAACCACTTATGTATCTCACAAACAGAGGGGATGATTTCGTCAGACGGAGGTAAGCGCCGACGGCGGGGAGTGTGAAATGGGCCCGGGAAATAAACACTTGCCTGTGGCTCGCCCATCATGCAACTGACAGCTTTTATCAGGAAGAGCTTCTCATCATCTGTGAGGCCGAGCTCGGGAGCATTCTCGTCGGTGTTGGGAGGGACGGGGCACCCGTGGACAGGGACGTGACCATATCGACTAGGTAGGCTTTCTGCACAACGGATGTGAGTAATTGCTGCTGAAACTTCTGTTTAATTTGGAGCTACTGACCGTTGCCAAATGTACTACTTTTGAGTCTGTTGTTTCCCGGAAGCTTGTGGGCGCTGTTGTAGGAATGCGAGCTTGTGGACTGAGGAGAAGTATGGGAGGAGCTAGTCACCTACGGTGACGGAAAAACAGGAAGACTTGGGGATGGATTCGCGATGGTTACTTACCTCTAGTTAAGAAATATCTCGCTGAAGAGGGGATTAAAGATCTGGGAAAATCTTAGTAGCTCTGGTGAGCAGAGATGTGGTTGGTGGTTAGCGGGAGAAAGAGTTGTATCGAGAAACCCCCCTCGGGTAGAAATATTCCTAAAATTGGCAAGCTTTCGTGATGTAAAAGTTAAAATCTCTCGCTGCGACAGGCCTGCGTCATTCGCTACTATCGGCTCATCGGTACCCGTTCGATGCGTCAAGTGGCTCGAACGGCCTTGTTTTCCTGCCTTCGTCCTGCCTAGAACGCATTCCTTCCTTCCCGAGCTTCACGAAAGCTTGCCAATTTTAGGAATATTTCTACCCGAGGGGGGTTTCTCGATACAACCCGCATTCCCATTGTGTTAGGTCACATTCTCAAGTCCTGGGGGGAGAAAGGTCCCGTCTGTTCACGAAAATCGGCAAAAACATCCAGTTCGAGCATAAACTACAGGTTCTGTGGAAGAAGACTCAGGGAACTGTCCGCGATCTCGCCACTTGGGCTAAAACCCGCAAGAGATGGGACGACGAACAACCCGACACCAGGTATGATATCGAACGAGATCATCCTAGCCACGTCGATGCTGACGTTATGTCGAGAACCGAAACCGAGGTTCGGCTGACTCGCGAAATGGCCAACAGACAGGGAGTTTGCCCTTCTGTCACAGTTGGACAGTTCTTGACGTTGAATGGATGATTCAATCCCCTGCCAAGCGTACCCCTCCGTTTTGGACAGGATATGAGAACACTACAGCCATGGCGCGTATCTACAACAGCAAAGCGCAAGCCGTGTGGACATGCTGCTTGGGCTCAAACCCTTTCCTTGTGGTCTTCGTCCATTCGAGGTGGATCGGGTCGATACTGGGTCTCGGAGTACCCAACCTGCTTCACAATTCGAAGTCACGGGCCAGAGCAGCAAGGCCGTCCCCCAAGCGTCGAGAGTAAGGGAAAGCGCATCCAGTCAGCTAGGCAAACAACCCAGTCGTAGGCCAGAGCAGCCAGACTGCCCCTAATGACATTAAGGGCAAGGGACAAAACCACTCAATCAGCCGGACATGATAACCAAGTCGCAGGCCCGAGCAGCTGGCCCGCGAAAACTCCTATCAGGACCAAAAGGTCGAGCTCCCCGACAATGCAGATACTCACAACCCCAGCAATCCGAAATGTAGAACTGCGAGAATGGATTGATATTAACGCCATGATAAGACACCGAATTGACGCCGACCAGAACGATATCATACGTGTGGGGGGGTCCTGGAAGGCGGAGGCTGAAGCGTTCACACGGCCCAGAAGGACTCTTGGAAGTCCACAGCTGAGAAGCTGAAAAGCTCAGGGGCGAGAGCGATCTTAGAATTGTACCGCAGAAGCTTCCGAGACGGAGGCTCAAAGCAACGCAGGTGAGAGGCGGTGGTTCTAGACCGCACACGATACCTTGCTATCCAGGCTTAACAGGGTCGCGAGCGAGAGGGATGGGCTGGCCAAGCGGTCCCAGCCGGAGGAGTTGCCAGCAAAGCTCAGACTGGACCCCAGGACCGGGCACTAGTTCTATATGCTCAACGCAGTGAGCGCCGAGACGCGTCACCCAACCGCATGCCAATCGACTATACCCCCTACGTCAACCCACAGGGAGCAGTATTTCCACTAAGAAAACGCACCCACTGGACCACGCAATGGGACAAGGGCCGGATGGGATGGCTCGACAAGACACCGTTCACTTCAGGCAGGAGCGTGGCAGCGACTGCGAGAATTTCAGCTACAATCGCCGAAACAAAATCAAGATAACTACCTACCTCGCCACACAGTCTCTGACGAGGCCAACGGGGTTGTCCCCAATGACTCGGATGGAGAAAAGGGGCGTTTTTCTTCTGTCGTTCTTTGACGAGGACAACAATGGGTGGTCCCCAGTGGCTTGAATCAAGAAAGGGCGCCGTTGGCTTTTATTATTCTTTGACCCGGGCGGCAATAGGTCATGTGGTCCCCAGCTGTTCGGATCGTAAAAAGGGTCGGTTTGCTTTTATCATGCTTTGTCGTGGACAACAATAGGCGGCCCCTAAATATTGTAGGCCAGCTGCGTTGTAAGACCCACGAAGGCAGCCCTCGGGTTTGATGCAAACTGAGGCCGGGTACGCTTTGCTGAACGACGTGAAGGCATCACAAAATGGCAGTTACACCTCCGAGGGACATTCGGAGGGTTTGAGGAATCTGAGCGACGTCTTTGAAACACACTACAAGGCCTGCCGAGGCCGAGAGGAACGTCTCAGGTAGGGATTCACGTTGCGTGCATGTTTAATGGAAAAGCCTGGTCACATATTGTGACAGGCCTTCCTTGTTTCGCAACCCCCTTGCCCATTTCAAGAAAGGGGTCAGAGAAATGTAGATACACCTCCTTCCCGAACGCCAAGGCCTAATTTTCATTCCAACAGGCCTACATTACATCCGCAGACACCTTCGCCCCATCGCGACATACATTTGTCAGAGATGGGAAGCCCTGCCTGGTCGTAATACTACATATCCGAAAGACATTTACATATCTCTGTCCTAGACAGCAAGGCCTACTTTACACCCGTGGACGCCTCACCACGTTGCTACACGAATTTGTTGCAGAAGAGAAGCCCTGCCCAGCGGTGATAAAAGGTATCCGAAAAACTCTTACATGCCTCGGTACCAAACGGCAAGGCATACTTGCATCCAAACAGGCCTACTCTACGCCCGCAGAGGCCTCCGCCCCATCGCCACACGCATTCGTTACAGAAAAGAAGCCTTACCCAATAGTGACAAACCGCATTCGTTACAGAAGAGAAGCCTGGCCGATGGGCAAGAAACCCACCCGAAAGGCCCGTACCTGCCTCTGCCCTGAACGTCAAGGCGTACCTTGCATTCCACCACGCCTATTTTACACCCGCAAACGCCTTCAGCCCGTCACCATATGCACTCATTACGGAATAGAAGCCTCGCCCAGAAGTGAAGAAACGCACCCGAGAAATCCTTACCTGCCTCTGTCCTGAATGTCAAGGCGTACTTTTCATCGCCGGCTTCACACCCACGTATTCGGCTCGCGCTTGCATCCACTGACCTGGACTGAGCCATCACCGATCCCGAGTCCTTCGCTCAGCTTCCTTCAATTGACCATCAATGAAGATCACATATGGCTAGGGCCGAAAGCTGAACAGAAATACTCAGACTACACTCCATACCCAAGTCAGAATTTGTAGGCGCATATTCGCAGCCTTGATCAACCGCTGGGGACGGAAACACGGCTATAATGTCGAAGGCAACGCGTTTTATTGATCATAATGAAGTAGCATACATAGTCTCACATCAACTTCGGATGTTTCGTAAGACGCTTGTTGGTCTTAGGCCCCCCATTTTCACCACCCTCATCTCCCTCACAGGGATGATCCAGCCCAGCCGCGTCCACTGTCCTCTTGTCTAATTTTTTAGACTACTCGTCTTCACGCGCCTTAGACTCGGTCTCACGCTTCTCAAACTCGGCCAAACGTTTCAGCTGGACTACCATGGTGCTCTCATACGATTTAAAGCGCGATCTTTCTCCAGCAAAGAGGCCCTCGCCTCATCACGCTCTCTCACCGTCTTGATGAGCTTTGCGTCTAATGCTGCTTTCTCCTCCAAAGCTGATTGTGCCATGTCGGTCTGCCCTCGACACAATTCTGAGCAATGTCACACTCGGGGCGATTGATGAGATTGCCGACGACCAAATCGACAGCAACCTTGAGAAAGACAAAGAGAAGGATCTTGACCGGAACAATGCTCTTGATATGTCGTTGCTACGGGCCGCCACAGTGGAAGCCCAGAGTAAACACGCCCATATGATGATGATGCGCAAGGATCCAGTCTGTCAGCCCACGGAAGAGAAGGTTTGGACAATTACCGACTCCAAGACTATGAAAAAGGTGAAACGCGCATCGGAGTCTACGCTAGGCCGAGCTCTCAACCCGCGGCAGCAGATGAAGGTCGATCTTGATGGCCTAGGCTCAACAAAGCTTGGTGTTGATTTCGTCCCGTCGTTTTTGCAAGTCTGCCCTTTAAAACTGCTCTCTCTTTAATGTGACAGGGTACAATCGCCAAACACAGCTCGCCGGGCCATTTAGTAGTGCCCGGGTGAATATTAGGTGTGCTAGGTCTTTTACTGATGCCTGATTGAATATTAAACGCTAAGTTAAATATATTTCACCTACAATTTGAAGATTTATTCAGAATTTAAATATTCAATTGTCCCTTCACGTCTCTTAACTCTTAGGATTTTCCATATAAATAAGGGCAGGTTTAAGCAACATCGATATATCTCTTCCCATCTCTAAATTATAAGGGATTTATTAAGAGACAAGGGTAAATAAGGGGAATGTCGATTTATTACATATTTAACAGCCCCCCTTAATCGTTAGGAGGAGTAGGTTATAGGTTACAGGTTAACTAAAGGGTTAAATAAGGAAGGAAGTAGATAGTAATATTTTTCTTCATTCTCCTCCACTTATAAACCTGCCTCTTAGTGTGTGGTTGCTAGCTGTATTAAAGGGATCATGGCTACAGGTACAATTCCTGTGCCATTGGCACCCCTTCTGCCACACCGCCTTAAGATTCTTAGTTTCCCTGTTAAGCCTTATCGCATCATCGGTGAGAATATCGACAGAGCATCGTTGCTCTCTGCAATGCATGTCTCTTAGCATCGGCTCTGGCTATACCAGATGGACAAAGGAAACGCTTCGGTTTCGCCATTCCCCGCACAAGGTGCATAGAACGGCAACCAAACTCCGTGATGAGCCAAGTGGCTCCCTAAAGGCGAATATCAGGTAGGCGGCATACACCCAGGTCATTAATGTTGGGCTAGCTCGGTGTTTAGAGGGGGGAAGACAGACTTAACGACTGTGACATTAGTCGAGCCGTTACCATAGAAGATGTATTCCTCGACGACTACCTCTATCACACTCTGAGTTGTTATGTTACGCAAGGAAAGGGCCTCGTACACGAGAAGATCGGTCTACTTACCCTCACCGGCAATCTTCAAGGCTTCCATCATTGCTGTCATGGCTTCCATCTCGCAATCGAGCATCAAACCGAGGAGATGAAGGATTTTATAGAACAATGTGTATATGTCAGTTATTGCAGCAAGGATTCCATGCGTTTTACGTGCCGTACAGAGTTTCTCGGCATCCGTCTCAGACATGACGATCACCTTACCATCGCCGTAGCCATGGCCGGTCTTCAAATGCTCGATCAGAGCATCGTGGGTAGCGCACTGCATGCGGCCGACTGTCTGGCGCATTTGTTAGAGAGCAGGCTTAGGCTCTTACCTTGACACCGCAGAATCCCGGGATCGAGAGACTGGCTGTCAGGAATGCAGATGTGCGACGACACATGTTCTCGCCAGGGACTTAGATGTGCGATGACCCATGCGCTCACCGTTAGGAATTCAGAGGTGCGACGACACATAGTCTGGATGTCGGGAATTCAGATGTTTAACGACCCATGTGCTCGCCGTTGGAAATTTAAATATATGGTGACACATGGTCTCGCCGTCATAAATGTGGATAATTTTATTATCTAATAACTGGTGATAGTTACGTGCGACCATGAAGCTAAATCCCCTGTGGGATGCGCTGTATTTTTGTGGCTTGGATATTCGGCGCCGGACAGTTGACACCTGGTGCGTCACCGCCTTCCGTATTGGGAATTTAGAAAAGTAGGGCTACAGTCGAATACGACAAAGGCTACAATCCGGCGTGACGGTCTCTTATATATAGCTATTAGATCGAACATGATTGTCAACAACTTGCAAGGACCCACCTGTTTTAAGTCTGATAGCTTGGCGCCGGCCAACCGAAATATCTCTGGACTTCTTTGATGCCGCCGTATCTTCCTGCCCAGCGGATGACCACCACAAACAGAAACCCTGCCCTGAAGCCCCTGCCCCTTTTCTTTGCTACGGAAGATGCTACCTACTTCAAGCTAAAAGAGCAGAAACTACCTCGGAATAGAGCGTCCAGGTCTGGGTGCCGCTTCTCCCTCACTACATTGAGCAAGCCAACCCTCTCATACCAAGCCCCGCCAACGCTCGAGTTTTGTTTTTGCAAAAGAAGCCCGACTACCCGGACGCCTTGCCTCGGCCCTGTATTATCACTCCATCCTAGCGGCACGACGAATAAAGTGTTCCTGAGAGATTCATCCAGACCATCCGTCGTTGGCCGCCCATTGTCCCAAGTGATATCCCACCAGGGAAATTCAACACGTCCGATCTTTGGTGTCCAAGGAGTTATCATTGTCGAAACACCCGATATCATAAATGGCATTGTCTCTTGTCTTTCCCACCGCACAGGCTGCAGCTGCCCTCGGAGCGTCAAGTGGGTATTCCCAACTTCAAGTTCTCCGAAGCCGGAGCCATCCTTTGTGGGCGCATCGCAGCTCACTACCTCGACCGTGACATTCCATCGTTTGTGCAAGTTGAACTCAACTGGTCCTTTCACGGATGCCCAAGACCACGAAGGGGCGCGGATAGTATCTGGCCGGTACAATTGTCCGCCACGAGCCCAAGTCCATGCGAGCCCATGTGCGAGACTCTTCCGCCAGAAGCCTGCGCAGGGTGCGTCGTTGAGGTAAGGCTGCAGTCTCTTTGCAATGCCTGCGATCGCCACCAATTTGTCTTTGCTTTGGGTCAGACCGCATTTAGTGTAGCCAGCGATGATCTCGCACCATGCCTCGTAGGCACGAAAGGGTGGGGGTATTGCACCTCGAACGACGTCCGGAAATGGGGCCAGAAGCCGTTTGAAGGAGTTGAATGACCGGGTTGGCATTTGTGGGACTTGTTCGATGATATCCTCGGGCAACCCAGCCGGAAAGCTTTCGCAGGCTGCCAGCTCTTGACATTCCCAAAAGACTTGTTGGGCCCCGAAGTGGATGATTCGAGGTGAGAGCAGGCGTTCCTGAATCACCCAAGCCCGGCTGTTGAGGGGGGCTTTGTCAACGTTGGAAATCCAAAGCGAGGAGTTGACGATATATACAGGACCGTTGCCGAGTTTCGGCGAGCGTAAATCTGGAGGCGGCTCGTATGTGCATGGCCGGAGTAGTCGCGGATCGCGTGCGACGAAGCATCCTTCGGTGCTGTCGCGAGCGCGGGTTGCCGCAATGGTGCACCAGGCGCCGTCGTAGATGGATCCCATCTGCATGGCCTCCCGCGCCCAATCCTCGCTCGAATCCTGAATAATGCAGAGAGAATCGATCCAGAGGTATTTCTGGCCAGCGCTTCGCACGACCGAGATTGCATCCCTAAAAGTCTGAGGCAGCACGGAAAGGGCAATACCAGCTTGCGATTGCTCCATCGTAGCCGACTCGAGGCAGATAGGCATTTTTGCCTTCCCCCAGCAATGGCTTAAAGCCACATACTGCTCAGAAGGGTCAATCCGGGACGTATCCACGAGCTGCCCACCGCAGGAAAATCAGTCCAAGGTTTCGGAAGATATAACTTATATTAATCAGGGCAAGGTTGTTGGAACATACTCTGACAATGTCATCTTGGACAGCCAAGAGGCGCGAGGGGAATTCGCCTCGCCTAGCGCTTGGCTTTTTACATTGAGGGTGGTTTACCAGGCAGTTGCTCAACCATCCTCTAATCTGTTGCATTGACAAACTAGATCCGGTGCTGTCGCCAAAGCTCCCATCCCATGCGAGGTGCTGGACTTCTAGAGTAGAGAGCTATGTGAGCGAATGTACTCTTGATTCTGAAATTCACCGATGTACGGTCGTACCTCTAGCAGCAAGAATTCTGAAAGACGCTCCATGCCCTACGTCCCGGGGTCCGCTGCTTGAGGGCATGCGTCCGTCCGGTCCCGGATACTGAGAGTTTAACGATATATAGAGTCTTCGATGAACAGGTGGTGCAGCAGGTGTCCCAATACCTGCCAATGCCCTGCCCCAGGAATGGCCAACGTAGCTGTTACCTGAATTCAAGCGAAGGCGCTGTTGCACCGCTAGCCGATCAGTGTCAGGCAATTTACCCAAGAACATCAAGCATAGGTGACATCCAAGGTTGATTCCTTCCTCAAGTTGCTGCGCTGTTTGGGCCGAAAGGAATGTGCGACCCCCACTGTTTCGTTGGTTGCGAACATCCAGATCCAGGTCCAGTCTTATGACGTCGCCGCAGCGATCTTTGCAGAAGTTGCAGAGCATGCTTGGGAATGAATCAATCGTCGATAGCTCAAGAAGACTGCTCATGGGATTTTGTTTGGGACTTGCTATTAAAAGATAGAGTGGCTGTCAAGAAACCATAACGCAGCAGCCCTGGCAGTACTTGGGCTCCTTGCTGCCCAACACATGCTGCCCAACTGTGACGATTGACAGCCCTTGGCACTGGCGCTGGCACTGCCAGGCGCCTTCCCAATCGTCAGGACGCACTGGCCATCCATGGCCCTGGTCAACACCGTCGACCGTTCTCCGAAGGCTTCGCCTTCTTCTCTTTCTTTCCGTAACTTAGAATTACATTCATGTTGCCAGAACCATTCGCATCGCGCGTGCTTTTCTGCAGATTGTGAAAATTCTAAGGTCAACCCTACATCTGCGAAGGTTTAGTATCCAGGTACTTATAACAAAGCCAAGAAGGACGGCGATGAGATGGCTGATGCGCAACGTAACACGGCCCTCTACGATCAGAATAGCCTTAAGAGCGACGAGACTCTAGAGAAGTTCGTCTTCTCCAGCTTGGGCACCTCGTCCACACCATGAATTCCACGGCATACCAATCTCTTACTATCCCACTGTGGAACACAAAACCAGGGTGTTTTCGGCCGTCTGTTGGCCGTTCGGCCAAAGAGTGATGGAATTGCTTATTCTAGATAAAAAGGAGAGAGGGGCAGAGAGCCAGTATTATAGTGGTGAAAGTGGG
>Ga0247760_1002678_pt1 | contig 12930 bp, 14 predicted proteins | sample UWRJL171409R4_FD_179936 | JGI IMG/M metagenome (GOLD analysis project Ga0247760, IMG submission 179936) | Plant litter microbial communities from Arlington Agricultural Research Station in Wisconsin, United States - UWRJ-L171-409R-4 | ecosystem: Environmental > Terrestrial > Plant litter >...
CCCCCCCAACAGAAAGCCACATCAACGGTGCAGTGGGGTCCCTCCCTCCCCGTTTTATACCCGTGAGGTAGGTACCCCCTCACTCACCACATTGATCTTTGACTGAATCGAATCGGCAATGGGGACTGGCATGTATCAATGTCTCAGTGATCAGTGATCGCAGCGACTATTCTAAGATGACAAAAAGAAGCAGCATGCATGCCGGGTGGTTATATCATATCATATCTACCATGCGTCATCCCTCTAGAATAGACTGTACTGTACTCTAAATGTACTACTACCTTCGCCACGACCAGACCAGTTGTGACCAGACGCCAACGACATCAAAAAACTTCCGAATCCGAGTCACCTGTTTGTTTGCCCATTGATCATCGATTGCCCAACTCCCATCCTCGAATCCTACAGCTGGCGATCAATCCGACACGAGCATTAATGTCAATGTCGATCTGTACTTCCGTTTTATCCGACCTACCAACCAACCAACCAACCAACCAGTTAGTCAGTTACCTAACCAATGCCGGGCGACATATGTGACCCCGCCCACCAAAAAGCTGTTTGTTACATTTTACATGCAGACGACGGGCACAGCCGCGCAGGTGACAGTGACGTTCACGTTCACATTGACATTGACAGCAGACCTCGGTGACAAATCTGGCTGGTAGTTGGGCAAAGTAGGGGACGGGAGCGAACGTCATGGAATCTTCTCTAGTCCAGTCCAGTTCAGTCCCGCCCGAGTGTTTCCGATTGTTTGCTACCTTAGCTAGCCATCTACCTACATACCTATACCAACTGTCTCTTATGACGTTTCGTTTTTTTGGCCAAGTATGCGAGGTGAGTCTGCCTTGTGTGCGGGGTTTTTACCTCCCATGCCGTCCCATTTACCAGACCTGACCTCTCCTTCTCTCTTTCAACTACGACAACCACTACTACAACTTGACCACGCAAAGAAACTCAACACCAGCTATTACCAATTCCCAGCCCGACCTATTTCCACTCACAAAAAAAGAAAACATGACGAACGACGACGCCAAACCCAAGAAGTCCCTCTACCAACGCTACTGGGAAGCCAAACACGGTCGCAACAAGACCATTTCCGACGAAGATCTCATCAAGTACACGGGCAAGACGCGCGCCGAGATTATCGAATGGGGTAAGACGGCCCCGGGCGTCGCCGGAAACCAGGCTGCCGGAAAGATCAGCATGGGTCCCGCCTCGGGTCTCGGTGGATTCGAAGCCGCCCAAGGTTACGGAGGATGGGGATTTGATGCGGAGCAAAAGATGAAGTTTCCACCGACCAAGCCGGCTCAGACGACGCAGGCGCAGGCAGAGGCGCAGGCGCGGGCAGAGGAGAAGAGGAAGCAGCTGGAGGAAGAAGAGAGTGATTGACTTCATGTTGATGTTGGCGCTGATGTGACAAGAGATGTGGCGATTTTTTTTGTTTTGCGCAAACGACAGACAGACAGACAGTCGAATTTGTGTGTTTCTCTGTTCAGTATTCGGAGCTTGAATATTCATTTTGTTTGTCTACTGGATATATCGCTCGTGCCGTGCGTCTGAGATACTCTCCGAAGTTTTAATCGTCTTCTTGTCAGACCACCCTAGTTATTGCTGCTGTCTTACAACGGAGGGTCACGAGTGGCAACCCCGCCACCCTACTCTACTACAAGCCTAGAGGAATACTCTCGAGCACCGAACGGAAGCGACCAAGCGTTATAGTTCGGAAACCTTAATCTTGTGCTTGAGTACGCGAGATACTCCCGCTTCATAGGTCCAGTGCGGGAGTCCATGCCTGTCGTGCCGCGCATATTCTGGTTTGGCCGACGTCAAATGTGATCTTCGGTACAAAGATCTCTTGGTGCCGCCGCCTAGGCATTTCCACGTAGTGAACACCAAGAACCGTCCATCGGGCTAACCCGGCGTGGCGGCGTCAGGCGCTATATTGACTGCATAGTCAGTATCGCATCGTGGATAGGATTTCCTATGGCCTGTCTGTTAGCATATGCGCTGGCGCTATTCGATTGGAACAAGAGAAAAATAGGTAGGTACATGTATTGACGTACAGGGTGCCAAACACGGTGCGATCAGGGCACAGGCAGTCAACCTCGCGGAATAGCGCACACTTAAGTTTCTTGTGCATGAAGGCGTTTTCTAAGTTCAAAGGGGTAGTGGTCCATGTTTCGGTGTCCAGGGCAGTTAGGGGCAACGAAAAGGTGGATATTCGGCGAACTTGTTCTGCTTCTTCTTGATCATTAAACCGCAACTTATCAAAGCCCCAAAAGTTGACCATATTTGAGACAAAAAAGTGATATTCATCAGCCCACCGGAAGTGTTCGCAAATGGGGTCGGCGTGGGTGATAACATGGCCGATTTCATAGAGCGTCCGCAGCATCGCTGTGTGGCCGGGGCCCCCCATCTAGGGAGACCAGACATCTCGTTGCCGCATGCTGACGGTCCGGTAGGCGCCGTGGGTCTTTAGGGGTGTGAACGAGAACACGCGTCCGGTTGATTGGCCAAAAGGCCTCGCGAGATCGGCCACCAGTTCCTCCAAGAGATCATCGTCGATTTCATGCTGTTCGGAGCCGGGGCGAGCGCTGTACGCACGGGCGATCAATTCAACCTTGGGTAACCGACATCCCCCCGTTTGGGCAGCGCAGGCGAGGGGACCCGGTTCTGACATGAAATTGCTACTGCCTGACAACGACGCTGCATGTGGCCATTGCGTGTGGTCGCTGCTTGTCGTGCTTGAACCTGCTGCCGACCCGACAGCGGTTTGCACCTTTCTTACCAGGGCACCCCAGGCGGGAGGAGACATGGTGATTGATGGGTTATGCGGAAAAAAACTGAATGTGCGTCTTTGTGTGTCAGGTGGCCAGCACGGCTTTGGTCTTGGTGCGCGAATAGACTTTCGGCCGAGTCATCACGGCCGAGCCATCATGGATCATTGCCGAATGTCGTCATTGTCGTCATTTTGTGGGGATGTGGCCCTAGGGCTTTCTGCTACTCGTCCTTCAGAGGCATTGTGAAGATTGGTATACCTCACTGGCTTGTCACATCAATTGATGTCAACAAACCATGCTCCAGCAAGATCGACCAGCCAACTGCTTGTTCCAAGATATGGAAGTTGTCAGGGATACTTGAAACAAGACACCTCGAGCCCGCACACGCCTACTTCACGGAGAAGACAGATACCCAAGACCGACCAGTCATCTGATTGGTTGATAAGGGTGATACTGTGCATGTAAGCCGGACCCGCCGTGCCCCCTTCCGTGTTGTGACCAGCCAGCCCTGGTTAAAGTAGATGCCGTGGATGTTGTGAACCCCGCCTGCCTGGGGTTTCCAGGGGGGGGTCTGGTGTCCCTTTTTTGGGGTGGTCATGGTTCCACCATAGGCACGGGTCCGACTCATTTAGTCGGAGAGGATACGGCGGCGGTGACGGCGGGCGGTAGTGTGGGATGGGGAGCGGGGTGGAAGAGAAGCCGCAGGGGAGGGAAGAGGCGCGGGCGGCGGTGAGGCCGGGTATGTCATTGACGCCGTCTTGGCCGCCTCGACCGTCTTTGCCATCTATGGCCGGCCGGTTCTTGGTTTCCTGGAAGGTCATCCAAGCTACGCAGGCGCAAAAAGCGCCGTGATGGTAGTGACAACGGTACATATCATTGTCCCCAGGGCCCATCTGGCCGCTTCGATGGCGGCCTGGTCGGACATCTTATCAACAGGGAAAAAAAAAAGAGCAAGTCTATTCGTACTGTGGCAAGCGCCCCCCCTCCCCTTATACTGTAAAAGGGGGGGAGATAGAGGGTGGGACGCTGGTATTTACACTAAAAATGCCTATCGCTATCGCTATTGCAACTGTATCGTACAATAGGTTTTAATTGTAAAACGCCTTGTACGGGTAAGCCTAAGGCATTCGAACCGGGGGGTCAACGCCTTGAAAACCGAATAGACGGCAGCGGAGTATATAATTGTACAGCCGGAGAAAGAAGAGAGAAAGAGAGAGAGAGATGAAGAGACGTAATCATATCTACGAACCAGCCAGGCACTTTCTATGTCCCGAGGTTTTCCTCCCTTTCTCGTTACAAAATTTACGACATGCTAGCCTCAGGTACGCAGTTCAAATTAAACACCAGCGCCTTCCGTTACCGCTCCTTCCATCCTCCTCCCTTCGAGTCGAAAGATTTTAAAGATGCAAACGGTCCCGGGAGGTTGAGGGAAGGTATGGTGGAGGTCGCTGTGGCCCAAGTACTTGTGGTTGATGTGGTGCTGCTGCTGCTGCTGCTGCTTGTAATAGCGCCTATCCCGTTTCTAACACAGATGCCCCAAGGGTCGGGGGACTAGTATTAATCGGAATCTTTTTAGTGGGGAGGGGGCGCTCGATTTGACAGGAAAAGAAAATAACTTACGGATAACGCCGTTTTGCACGCAGTAGCTGTAACCTGGAGCGGGAGTGCAGGGGTTTTGAGTCGCGCTCAAGCTCGACCTCCAAACCAGCAGCTGGGCGAGGGTGATGCCGTAGCGCGAAGCGACGTAGTAACAGTGGTTAGCAACATCCAGTCGAGGTGCAAGGGGGCCTGGGGCTGGTAAACGTTGTCGTAGACGATGGCATCCATGTCGACGTAGTTTGTGTAGTTTGTGCATCCTGCCAACCTCCCCGGCGCCATGGATACCTGGGCCGGGGTGGTCCTTGTAGTCTAGTAGCCCTAACCCTGGCCATGCTCCCGTTGTTGTCACCAGAAGCAAAGATCAGAGTACGTGCAAACCTGTTGTCTTTCCCGGCACAGGTGATACCACATTAGATTTTGACAACTCCGTCCTCGACAAGAATGTTGTACCACGCGTTGGTGTTGAGGACAAACGCATACAAAGGAGCAAGATCGTTGAGCTTGACCCTCTTTCTCACGTCCAACAACTCTTCCTCCTCATCTTCCTCGTCCTGCTCCCACTCCTCCTCCTCAGCTTGTCCGCCTCCTTCCTCCTGCTGCCGGCGCTCCTGTTCCGCCGCTAGAGCCATATCCGCTTTCACGGCCTTGCAAAAATATCCCCCATCCTCTCTCGCCTTCTCATCGTCCACAACACTCTCCAGACTCTCCTCGTCGACATGCAAGAAAAAGGTGTATCGCGGCCCGTAAACCGGAACGGTGTCGTCTGTATCAAACAAACTGCCCGCTCTGTCCTGCCGCCCCTCAGGCCCCTCCACCCACTCGACAAACTTTTGAGCCGTTGTTGCAAGACTCGCGCCCTCCAGCGTCTCAGCATCCTCGATAATCGTCCAGGCCATGCTCTCGTAGAGGTCTTCCATGTCGCGCCACTCAAAGTAGTCGCTCGCGTGCTCCTTGGCGAGACCGATGAACTGGTCCCATTTCTCTTGCGACTTGTAGGTGCAGCGGAAAATGACGAAGCCCCATTGCTTGAGCTGGTATTTGTTGACGGATTTGCGGATCGCCGTGGCTTCTCCGGTTGGGAGTTCGGGGAGACGCATGGTTTGCTTGCTTGCTTGGCTACACACGTCGTTGTCGCCGTCGTCGTCGTCGTCTTCGATTTTTTTTTTTAACTCGTTTCTGTTGATGGCGGGGTTGGGAATGGTGAGTAGGTGAGCAGAAAGAAAGAACCCGAGTCGCTGAGCGGGCAAACATCCCCTTATCCCCTCTTTTTCTACGTACGTACCCTTCCCTTAGTGCTAACAAAAATGCGGGGCCCCTACATCGTAGCCCAAAACTTTCGAACCCGCCAAATGCAACCTCAAAAGGAAGGCACAAATACTGCACGATGCCGACTGGGAGTACGGGCCGATGAAAAGCCGCATCGAGCACCTCTCCACCTGCGCAATAAAGTCTCTATGCGACGCTTGCGGGAGATTTTTGCTCTCGAATTCAAACTTTCACGCGACGTATGTTGTCCAATCTAGATGCCGTTCAAGCGCATGCATTCGTTCCTTGTTTGGTCGGACACAGCGAGCGCAGTTTCTGTCGCGCCCGGAGAAATGAGGCTTCAAAAAGAATGCAAAGTCGGCCGAAGCTGGATTTATTGTTCGGAAGCAGAGACGACGGTGAACCCATTAGCTGCGCCAGCTCGACTATGTCTTCAGACTTCACGGTCAGCTGCAGCCACCCGAGAAAGTCGAACGCTGCACATGTGGCAACGCAGGATTGCAGTCAAGCGGGCGAGAAGGACTTAATCTCCAAGCCCGGTGCCAGGTGATTTTCCCTCACCGGTCCCATCAAAGACCGAAAATGTTGAGCCGCTTACACCAGTTTCACTAGAAACACCAAGCGAGATGTCGTACTGTACTGGACCAGACAGCCCCGAAAGCCGTACCTCATCGACATTGAAACAGCCCACGGGGCCCGGTTCCAGAATTCGCCGAGTTGCCCACTTGCCAGCCCGCATCGAACACCCTACTGCTAAGCTCCGCGGCCGCGAAGGAGCTGAGAGACTCTCGAGCTGAACTTAACAGGATGGTCATAGAATTAGCGGGAACGTTGTCTAAACTAGAAGAGTCCCATTTTCTTCGCGTAGCCCGATGTGGGCGGCTGCAAGTCTGGGAAGCCGGAGTTTGGTATTCGCGAGCGTGTTGCCGAGAGGCAATGGCAGCAACCGCGTCCTGGACGATTCTCCACGTCTCGGAACCTCGAACCTCGACATCGTGATCTAGGCGGAGACGTCTAATTTTCAGAAAGGGAGTGTCTGTGGCAGGTTTTCAAGGACGTGAATAATACCCAGCTTCACCATGAGGAAGTACGGACGTTCCACAGGTATATTCAGCATGAAGACCCCTCTCCTGTCTCGGCAGCCAGGGTGGAAAAGCATCACACAACCGTGTCCAGAGCATTCATATATCACGCTATCGAAATGATGAGGGGTGTGTCACGCCGCTTGAGAATGGGAAGAGCACAAATATCATGTACCGTGGCATTGACTGTTACACTCGGAGATTGAGAAGGTCTGGAGAAAGATCTCGACCTTGGCGGGCTGTGTGGCAGACATTGGGCTGTGATTGGTGAAATGGTTTCCACTGCTACTAACCCGAACCCTGCGGAAACGCATGTGCAGCCAATCGAAAAATGACAACGGTGCGCTGGGGATTAGGCAGACATGACCCAGAGTCAAGGCTCTGTACATCGAAACAACAGAAGACTGGTTGGTGATCTGAACCCGACATTCCCGTTGCGGGTCCTTAGCACAGCACAGCCGAGGATACAGCCAACGGTGAGGCGCTTAGCAATGTATCAATACCGAGACCTGGAACATGCAGACTCAATCCGCCTCCTCGAACTTGAGCCTGCAAAGGAGCATGATGATGACCTTCACGGGTCATTGATTCATACAACAGTGTGGGAATGTTCCAGCAATCTACTTCGACCTTACACAGCATTGTCGTACGTTTGGGGTTCTCCACAGAGAAGTCACAAGATCTATATTGTTGGAGACGTCCTCGAGATCACATCTTCGCTGAGTGCTGCACTGCGGGATATGCGGGACTCGACTTTACCTCACCGCATCTGGGCTGACGCCCTCTGTATCAACCAGGCTGACAACGCCGAAAAGAGCGCTCAAGTGGCCATGATGGGCCGCATCTACTCGACCGCCGCCCACACCGTAATCCATCTCCCCCTCTCAACACCTGGCCTTGACCGTGCAGCCGACGCCGTGCTTCACTCTGGCGGCAAGATTACGGCCACAACGGGACCTGAGGATGCCACGTCTAAGGTTCACGATAAACAGGAGCTCGAAAGCTGCCGGAACGAAATTCTGGCAGCACCATGGTTCAAGAGAGCATGGGTATTCCAAGAGCTCGTCCTCTCTCTCGACCCTTGGGTGCAGATCAACCGCACATCTCGCGCGAGGTGGACGGACTTTTGCTCAACATTTGGAATTGAGCGCGTCATGTCAGCCATGAGAGTGCCGAAAACGACGCAAACTGTTCCCGAGAGCCACCCTAACCCCTTTATCAGGATGAGCGAGACTCGCACGGAAAGATTTGCTGTGCCACTGCACACTCTGCTCACTGCTCGAAGAGGCATCGGCGCTACCGACTCGCGAGACGTCGTTTACGCCAACATGGGCATCATATCGGACCTAGAAGAGGTCGGCAAACATTTGGCTGTCGACTACTCGAAAACTACCGAAGCAGTCTTTCTCGACACGGCCAGATACGTCCTTGCAGCAGCAGGAATCGACACTCTGCTCTCCCATGCACCTGGAGTTGGTAACGACCGAGAGCAGGATCAGGATTACCCCCCGCGGGGCAATATGGAATGCCTGCCATCGTGGATGCCGATCTGGAGTCGTGAACCGGAGCCTGGTACTGGTCTAATAGGACCACATATGACAACTCGGGGCTTGACATACCTTGAAAATAATAGCACAGGGAGGAACTTTGGCCTCGATTATGAAGCTGGCCTGAGAGTCAAAGGTGTGCACAGCTTTATTCTCTCCAACCCTTCGACACTGTGTTTCACAGGTCTGGAGTTCGATATAGTTGAGGCCGTCACCACGGAGGTCCCTCGCTCAGCGTTACCTAGCCACTGGCCCCCAATCGTCCCCAGTCATAGTGACACACGGCTGCAGGCCCATCAAATGGTTCAAGCATGGCCAATGCTGGGGTCGACTCCAGAAGATTCTCTACCTGATCGAGGGGATGAAGCTAGAATTCGAAAGTTCATCACCCCACCGCTCCAATGGATCGAGGCAATCTGTGAGCACAGTGTGAAAGCCCGTGATGAAGGCCCCGGCGCCGAGGATAACGCAATTGAAGTCTCCTCGAATTACCACGAGCATTTTAAAAGAATTCTGGACCAATTTTGGACCCCGTTTCGTGCGGGAGCCAAGAAGCGGCCAACCGGCAACGGCATCCTTTTCCACAACAACGTCACGCTGGAGAGCCACGATCCTGGTAATGTTACTACCGGCCGCCGGTTCGCGGTGGGGAAGAGTCGCTCATTGCATCTTGTGCCGATGGGGACGCGCGAGGGGGATATCATTGTGGATGTTGGGTCCAGCTTCAAGTCATTGGTTCTCCGTCCCATGTCTAGCGGGTCAGGCATCTCTAAGGACCGCAGGATCATCAAAGCCTTCAACGAGGCAAACCGAACTCGGGCCTGCCGGGTGATGCCACAGGTTTACGTGTTTGAAGACTTAAACACAGTTAGGGGGGAGCTTTACGTCGATCCCAAGGTAGTGAGAATGCACTTGACCACGACTCCCCTTGGTGATTTCATGACACCACGAGTAAGGCATTGCTTGCTGGTCGGGGAAGCCAGCAGTATTCGGATGATGAGCTCGGAAACCATCGGGGTGGGATCTTTCCATGACATGGATATTTTCACCTTGCATTGATGGCACATGGGGATCCAGCAGAATGTCATCAGTCTCAATTGAGGAAAACCGAGTCCAGCCTCACTCCCAATACAGCCTAGCTCAACCCAAGGACCACCAGGCTGCTCCGTCCCCGACATGGATTGCACAGGGCTTTGCAGAGATGCGCAAAACTTTCCAGCCCCAAATTTCGGCAATTTCATAAGTGGCCCCTTTCGCGTGAGGTTTCTTGCCGCTTCCTCAGCAAAAAAGGGTGTTTGAACCCAAACTCTCCTTACGGTCGCAACCCCAATGGACCCCTCAGCGCTGGAATCGGACGAGCCTGCGCCGCACCCTCCAATGAATGGGGAACCAGGAATTGTGGATGTAGGTTTGCAGCAGCACCCAGGTGCCGAAGATGCGTGCTGACAAAACTTGGCGTTTGGAGGATGATGCGGACTCTGCGCTAGCATCTCTCATTTCGTCCACCAGGTCTCTGAGTTCCTCTTGTTTTTTGCGTCATCGGCAATTTGGTCGCGAATACCTCGGATGGTTCGGTAGTCACAGCCGTTATAGCGAGGGCAAGTATCTTTGCCCCATCGACACGACAGAACAGGAGCGAGAAGACATACAGAATTACGTCTTTACCTTGTTGTTTCTGAACAAGCTCTACTTCGCGCCGCTCTCGGAAACGGATCGCTTGAAAGTATTGGATCTTTGCACTGGCACAGGGGCTTGGGTCATTGACCTTGGCGACGAACGACCGAACTGGGACATAGAAGGCGTAGACTTGTCACCGCACCAGCCTGCTTGGTGTCCACCCAACGTACACTTTTGTATTGACAATGTGTAAGTGCCGATCTGAGAGCACTTTCTCGAGCAAAAATGGCTGACATTTTGATTTCTGACGAGAAGCTGCGATACACCGTGGAACCGCGTAGAGAGGCTTGACTACATTCATGCTCGTGCGACTGTGCACATGGGGTGCTGGAATGATATCAAGAAGGAACTCGTCCAGGAGTCATTCGACAGCCTTCGCCCCGGCGGCTGGCTTGAGACTCAGGAGATTGCATCTCTGGTCGAATGCGACGACGGTTCTTTGCCACCCGATAGCAGCTTGTCCCGCTGGATACAGCAGGTCAATGCCGCCAGTTCCATCCTCGGCCGGCCTCGTGAAGTCTCGAGCCAGCAGATGGTTCAGTGGTATAAGGAAGTTGGGTTTGTCGACGTGGAGCTGGTGCCATTTAGGTTACCGATCGGATATGGGCCCAATGACCGACCCAATACCTTAGCGATAAAGGACCTGGGACTTCTATGGCGGATGGTCATGCTGCAGTCACTTGACACTCTGTCTCTACGACTCTTCCATGACATTTTGGGATGGTCAGATGTTGAAATTCGGGTATGAGTTCAAGGCACCCATCCTACTGGACGCTAACTTGTATTTAGGTGTTCTTTGCTCGGGTAAAAAAAGATTTGAAAAACCATTCGATACACGCCTACAGCACAGTGTACGTCGTGTATGGGCGTAAACCGACCTTGGATGAGACCTTGTCAAGTGTCGAGGCGACAGCTGCAGACGAGAGACCTGCCACACCACCGCTTCCTGAGCCTCCATCAATAATACTGTCGCATCCACAAGAACCCACCTTGTTCGGGGAGACCATCGAGGCGGCTGCACAACATTCCATGGCCAGCGGCGATGTCCAACCGACCGCCGCAACCGATACAGACAAGAGAAGACGAAAACAGCCTCCAGGGGGATGTTCCGTGAAGAAAAAGTTTGCGTGTCCGTTCTACAAGAAAAGTCCAGAAAAATACAACACATGGACCAGTTGCCCGGGGCCGGGGTGGGATGAAGTGCACCGTGTGAAGTATGTCAAGAGCTGTCCCTCCTTTGGACCAACTAACTGAAGCAGGGAACACGTGTACAAGCGCCATGTAGCACTCCCCCAATGCCCCAGATGCTGGGAGTCATTCAAGGATGAGGCTTTGGCTAAGCATCTCCAGCAAGATCCCCCTTGTGCCATAAAGGCCGAGCGAAAGGCTGGTGACGGATGCACCAAAGAACAAGAGAAGAGGCTCCGCAGCAGGAAGAAGAGCCGCCCAAACATGACAGAAGAAGAAAGGTGGACAGAGATCTACATGATTCTGTTTCCTGAGGATGAAACCGGCACGCTTCCTAGTCCCTGTAAGTGTTCCCATCGGCACTCCAAACCTCAGCCCAGCTCATTTTGTCTCGTAGTCTACGATACCATCAGCCAAGGCGCCGAGGCGGGTGCACCTGGAATCGGGCTGAAGGACTACTCGGCCTTCCTCGACCAGGAGATGCCCCTTGTTGTGCACCAAGAGCTGGAAACGGCTTTTCAAAATGATCTTTGTGGCGTGGAAGAGAGTCATCGGCCGCAAATTGAGAGGTTTATTGTGGAGCAACAACGGCGGCTGTTTAATAGGTTTGAAGACCTTAGCGCCAAGACGGAAGGAGAGACACAGGTGAGGACTCAGGAGGTTCCAAATGATGATGGATTGCAGGGGGAATTCCCACTTGAGGTTCCACAGGCAGTTGATCCGGGTCTCGACGTTGGCTTGCCGAATGATGCCTCAGCTAGACCTGAGCAGACATGGAACTACTTTGAGGAGGATTTCACCGTCGATTTTGGCTTGGGTCAACTGCTTGACCCGATGCCTTATCCGGTCGAACCCGGCGAGGAGATTTAATATAAAGCGTTGTATTCTTTGCCTCTCCATGGCCTTGATAGAATACTGGAATAGAGGGTAATTGATAATTCATCGCAGGGGATTCACGAGAGAGAAAAAGCTTTCTCGTCTTATATAAAGAGTCTATATAAAATGCGTCTTGCGTTTTAAAGCCTTCTCCCGTCTAGTAAGCTCAGCGTAACAACCCGCCTGCGGTCTTGACTACAGTCTCTCTGCGTCCACGTAGTTTGCGAAATTGATGCTTCATTTGTCTCCTCAAGTAATTTGTGTGTGATGCAGCTGCTGAGGGAATACTCTCTCGCACGAATTTGAAGTAGCGGTTTAGAGACTAAGTGAACAGAGCCTCTTGTCTAAGGCAGGTAAGGCGAGGCACCCACCCTTTAGTTGCGCGAGAAATATTCCTTTGATCAACTCAACTCAAAGGACAGCCTTTAAAGGTATATCTGTGGCGAAGACGTTGAACTTTTTTTTTTTTTTTTTTTTTTTTTTTTTTTCATTCTCGGTGACAGAGTGTCGATCGTCATTGTACACGCAGGAATGAAATGCCTCTTGCCACGCATAAATCCACTTCCCAGTGGCTTTTACTGTTTTGAAGCCATCGTCGATGTTGAGATCTCGTGCAGGCAGCTCGGACTATCTGATTCGAGCTGAGCTAACTAGCCTCTCTTGGAAGGGTCGGTGGCTGGTCAACCAACAAATCAGAGGTTGGAGATCGACGGCGGCGGCAAAGCAGTACACTTTATTGGATGGCCCAATCCAGGTTGGGCGTTGTTTGAGGGGAGCTGAAAATGCATCTCACCGCAAGATTTTTCTAGATGCCAGAGATTTGGGAATTTTTCCCCTCTTAAACTTTTGTTTCACGCAACTCAACTCACTATCCAAAGACAAAAAAAAAACAAAAAAATTTCAACGGGAAACCATTTC
>Ga0247760_1002682_pt1 | contig 12923 bp, 14 predicted proteins | sample UWRJL171409R4_FD_179936 | JGI IMG/M metagenome (GOLD analysis project Ga0247760, IMG submission 179936) | Plant litter microbial communities from Arlington Agricultural Research Station in Wisconsin, United States - UWRJ-L171-409R-4 | ecosystem: Environmental > Terrestrial > Plant litter >...
TTCGGGTTTCGATGTGGCTTAAAGCCCACATTGGCTTGGTATTTTAACACTCAAAACTTTATCCTCCACCGAAAGTCATAGTTTACGCAGCAGTTCCAAAAACCGTCCGGGTCCATCCAGGGGATACCGGGGGTGAAGCCGCATCGGGACTGCCATTGACCATCCTGTATGTGCACATCGACGATTAGATCATGTATCGACTCGGGGGGACGAAAACATGCACTGAGATAGGTAGCTAGGCAGCTAGGTAGCTAGGTAGGTACCTTACACAGCTGACTTGCATACATTCCTGCCAGATACTTACCTAAGTACCTATCTCAGCAATTCAACACGCAAACATGAAGATCACTTTTTTCTCTACTGACCTTCTGGCGTTGCTTACGGCTAGGTAAGTAGGCTGAGGTCACATTGTACTGGGTTTCAGCTGGACATGATGGCTAATTTCTTTTTTTTCCCTATCAAACCAGCGGCGTTACAGCCAAACCAATGAGTGAGTGCAAGTGTTTTGATGACTCCATGAAAACTATTTTATGCTGCCGAACCATCGGCTATTTCAAACAAGTCAGGGGGGGGGGATTTAAGGTAGTGATGAGTTTAAACTGTCTGATTGTGTCTGCTTGCTTTCAGAGAGCGAGATATCCGCTGGACTTTATACCAGGAAACGTCTTGGGCAATCGCCACAACGCAGGCAACCCTGTTCTGAACCTTGCCTTTCCAAAGAGGCGATGCGGATTAAAATCCTCCGAGGTGATGAAGTTGCTGGTGGTTTTCTGTTGGACTCCCGCCTGTACGTTGTCTACAGGAATCCCAGAGATAGGTCGTCTTACATGCCTCCCTCGGACTTTGTTTATTATCAACTCGCGAGGTTGGTCTTTTTCGCGAACCAGGGCAACAACCTCCCATACATGAAAAGTTTCCGAGTCCGAACTCGACTATTCACATACCCGTCTCGGCGACACTCACCTGTAGATAATGCCGTGCTGCCTCCGGGGGGGGAGGGGACATGAGGAAAGACCGAGATAGTATATATGACGCTTCCGTGAGCGACTGATCATTTTAAATCGGCAGTGATCATGCGGGCTGGCCCCAGGCTGCCTTCGGTCCATCTCTCTGTAGAATCTAGTCGTGCCACAGAATGGAACCATGACCTTCATCCGCCTTAATGTTACCAAAATCACAGCCATCCACTCTTCTCAACATGGTTCACAATAATGTCGAGCCCTACGGATGCCACTGGAGCAGGTGATAGTGACACGCCCGCTGCCTCTCCTGCTGACTCTGCCGGAGGTCGTTAAGCCGGGGATGAAAGGACATAGCCGGTGCCGTGAGCTAGGATGGATGCTATACTTAAACACGGAATCGCTTTGGATCCGTAATGCCCGGGGAATGCTCCGTACCTTGTTAGCTGATTACATCATAGATGCCGCCCCTGCAGTAAATCTGGGCTTCAAGCTACAGTCCAACTCCTAAATGATTGTTCGCGCGCTACTTGACGGCTTGGCTACAGCCCTCGGACCAAAACTACTGCCCCAGCATTCTTTTTCTATTTTTGAGGGGTTGATGATGATGGAAACTTGATGCCTCAGGGAAGAGGTTTCAAGGCCTTAGCGAGCAAAATCTCATGGCCTTGAATGTTGGAATTCAACAAGGCCTAGATAGATATTTTTCTACCTTAACCCGCTGCAGAATGCTTCCCGACTGTTCATGTGTTGCACAAACAACCCCCTTGATACTCACCAAGTCGCAGGCTAACAATCTTTCGGGGGGGTTGGATTGTGTACCTATCGAAACTCTCCGACGCGGAGGCGGCTTTTTTTCTTGGCTTCCTGTCAATCAGTGACTGAGGGTCCCCAGGAAGCCCACATAATCGGCGTAACCTGTACCAGGTCAATATTTAAATAGGCGATGCACGCCGACCTAAAATGCTAGCCGGGTCTATTCATTACGGCAAATCCACACATAATTCAGTCTCGTTGAGCTGGTAGGTGCCGTAGGGCTGGTTGCTTGCCCTCCAAACATGGTGGCCTGGTTTTTTTTTGATCTTTTCTTTTCGCCAAGCCTTTTGTTGTCACCACTCATTGGCTGCTTGATGTTAATATTATTGACCTTTTGGTTAAATTTTAACTAACGTGATGTCGTAAAATCTTGGATTAACTCCGATATAAAATAGACTGGAAGCTCTCAGCTTGCTTTTATGTTCATATTCGTTGGTGTTCAAAAGGACGTAATCAAAGATGAAACTTGCACAGTGCATGTCATGTCAGCGACTGGACATTGTTTGCGAGAGAGAGAGAGAGATTGGCAACGGCTTTTGAAAGTTTCCCCGCAAAAGTGCTGTCTTTGAGAACAATTAGAGTTAAAACGCTAAAGTTATTGGGCAGTACTACAATCAATCATGATTGATGATTGACAAAAGTGGGACTTAAGCTGAAGCTCAAAGTATCACCGCTGTGCAGCATGCCCAGGTGAGATCCTCCCGTCGTTACGTTTTGACGAAACCTAGGTACCTTAGTAATATTAACCGCGCAATACCCCACAGCGTACCATTAAAGGTGTCCGACCATCCAAGGTGGCAGTATAGGATTTTACATGCTGACAGTTAACCCGTATAAATAGCACTCCCTTCGCTTACGCAACACATTCCAGTCGCCAGTCACTTCTTCGCCTCAACATTGATAAATGCCTATTCGCATGCATTTTCAGTTGATTTCCACACCATGGGAAACAAAGCATCTGTCCCACAACCCGGGGCTCGTCTCAAAGTAATTGGCGCCGGATACGCCCGTACCGGCACTGCATCGCTAAGCGAAGCGCTTTCCATTCTCCTCGATGGGCCCGTCTACCATGGTGGCACGCAAATCACACGAGGGTCTCCATCGACTATCCGCGCCTGGATCCGGCTATTCAACCACTACCCTCCCAAACGCCATTCCGACAAAAGCCTCATCCTCTCCACCCTCGATCGCGAGTTCACCGGATTTGTCGCGGCAACAGACGCACCCGCCATTTTCCTCGTTCCGGAGCTCCTAGAACTCCACCCGGATGCTCTCGTTATCTGTACAGTTCGCGACGTAGCGGCCTGGGAGCGCAGTATTGGTGCCGTCGCGTCGCTTTCTACGCTCTGGTTCTTGCGCGTGGTTCTTTTTCCGTTGCCAACAATGCGTCATTTCGTCGACTATATTGACTGTCTCCGTCGGGTAACCGTGGGGCTATACGGTGAGCGAGAACCCCTGACGCGCGTCACCTGGGATGGACATATTGCGCGGCTGAAAGAGGTGGTTCCGGCGGATCGGTTGCTGTTTTATGATGTCCGAGAGGGGTGGGAGCCCTTGTGCAAGTTCCTTGGGAAGGACGTGCCGGACGTGCCGTTTCCAAGGATAAATGATGGGGAGGCGATTGAAAGGATGGGAAAGGAAATGATCATGAAAGGGCTGTGGAGGTGGATGGGAATTTTGGTCGCTTCCGGGGTTGCGGTAGCAGCGTGGAAGATGAGTTAAAAGAGCAGGGGATATTGGACCCAGTTTCAGATATGTACTTCGCACATGGTAAAGAGTGAGTGGGATTGGAACCGCCCAAACTCCCCTAGGAATTAACGATACCATCCTTCAATCCACCATCATCCACTCATATGAGTTAAATAGCAGTATGAGAAACCCAGTTGCCAAGATTCTTGAGTGTTCATTTTGGATGGGCGAAACAGAGGTTATTTGCTCTTTGCTGCAGCGACGGCTGTCCGGTGATTGACGCGGGCCGTAGCAATGGTGTTCACCTCTTCCAGCAACGCCCTCACCTGTTCGGTATCTATCGCATTAATGTAAGTGACGGGGATCTGGCGAGTCGGGAATTTGATATCTGCTTTTAGGAATTTCTCGGTAATCATCTTCCGCATCGAAATCACGTCGTCGGGCTCGCCGTCGTAAGGGAAGTGTTCTTTGGGCGGTGTGGTTCGACCCTGGGATACCTTTTCCGCAAAGACATCGGCTTGGGTAAAATTGAGAAAAAAGGAAGTCTCGTGAAACCATCTAGAGTTGCAAATGCTGTGCCAGAGGTCAAGTGACTCCACGAGTTGGTTCTGGAGATATATAAGTTGGAGCTTGATCATCCACGCTCAACTTCAAAACAGCACTTACCTGTTCACGATCCTCAATGAGGCATTTGTCATAGCCACCTAGCGACACTTGAAACAGAATAATGTCAACCTTGTCGAAACAGTGAATCCACTTCTTCCGTTCGGACCGGGTACCGCCAACATCGAAAACACGATAATTATACCCAGGCGTGTTGAAAACGGTTTCTGTGATTCCCGTGGTCCTGAGTCGCGATTTTGTAATATCCTGAAACGTCGGTATGTAGTCCGGGGAGAGAATCCTCTCGAGATTCTCCATGAAGCTGTTGCTCAAGAGGGTCAGTATGTCTGAGTCCACATTAACAAAGAAACACACAGGCAGGCCCACTAGCAGAAGTTCACCATGTCATTGCTGGGGTGTGTTTCGAGAAGGCGCTGCACGTCCTCGCTTCCCCAAATCTTGGAGAATGGCCGAAACGCACTTTGACGAAGAGTATTCATGTCCGATACGTTTCTGGCAGAGTCCCAGGCATCGTATATATATTCAATCTCCTGGATGTATTCCTGCACGCAGGGTAGTCAGCCAGCAAAGTAGAGCGAGTGGGCTTACGCATACCTTGAGGTTATCCAGTGGGCCCCCAGGCTCCGCCAACTCGGCATATGCATGATCCTCACTCTCCCAAGAAGTGACGTAGTGGCATATGTTACCAAATATTATGGGTGCCCAGCTCTCTCTTTTCGGCCCTGAAAATTCCTTGTCGTCGTTTGGGTCACTGAGGATATGGATCAACTGTTTCAGTAGTGTCGACTTGGCGCTCAATGAGGCTCCTGCTCTACGACTTTAGTGAACGAAATTCCAAATGGAGTGGTTATGATAACGTGAGCTTACCCAGCAAAAGTACTTTGACATCCTCCTTGCTGTAACGATCCAGAGTTGGTTGTGTTACCGTCACCTTTGGGGCTCGGAGGGACGTTTTGATGTTGATACGCCAGGCACGGTCGTAAACCTTGCTGCCGAGCAAGTCGGCATCAAAATTAAACACCCGCGATATCTTTGATAAGTTGTCGGTAAAGGTGCTTCGCAGCGACCCGTCATCCCGATGAACAATCAACGATGCCGAGTCCTTCTCAACCCGACTGATAGCGGTTCTTGTACTTTTTTTCTCAAGCAGCTTTTTCTGCTCGGCGAGGGCGTTACTGTTGCATGCCGTCAGGAGAAGATTGAGAGCCCCCGTTTGCTGCTCAACCATCTTCTGGATTTCGCCAATGTTGCGGCCACCCAGGACCAATTTGACCTTGGCAATCGTGCCCAACTGTCCGCTCGCATCCCGACGCAACCCGCTGAGATGCGAGTCGATCCTTGAAATGAGCGATTTGCAGCAGAGAAGGACAGAGTCTAGGTCTATGGTGAGCTGATGGTGGACCCCGTAGGCTCCCGACGACTGGAACCATTTTTGGATTTCGGAAAGCGCAGCCCGCAGCACCAGAAGCTGGGTCTGGAGGCTAAGAAAGGCAAGCTGTGCATCTTTCCACTGTTCGGCGACCCAGTTTATCAGATTGATGGTGCGCGAGAGCATGTCGATTATGCCCCCGACTGAGGCAGCTGCACCGATACACGTGAGGGGGTCGGCCATTTTTCTGTGTTCATTTCCTTCGGTGTATGTGTGGTAATGGGCAGTGATTGTGGGCCATGGTGGAATTGAGAGGAATGTTGATCAGCTGATTGAGCCTGGAGCTGAAGTGAGAGATGGGTGATGCGGGGATGTTGTCGAGCGGGGAAAGCGCAGCTCCTGGCAAGGCTCTCTCAGTGCAGGCAGGCACAGGCAGCGGATGCTTCCAGATCCGCACCAAAATCTCAAGGTTGCTTGAACTAAAGGTTAGCCTAATCTTGATTAGATGTACACTTCCGGTGGAGGGCAATTATGTGAATACAAAGTACGCAAGTTTATTGCGATTTTGCGAGAGGGAGCCACATCACAGATGGCAGTCAATTGTTGAACCTGATGAGATGTTAGTCACCTATCTTTAACACTAATATTCCACAGCATATTCTGTTACTAGGCTAGTGGCGCTGCTCCGGTTCCCGTAATTCTTCTGCCTCTTTGTCTTTTGTGATTGTTCGCATGAAAGATATGCCTACACAACCACGTAGTGTAACCGTTCAAGAGTCTCGGATTCTGATCATAGCTGAGAAAACCCCGGGGCCTCTCCTGGAAGAGAGACATAGTTGACGCGCGGTCAATCCTTCGAACATTGAATGCCAAGAAACTTTCAACCCACGCTGCCTCCCTTGCCATTGTCGGTTGGTGAAGCTGGGACAGTGGCAAATACTTTCACGCACTGGTTAGACTGCACTTACTTGATTCATTGGCAAAAACATTCTGTGATTGTCAATAAGGCTCCAAAACACGAGCCGGCTACCTGGGTACCCACGATCAAGCATGCAGGGTGTGAATGCAACCCAACAACCACGGCTTGTTCCGCCCACGGCCGACGGCGTAAAAGAGGCAATGTGCTTTGTCAATAACCATTGGTCGGATGGCGCAATGGTAGCGCGTTACTTTCCGGTTCATCGCTAGCTGGTAAAGGTTCTGGGTTCGAGTCCCAGTTCGATCGGTTTCATCAAGTTCACTTCACTAGGTGTTCTTGCCCCCCCTTTTTTTGCTCCTTTTTCCTTCAGAGAATATCTATGCCCAGCGGCGCCATCTATTACTTACTCGTGCCTAAGTTGTCCTGACTTTGCAGTTACAAATACATCATCACCGTAGTCCTCCCACCGATCATTCTTATCGGCCGGAGCACGAATGCCTCGGTCCCCACCGACATAAACCCCTGGGTCTCGGTCTCGGAGGTCCACTAAGCTCAGCCCACTGCCATGTCCGTCTCCAGCTACAACACCGCTGGGAACGTGACGATTCTTTTGCCACACAACCTTCCCACGAAGCTTCTTCCCAACCGTCCGACCGCTGGTGCTGGACTGTTTCGTGGCGTATCCGATTTCGATATCCGGATACAGGTAGGGCCGACTTATCCCAAGTGATGCGAAGACGCCGGGGAACCAGCGGCGTGCCAACGGCCAGAGTGATGGGGCTGATGCTGCCACTATGGCGAGGTTCAGCTCGACACAGGTTGTGACAAAACCGATCGAGTAGTTGCGGTCGGATGGCTTGAGATAGTACATGCGAATCGTGTAATACAAACGGACACCGCTGATGATATTGACCCTAACCCCCAGTATGCCATGGTCAGTCTCTCAGTCCTGATGACGGACAGTCCAAACACGGAGAAATAGATGCGAGACTCACACTGTGCCAAGCATAAAGACGCCCAACAGGGCATTCCGCACCCTTCTGTTCACTTTCAGATCCAGAAATATCCAAAAGGGAACCATGAGGGTCAGGATATCCGTTATCATATTCACCACGGCCTGGGAGATGGAATAGATCCTCCGTTGCAGGCACTGCCCCGACTTACTCTTGGCTGCCGTGGGTATGACCCAGAGTGTTCCCACGGGCAGACACTGTATGATGGCCAGCACCAAGAAGCAAATCATCTGTAGGACGTTGATGGTGATAATGACCCAGCAGGCGATACGGACACGTTGTTTTGTTCCACCGATGCGGAGGAGAAAGAGTAGCGCCGAGACTTTGATGAGACCAAACATGATGTTGTATAAGAGTTCGTTGATGAACATCCAGAAATCGCCGAGGTTGTCGGGGAGAGGACTAGGCACCTCGGGAGTGTGGATTCCCCAGTAACCTGTGCGAACAGCTGTACGACACAATCAATACTTGCTGTCAAGTAGAGTGCACGGAGATGCGTACTGAACCCCGACATTACTCCCTGAGCAACAGAAAGTATCTTTTTTTTAGGATAATGATAAGTATACGCCGCCAAGGCTGTCGGTTTTGTGCAAACTCACCACCGCAACGAAGATCATCCAGTCATCTGCAAGTATCGCCGTGAGCAACTTGAAGCGGCAATACATGGGGCACAGAATTAAACTCACCGACCCAAAACCCCTTCCCAAGACGACAGCTGACCACTCGAAGCCCACATACTATGAGGGAGAGCAGCACCATGAAGGCGATAATCGCAAAAGCAAAAGCTTGCAGGCCGCTATACGGGTACGGACCATAGCGACTCGGATCGGGCTCGACCACAAAGGCGTCTGACAATGGAAGTGGAATCCACTTTGTTTCGTCTACCGCCTTGGTGTTGTTGCTTTTGACACTGGAGTTGGACATGATGGCAAAAAATTGCCAGCCAGCAGCTGGGTTTGTGTGCGTGAGTGCGTGATGCACACGCGTGGAGAAAGAAAAAAAAAGATCAGATACAGGTGCCAAGGACAAAACAAAAGAAAAAGTAAAGACAAGGGTTTTTCAAAAAGAGTCCGAGGGCGCAATAGGGTCGGGGAAAAGAAGGAAGGTCCACCCATCCCCATGCGCCGATGTGTCGTGGTTTGGTGCTGTCAATGTGTGGCGCGGCGGCAAGTTCCAAATGCCTCAGTGCCATTTCATTCCCTTCCCTTCCTTTCCCAACATTTGGGACTTGACGCGCAAAAAGGGCCAGGCCAGCAACGCCACCCAATCACAAATTTCAATGAGCGGGAATCTAATGCTTGTTCGAATTGCAGCCAATGCTTTGATCCTGCGCCGCAGACGTGCTCCGTTCGTTCCAAGTCCCTCCGCAACAAGCACGTTAAACCCCCCCCAGACGGAAGGGAACGAACCCTTGTAGGCGTTTTTCCTTCTCTTCAATCGAATTGGGGAACACACACACACACACAGCCCAGGGGCGTGGGTGTTGGTTGGTTATCCAATCAAATAGCCGGTGTCGCACGGCATACCGTAGTATTTCCTGCCCTCTCTCTATCTCTTCCGGGGAAACAACTTCGTGCCGCCTGCCGCAGGATCACACACAGACGTCTCCTGGGAGGGGAGGGATTGCAACAATGCGGGAGGGAATCGACTCGGGACCGAGACGGGACTTTTTGTCATTTCATTCCCTCACCCGGTGAGTCCTTTTTTTTTCCATTCCGTTGGTTTCAATGTCTGGTACCTAAGTTGTGCGCCGGCAGGTGAGAAATTCACCATGGGGTTATGCGCTAGGAGCCAAGCCCCGATTTCATCGCGATCAGCCACTACAGGGGCATATCACTGTGCCGCATGGCGACATCCAAGGGGAAGCCAAAAAATTGCGGGCTCCTTTCGGGGATATCTGATTCCAATCTGTGACGCTTTCTCCGGTGACTCGGACCCGGAGTCCTTCTCAGTACGCAAATAAAAAGTCCCATGGGATCCGATGGCCACAATGAAAACATCTGATCTCAACTGGGTCTGGTAGCACCTTGCAGGCTGGGTCTGGTATGTCCGAGATCGCACTTTATGGTTCACAGAACACACAAAGAAAAGTTCTTCACAGGGCTGTACATGTACATGTACTTTGACGAGCTGGCTGGGGACCAGACGGGACTGGACAGGCATGTAGCCAGGGTAGAACAAACTTCTTCCGTCATCACTCTATCCCCTCTCCAGTCAAGTCTGGCCCCCTCCCCGCATCGAATTCACCCCGGCAAGTTTTCACGCGGGAAGTCTACGTAGGTAGCGATGCTCAATACTACTGGTCTAGATTGTGTCCTCGCCGCCGCATAATGTAATGCGCTCATATTGGGACTGGGACTGGACGGGACTGGACGGCACTGGCACTGGCACTTGCACTAGACTGGGAGCGAAGGATCACCCCGCCGCCGCTTACCAGTTGATCTCTGTCCACGGATGAAACATGCACACATTCACACGGCGACGTTAGCTGTATTCTGCTGTATGTCACTAGACGGAAACTCGGCTCTTGAAGAAACAATGTGAATCACACACACACACACACACACACACACATGCACTTGATGGGCACTGGAGTTTGTGTACGTAATACTGCAGCTATTCTTAGCGTCGGGCGCAAATCTGAGCAAAAGAACCAACACTTTCCCCAAAGGTTCCAGTACCTTTTTCTCTCTCGTCCACAAGTTTGACATTACTGTTGGCTGAGGGAATTAGCGAACTGCACCTCCAGTCTGGGGTATAACCCATGGGTAGGTAAGGTACGTAGGTAGCATCCAAACCCCCCGCGTGGCAAGCTCCGGTGCAGATTATTGGTCTGGGATTTTCGTGGGTACCACAAGACACACAGCTGTCATGCCCTTTCAGCGTCTGCCAAGACCCTTGCTACACAATTTTCGGGATAGTTACATGTAGTGTCACACCAGGAACGAGTAAAGGTCCACGACAGCGTGAGACAGATGAAGTGGAAAGCCGTGAGATTGTCTAGTTTTATTTCCTTCTCCGACATAGGCAGGAGATATATCAAATCCAGTCTCCAATGTATCCCAGGCTTCATGTTCGTGTCACTTCAATGTGCCTGCAACGTTTTCCCATTTTTCGAGTACCTTCGTGTCGAGAATGACAGAGCAGAGTGAAAAAAATACCATTCCCCACCGAATCGCCATTGTAGGCGCCGGCGTATCCGGTTTGGTTCTAGCCCATGGACTGCAAAAGGCAAGTTTTCCCAGACATGCACTCAGACCAGACCAGACCAGACCAGCCACCCCTTGCGGACATGGGTAGAACACTAACAACATGAACAGAATGGATTCCAAGTAACAGTCTACGAAAAAGAAAACTTCATCGGCGAACGCGTCTGGGAATGGTCCATGATTGTGCACTGGGCGCTACCCACCCTGCGCACGACGCTTCCCGAAAATGTCTTTGCCAACCTCCCCCGCGCACACGCAAATCCCTTCTATCCGTATACCAACCAACTTGAGTCGTTGCCTTTTTACAATGGCGTGACCGGCGAGTATGCATTCTCCATGACGGCCGAGTTTCGACGCATGTCGAGGACGAGGATGCGTAAGGTCTGCGCGGAAGGTCTGGATATCATCAAATGGGGAACCAAAGTGGTAGACCTACAAATGGACGAGACCGGTCCGGTGACTTTGGTTATGGAAGATGGCACGCAAGCCACAGCCGATCTGGTGATTGGCACGGATGGGTCGTCGTCCATGATCAGACAGTGGTTGTTGGGAAAGGAACTCGGAACAACAAAGTCATCGGAGTGGGCGATCGGAAGTGGTATCATCAAGTACACGGCCGAGCAGACAGCGACGATCATGAAACCGAGTGAAATATGCGCCTGCAGTACTGGGCCAGATGGGTTGGTTTTGTATGCAAGTACGTTCTCTCATTTCATCATGCCCCAGTTGAAAATAAGCACACTCACCTGCTACAGCAATCGATGCCAAAGACCAAAATGATCGAGCGGGTTACAGTCTCCAGGTTGTGCGGATCTGGAAAAGCAATGAGCCAGGGTGCGAGGGGGTCGAGGCCATACGCAAGATAAAGGCCAGCGTGTCTCCCGAATTCATCTGCGAGCCTTTCTACTCGGCCAGCCAATGGATTCCGGAAGATTCGAAGCCGGTCTTTGTGCGTCAGTTGCGGTATTGGCCGACTACGCCGTGGGACAACAGGGGAGGGAGGGTAACGCTCGTAGGCGATGCGGCGCATTGCATGCTTCCCAGTAAGTTCAGTCTCACCCAATCTCTAGTCATGTCAGGTAATACGTAGGTATTTGTAATCACTGATCTCAGCTGATCTTATTTCCCTCAAAAAAAGACCGGGGTCAAGGACTGAACCACGCGTTGAACGACATTGACACTTTCATGGAACAGATTACAAAAGTGAAGGATGGTTTTTGCAGCATTCAGGAGGCTCTAGCCGCTTATGAAGCCGAGGTATTTGTACGCGGCAAAACGGCGGTACTTGAGTCTTTGGAGGATTCTAGAGCTATTATGACGACGCAAAACTTTGAGGGATCCAGACAGGCCAAAAAGGGGCTGGCAAAGTGACTAGACTATGGGGTCATCATTAGCGTATTATTGCGTTAAGAGTTCCAAGTTAAACCCGTTGAGAACTGTTTACGGGTTGTATTGTGTTTTAGTACCACTCTGTTGGGAAGGGGGAGACCACCGCCACCACCACCATGATACACGCCCATTATTGAGGACATTTAGGGATTACAGGCAGATTTTGCTGAGACCACCTCTTGTTGTTTTTCCACGGTTCATGTGCGGGAGCGGTAGAAATATATCATGAATTAAAACAGAATGCAATCGCTATCAGGGTATCACAGATTCTTCAAATTCAGGGTTCACCCAATCCGGGCTTCCGGACCTCTCACGTATCCCCTGTCCAAACTTATGAAGCAGCCCAATAACCGGGATACAAAAAAACACAGTTATGATGGCGTGCCCTGCAAAGGTCCACGTGAAGCCCACATTCTCAACCCACGGGACGATAAAAAACGGGTCGACAAACGCAGACATGTTGAGCATGACGGCATAAAATGTCATGGTTGCCATGCTCTGCATGGGGTATGCGTCGACGACGTAGGAGCAAATGGCAGTGTTGCCCATTTGGATACCAGCGCCAACTGAAGGAACAGTTAGCATGGTCAAATCAATGACAGCTGGCGAGAAGGACTTACATAGAGCAAATGCCACTTGTCCCACCATAAAATGATATCCATAGTCGATACTAATGCCCCAGACAATCAGACCAACGGCGGTCAAGATCGCAGCCGGATATACCAGCCACAGACGCATCTCGGCTGTCTTGTGGTTGTTGTTTGACTTGGCTAGTTTGACGACAATCTTGTCGCTGAGATGGCCGGAGCATAGGACCTCAGAGATTAACGTGCCAACAATCAGACCGATATAGAGGAGCCTGTTTCCAAGTTAGCATGTTTGCGTATGCGGTATGTTGACATTCGGATGAAACTTGGAAAGGGAATCCCAAGGAAT
>Ga0247760_1002683_pt1 | contig 12922 bp, 13 predicted proteins | sample UWRJL171409R4_FD_179936 | JGI IMG/M metagenome (GOLD analysis project Ga0247760, IMG submission 179936) | Plant litter microbial communities from Arlington Agricultural Research Station in Wisconsin, United States - UWRJ-L171-409R-4 | ecosystem: Environmental > Terrestrial > Plant litter >...
ACCGAGGGGAATACCGGCAGCGGCACCAGATCATCTGGATCTGATGGTGGTAGCTGCTGCTGCTGCTGCTGCTGCTGCTGCGCCATATGGTGCACGTACTGATTGATGATCATGCGGTTCGGACAAGCGTATTCTAGGCTCTCCCAGAGGACATGGGCATTACGGTAGAATACCTTTCGAGACGGGACTCGCGAACGGTAGATTGGGAGGATTTCGGCGAGGGTGGCTAGGTACCAGGGGCAGAGGGAAAAGTTGTCAAAGCGGGTGCAGCAGTCGTGAATGTTGCAGGGGCGGTTGTTTGTTTGTTCTTCTTCTTCCTCTTCTTCTTCTTCCCTTTCGTCTTCATCTTCATCTTCCTGCTCTTCGTCTTGGGATCTGTCAGCCAGGTAAAAGGCTTGTTCTCCTTCATCTTGTGCTGCTTCTTCTCCAAATCCATCAACCATGCCAATGTCTTGATCCCTGCAGTTACACAACCGCAGGCTAATGGGATCATAGAAATCACCATCGTCAAGCGCGGAGAATGGCCGAGTGGAAAGGATGGGCTGTACATGGTGGCCTAGGTTGGCAAGGTGTGAGTGGGTGATGATGCACATTTTCTTTTCTTCCTGAAGATGTCACTCACTCACCTACGTACCTGACTTACCTGACCTTCCTTAGGTACCCCGGTAGCAGCAATACACAGGAACTGTAGTGAGGAATTAACCCTCCCAGTGCCAGACCGTGAGGTTTGCCTCAAAAGCAGTGAATTGCGATTCAACTTACCTGGGGTCGATCGAAAATGGCCTTTGCAAGAAACCAGACGTCGCAAGTTTACGTGTACTTATTGCGTGGACTGGACCAATTGACCTTAAATATGTTCCCGGTAAAGGCTGTCTCTACTACTATTCTGCCAAACAAACAGTTCTCTCTCTCTCGCATTTCGTCTCACAAAGCTATTGATCGCTTTAGCTCTAACAAAGACACAAAGGGGGGCCACTGTGCTGCTGTTGGGTGTTGTCAATAGGCCCCACTCGGGTTCCTTCATGCATCAGGAGACTGTCAGACACAGCGTTGCGGGATCACATGATTCTTGCGTCAACCCGCCGATATGCACACGGCCTACCTATTAGAGCCCCTAGATCAGCCCATCTCCATATCCTCGCAAACTCAGAGTCGCAAAATCCAAATCTAAACATGTGTATAAAGTGTATTCAAGGCCCCTCTTTAAGCCCTCAAACTCATTCAATCCCACCGACGTTCTGAATACCTACCCAACTTTTCTTCAACAGCTCGTGCACTATGACCAACATCATGATGATCCCCACCATCCTCCTCTCCAGTCTTTTTTACGCTACCCTCGTCTTCTGCGCCGGATTTTTCTGCGGCTGCATTCGCGTTCCCATTCTCGAGCCTCTCATCGGTCCGCGCTACGCCCAGCTGCTTGAGATACCGATAATGATGGTCCTCACCCGGCGTTGTGCCCTCTTGACCACCGACAGGATCAGAATATCATCTGGTCGGGCGGAATCTCAATTCATGTATGCGGCAGTGGGGGTGCTTGCTGTTGTGTGGCTTTTGGCCGTCGAGATTTCAGCCTATATCCTCCTCAACCCAACAAAATCTTGGCCGGATCTTCTCTTGGAGAGGGATCCGGTTGCGGGTGCAGCTTTCGCAAGCGCATTGGTGTATATGACTGTGTTACCCGGGCGGCTAGCTGTGAGAAACCGAAGAGAAAGACAGTGAACTTATTTGGCGGCGTGGATGTCGACTACTTCGAATCGCTCTGAAAAGACAACAGAAGGAGACGGGCGTGTCACCGCAGCCACTTTTGACCAGCCCTCCTCTTTAGCTCCGCCATAGTCACAGGAAATCCGCTAATAGGGATTCTCTTGTCGCGTCTATGAAGTTTGACGCCCAAAACCAGCGGGCCTAAACTTCCCTTCCTCACAACAACCGTATATGGCACTCGGAATTTAGGCACAGCGTGCCCGACTGCCCCATGAACATGTGCGTGTGGATCGTTGACAACCATCATGTCCAGAGCCGATGCACGTCTCGGAATGGGTCCTTCTCTGACGGCCATACGTATAGGCTCCCAGTGGCCCGGCGGAAGCTGCTGTACTCTTTCCACCAGATTGGCATCCCCGACTGCTGCATCGAGCTGTGTGAACGCGAAACCATCCACTAACTCGAGTAGCTGTACCAATTGTGGGGTTTGATGTCCTAACCGACACCTAATGGTCCCACAGAGCACATCATTCGTCCTGTCAGAGAGTAAAACCGACGGCTGGTCCTGAATATCGTCGTCGGGCTCAAAGAAGAAGAGATTTGCAACGAGGGTGTCGGCAACAAGCGCAATTTCCGCCTGTGCTGTGCTGCTGGTCCATGCTTCCATTCGTTCTTGCAGATCCGGAATCATCTCGTAGTCGTACAGGCGGACTGGGTCGTCACCACCTCGGATCGGAGGGTCCAGTCGGTACAACCGGGGGCGAACATGTGGCGGGGCAGACTGTGTGACAAAGTTGAACCAGGTCGCTTTGGAGTCCATCTGTCGTTGGAACATTGCGCGGAGAGTGGCGAGAAACCCCAGATTGACCAGCGCTGGCATCTCGGCTGGCTTGGCATCCTGCATGCCAGTCCCAAGCGACACGAGCGCATCGAGTGTCCCTGTATCGCCCGGCCAGAGCTTCTCCATCTCGTGGTAGGCGACTTCAGCCGGGCAGTTAGCCCAAACAGCACCATCAACATAACTTGTCCCCAGCTCTGGTTTCTCAAATGCTGGTAAGTAGTAAGGGGCTGCCGATGTTGCCATGGCTGCTTCCCAGATTTTCATGTCCTTATTAGCATCCTCTTCTCGCTCAAGACAGGCGCTACTCTCGGTGGAAGAGGAGTGGTTGTAACTCGCTATGAGGCAAGCTGTCTTTCCCCCGTCTTTGGCCGAGGTAACCGCAACACGGGTTCCCGACGACATGAGCTGCGTGTGGAGTGCTGGGGCAAACAATGCCGTGTCCTTGGGTGTAAAGTAGTCCTGCAGACCCTGGCGGAGGTTCTTGGAACCGAACACGCTGTCACGCACCCTGACAACTATCTTTCCGTACTTCAACAACCTGCTGAAAACACTTTGCTCAAATGTCGCAGATGAGACTTTCTTGAAGAAGGTTATCATCTCCGGTAGAGAATCGCTACCCTTCGTCGACATCGCCAAAGCGAGAGCGATAATCCCGCCTAGACAATGAGTTAGATTTGAGCAGGTTGAGCAAGGCCCAAGCAAGATTTGCAAATCTATGACTTACCTGTTGAAGTGCCGACGATGAGGTCGAATAGAGCTTTCAGAGGCAGTGGATCGAGTCCAACTGCACCATGCAATGCCTTTAGGACCGATAACTCGACGATGCCACGGATACCACCTCCGTCTAGTGCCAGAATGCGAACCCCTGAGCACCGTGGCTTCAGCTGCACAAGATGGGAGTTACGGCCCTTTTCCTCCCAACACAACCAACACTGAACATTCCACGCGCACTCGAAGTGTTGCGAAACATCGCCTAGCTCCTGGACGCAACGTGGGCAATATGAATGTCCACAGGTGAGAACATGGTCAGGTATCTCTTGCAGGCACCCAAGGCAGGTCTTGTTGGTCTTGATGTGTTTCCACAGATGGTGGTATGTGCCATGAATCCATTTACGGCTATCACGAAGCCTGTGTTCGGCCGTTCCAACCTGGTGGTGCGGATCTGACGGGATGAAGTTCTCTTGATATAGTTGAATGAACCTTCCCTGAATGTCGCGAATCCACTCGCTTTTGGAGTTATCTGGACGCCATGGCCTGGAAGGAATGAAGGGCCCAGGCTCGATTTGCTGGTTCTGGGATGTGTGGCGGTCGTGATGCAGCTTGTTGGCCGGCCGTGAATTGCACGGCTGTCCATCGGGGAAGACGAAGCGGCACTTCTCGTATTCGGACACATACAGTTCGACGGAGCTCTTGCATATGGGATATAAACCGCGCTCAAAAACTTCGGCGGGGTTCGTGGCTGCAAAACACAGTCATTCAGCGGTGAAAACACTCTTTGGATGACACTTACGCTCGAAGTTTCGGTGCGTAAATATCAACAATGCGACCGAGATGACGTCCTTCGCCATGTCGTCCACTTCGTTGGCGTCGGTTTCGAAGATATGTCTCAAGAAATTCGCGAGATGCTCACGCATTGACTGGGGGTTCGGATTGTCCTTTCTGGCGGCGATGTGGAAGTCAAAGGGCTGCTCAGAAGTTGTAAAGTGCTCGAATGCGCGGTTGAGGATATGCGTCAGGGCGGGCACGTTGTACTGCATGACGCTCTCGGCACGCAGTTGCAAGCCCTCGCGCACTGAATCCTCTATTGTGATCCGTAGCCGCTGGTACTGTAGAAATAGCTCCTGCGGCTTGCCCTTGACTTTGCCTCGGTGCGGGACGTAGCAGCAGGTGATCTTGTTGAACAATGCCTTGTACAGCCGATCATTGGTGGTGATACGGTCGACAAAGCTCCGGTCCTTTTTGCCGTTGTACTCGTTGACGAACTCTTGTAGAATCGAAGACTCGTGCCAGAGTTTGGGGTAGTCGCTGTCGTAGAGATACAATCGCTTCAGGACCTCGTTGTCGTAGAGTCGCGAATCATGCAGATCGTTGGCCATGTTACGGACGATGATGAGTGTCTTTCGCGAAGGGTGGTTGACCGACTTGTGTACCGCCTTGGAGGCCCATTCCAAAACTCTGGTCAGTTCAGACTTGATTTTGGCGTCTTCTTTGGTCACGAACACGATGACGTCGCTGATGGCGTAGAGAAAGCGTGCGTAGAATAGGTCGATGCCATCCTTGCCACGATCTGAATAACACATGGCGCGGACCGGGTAGGTAAGCGTCGCTTCGCGCCGTCGCGAAGGTGAGCGATGGCGAGGGTCTGCCGAGAAATTGCGCCCCCGGACAGCGGGGTCGAGACCTCTGCCAGGTGAGGCTGGTACATCAGCAGATTCTTCAGCACGCTCAGCGCCCGTTTTCGAGCCGGTTTTGAAGCCCTCGCAGTCTGCGAATAGAATGGGGTATTGGCTAGCGGCAAGGCCTGATGTGATTGTGCGAATGCCCTCATCTCGATAGAGGTGGACTCCACATGTGGTGGGGTAGGTGAGGTCGTTGAGGAAGCCTGATTTGGTCACTGGGCCGTCCTCGCTCCGTTGGCCGATCGCCGCTGCGAAGTTGGTCAAGGAATCCTCATTCGAGACATGACCCGGACTGATGATGCCCATCAAGAGCATGGCGCGGACCAGTGTTGACTTTCCGACCGACGTGTCGCCGACAAAGGACACAAAACTCGGGTAGTGCCGTTGGTTGTCTTGGTTCCCTGACAGGTTGGGATCGCAGAGCTGGGCGAAGCGGTCGTAGACGTGGAGGTCAGGTCTTCCGCTGAGCGGGTGATCCCTCTTGATGTTGAACCATCGCGCCAGCTCATCGCGCTGGTGCATGCGCTTTTGCTTCGCGGGGTCCGTCTCCTTGCGCGTGACTGCCTCAACAAAAAGCTGGGGCAGTGGGTGGATCATTTCGTGTTTCTGGGCCCCCTTCACCGATTTGGGCAGGTGCGTGTCCCAGCAGGTCTCATGCTGCGTGCAGAATTTTGTGGAACAGCCATCAACGGTGCAGGCAATGCAGAAAAAGGGCTCGTCATTGACGCAGTATGAACACTGTCGAGCCGTGAGAATTGTTAGGTCTGTCCTGTTGCACTCACTACAGGCGGGTTCAACGAGAAGAGGCCGATTTTCGTTTTCCTGTGTTTGATCCTCGCTGCTTTGAGATCGCCACTCGTAAACTTGTGCTGGCAGTTCAGCGCGGCCTGGTCTCTGATGAGGTGGAGACGTTGATGACCTGGCGCCGCCTATTTGCGCGTTGAGAAAAGGGGAATAAGACATGTTTGTCGGGCACCTTCAAGAATCTCAACATCTCCTTGGGAAGTGCAGCTGAGTTGGCAGTTCCAAGCAGGCGATGCCTGGGTTCTTATTGACGACCATGATACTTTTTCGCCCTTGGAAGGCTGCTAAGAGCTTCATCGATGCACATCGACACACAAGCAATACAAGGGAGGGATGCACTAACAATAAGTCAAGGGCCAAACAGTAGCTCCGCATGAGCTGAAGGAAGGGGGAAGATAAGCGTTTCGTTTGTTGCCCTCTTACTTGGAATGATGATGGGAGCCCGCAGAAAGGCACCAATGACGTCCTTTTGTTTCTTATCGCGACAACCTTGCATTTGCTATTTTTATTACATGCGTATCAGACAAGGCTCTCCTCCTCAATCACCCTGCGGGTTTTGCCGCGCCCGACCGACCTTGCGTCCGGTCATGCACCTTCTGGAGCTTGGGGCGGTCTCTCAACCTCTCTCCTCCACTCGTGCTGGGGGACCGCCTCCAGTTTCCACCTACCCGGTTTTTGCAGCACTTCAAATCCGGCATCCCATTTCCATCTGATAAAGAAGCGCACCACCATCAGCCCATACAGGATTACCAGTGTCATGACAAATGTATAACTGAAGCCGGCAAGAACCTCAACGATTTGATACCTGCGAATTAGGTGAGCATCATATCCTCATTTGTAAAAGTCGTATTTGCAATACTGACCCCACCCTTACACCTGGTGTTCGTTCTGGAAATGGGAGAGAGGAGTAACCATCCAGGGCGACAATTTCAGGGCTAGATACCGGATATCAATATCAGGAGAGGGGTCTTTCAAGGCTTAATACCGATACTACTGACCTTGCAAATGCCCCAGTCAAGATCATCCCAACAACACCGCCTCCGGTATGGATGGCAAAGATGTATAATGGCTTGTCTGCCAGCAAACCTCCCGTAAACTTTTTGAAAAAGAACACGGTACCCGCTGCAATGATGGCAATGAGAGCCGAACTCCATACAGGGACCTAATTGGCATGTCAGCACCTACACAACCACGCTAATCAGAGCTTACACATACGTAGCCAGCACCTGGCGTAATAGCGACCAGTCCTACCATCACCCCGTCACAGAACTGAGTGACGGATAGCGCCTTTCCTGTCTGAGATTCTTCCCTTTTCTTCTTTCGGCGTGCTAGGTCGTTCCAGAACCAAAAGAGCAGGAGAAAGCATGTTCCGCCAGCGCAAGCCGCCACGTGGGTTGAAATACACGCCGATACAGCCCGCATATTTCCGCCGAGCGCAGAGCCGCCGTTGAAGCCTAACCAACCAATCCAGAGTAGAGCGGTACCGAGAACGACGTTATTGGCATTGTGTGGTGGTTCGTTTGTGTGGTCCTGAGGGGTTAGAGCTGCAGAAGCAGGGTTGGAAGCAAGACCCGTAGAATCAACGGGAATGGAACGATGTCCGTGTTCTCGCGGCGGCGAAGCAGTAATGGGAGCCGTACCAGTGAAAACGGCATTGCTCCCCCGCGCGGGCGGAGAAGCCGGCTGGAGTGGCTGGCCGTTTGCGGGGGCGGGGGACCACTCCTGCAGCTCATGACCAAGAGCACCCACAGGCTGTTCCGAGGCTCCATGTTCGTCTTCAGGGTCTTCGACTTCGCTATAGTTGACAGCGTCGGGATCAGGTAGCACAGCTGGAGTCTCAGGAGTGGTCATTAGACTCGTCTTCCTTGCCTTCCTGGTCTCCAGGGCGTAGAAGACGTAGTATGCAAGACATGCTGTGCCTGACGTAACGTGTACCGCAGTGCCGCCCGCGTAGTCGAGAACTCCGAGCTGATTAGACCAGCCTGACCAATGCCAGGTCCATCGCGCAACGGGGATGTAGACAATCAGGGACCAAAGATTGATAAAGAGCAGAAACCGTCCTACCGGTACGTCGCTTGAGGGAAAATTGTTTGTTGTCTCGACCCGAACCGTGCCTCCGGATACCAATGCGGCCGTGAAGGAGGCAAACATGCCTTCGTACAAGACGAAAACAAGCTCGGGGATTTTGGGTCCGCCGGCGACGCCCACAGGACGGAGCAAAGGCCCCGAGAGAGCGAGGCCTGACTTGTCCCATCCATACCAAGATACACTGGGCGGTCCCGAGCTCGGGGGCACAGCGGGAGTGAACGCTAGAGTATACCCCCACAGGTACCACTGGAATCCGATGGTGGCTGCTGTAATTAAAGGAAGCCGAAACAACCTTAGCGATGACAACCGAGCGGAGGCTCCTGAGTAGAAGAGGCAAATAGCGGGCACCATCAGCCAGACGAGCCCCGACGAAAGGAGCATCCAAACGATGTCGGATCCTTGGAAGAAATTTTGAGGCTCATTTTGCAACTTTGAGATGGTCGCCTTCACATTCTTGGTTGTTGAAGCAGGAGCGACATCGAATACGAACTCCTCCATGCCGGATATGGTCCTTACGTCCGATTTTGTGAGTGTCGTCGCACCGCAGAAAGAAGCACCCGAGAATTCAGAGTTGTGAGAGCGTTGAGGAGAGGAAGGAACGATGCAGAGTTCAGAGCCTTTTTCGCGGCAAGTTCCGAGGGCTGACTGTCAGGCACTTAGGCTGTGACGCGCCTGGCCGCTGGGATGGGCCCTCACAGACAGGTGTGATAGTCACGCCACAGGTGGTCCTAGGTTATCGGCAAAGTGGCAAGCGGTTGCCAAAATAATCGGCACTCAGTACCTTGCAGTACTTTGTTGAACCCTTCAAGTCGCCAGGCTGCCAGGTATTTGAAAGTACTGTCACACCACCGACAGATCTCCTGACTATATCAGACTAACAGCCTCTGGAGCGACACCCAATAATTTCTGTTAGACGTTCATCGTCCACACAGGCCAAAATCTTTTGCAGTGCCGATTATTTTGGCAACCGCTTGAGTGGCAAACCACACTATTGATGACCAAGCGCCGATATCAGGTTGGCAGGTGGAAATTACTGCGTGTTTTGGCCAATGGCTCATCCACAAGCGCCGCAGCTGCCTGTGGCTTCATGGCGAGCGGGGGTCAAAGTTGGGAGCGCGCGTTCGCTCAGCCCAGAGCCTCGTCTCTCAACCCGCTCCGTGCCTGGGCGTTCTGACCGAATTTCCACTCCCGGACGCAGGCGGCCAGGAGCGTTGTGCACGGCGCCACTTGGCTTTGCGTTTCCTGTGCGCGCTGGCCTCTCATTCGTCGCGCTGAAAGGCCTTGGCGATATCTTATCAGTTGATAACAGCGTTGGGCGGCAGGCACGACGTCAAACCCCCATCCACGCGGGATGCCCAAAGGTTTTATTTGCAACCAGGCTTGCCAGGGAAGCGCAGTGCTGCGCCCTCGGATGTTCCTTGAGCTGGAGGCCGCCTCCCGACCGACTGAGACCCTGATGAAATCTAGTTTTTCTCTTGTTTCTTTTGTCGGTGGAATGACTCACGTCGACAAGGCTTCGCTCTTTCCCCCTTTAACGTTACCCCGCTTCTTTGCCAACGGCCCGGACCATCAATGATCGACGCAGAATGCCCACGCAGCACCCCAGAAATTCGGGCGACTTATTGATGGAGGTAGCGGCGAACATTTGCAGATATTCTCGGCGAGCAAGCAATGTCCCACTCCCTGCTACAACACCAAGCACAACTACCTTTACTACCGCACCCCCTACAACCACAACGGCCACGACAGCAGTTATTATCGGATCCCGAGTGTGTGAAGAAGTCTCTGATCGAGCTCAAAAGTATTACACATTTGTCCCTCCGGCTCTGTTCTATCGTTGAAGACGCACGTGAACAAGGGCGGGATAGTGTAAGTTTGGATTGTTCATCCGGCGACGGAACTTCTGCAAAAGCCCTAGCGTACGTCCTAGAAGAGTTGCCGAAGGCGACCGCTGACCCGCTTGGTGACGCATGCGACGTTTCAACATTATTCCGCATCTGTAATGCGTTATTCAAATATGAATGCCTTCCGACCGCCTTCGAGGGCTTGTGGGCAAGTCTTGCGCGGAGGTCGAGCGCGAGAGTCACGGTTGTAGGGTGCGGAGCGTCCTCAACGACAGGGGAAATGCGGTGCTGGAAGATGAAACAGCCACATGAGGATACCACGGCGCTTTCGGGCAAACTTTTGACGATCGCCTTGGTGCTCGGAGAAGAGAGTATACCTATTGAGGAGCGCGAGGAAAAAAGCGCCCTTGAGTCGGAATTGGTGACCGTGATATGGCGGTCTGAAGTCCGCAGGCTTGGTACATCGGTCTCAAGACTGGTCGACATAGAAGGTTAATATTACCCCCTCCGTTTTTGTGTCCGTTTTGTCTCGGTCTCGTGCTGACAGCGCCGTTCTAGCGATGAGGAGAGAGGAACTCAAACACATATTCGAAGACTTGAGGGATGCCAGAGATACACTCGCAAACGGTGACGACCAAGAGCTGAAGCTAATAAGATACATCAATTCCTGCTTGAGGGAGAGAAAGCTTGGCGACCTGACCTTGTCGTGGGAGAAAAACCTAAACTCTTCGGAGTTTCCGGACCTTGCTAAACTCGCTCCGTATCGATATATTCGTCGGGTGGAGGAAGCGTTGTTACCGGAGGAACCCAAGTCGAAAGCTCCATTCGATCCAGCCAAAGAAATGACTGGCTTCAAAGATACGCCTCATACTGGCGTGGCTGACACCGTTCTTGGCGGGATCAAGGATCTTTTCAGGTCGTCCACCCCGGCTGCGAAATGGGAGAGATTGAAAAAGGAGAAGATTAACGCTATATTGGATTCAATAGAGAAGGGCATCAAGGATCGGCAAAAGAACATGGCAACCGACCTGCGACGATGGAGGAACGATGAGGTCCAGCGCTGGACAGGTGAACTAGCGAAACGTAGGCCGATTGGACCCTCGACCAATATTCCATCTGGACGAACGCCACAGTTCACCGGAGTCAGATACACAACATATTAAGTTGAGATATATAAGTAATTTCGGTGATTTAACCCTCCACAGAAAAGAACCGGGCAACTTTTCTGAGGTGGCTTGACAACAAAGGACGAGCAAGATGTCAGCCTCAGTTCTGGGATTGGAAGTCACTCTCCTATCTCGGACGTACATGTCCCGCTGCGGTGAAATAAGTTTATGAAGACCGCGGCATGACCAAGTTCTCGGATGTAACTCGATAGGTAAATAGGGTAGCCCAGCAAGCCACGACGCTAAAATTTATCATAGGGTAGTAACTTTGCGTCACTAGGTCTTTTTTAAATTTATCACCGGAGTATTACTATCGGCCTTTCAGTCTGCTCGGACTCTGCACCCTGCCAGTGTGGACGTTCTCAGGTTAACCGTTATCATTTCAGCGCACCCCTGTCCGCAAAAATGGCTATTCTCATAGCGAGGATCAAAAAGCTATGTCAATGTGGACGCCGAGAAGTCGAAACAGAGGACGAAGCTGGCAGCGACAATGAGATGAACGAAACGGATGCGACCAAGGCCGAGGACGCAGCAGAACAAGTCGACAAAGAGGACATGGCCGGCATAAGCTAACAAGTTGAAAAGGAACTCAAACACCACCACCACCCTTACTCCCGGCAAATGACCTTCAGCCTGTGAGAACGGGAACCCGCTGGGACAGACCCCTTGGTAGCTTCCCATGTGCACAACGTGAACCACGGCCCCATCAACCGATTGCCCGATGAACTTGTCCTTCAGGTTCTCTGCTGCCTGGGAGATGATCAGCTTTCCATACTCTGCCTCCGGCGTGTGGCAAGGAGGTTTCGACGGATTATCGACGGCCGGGAAATTTAGGAGGCCATACGTGTCAACTGCCTTGTCTGGAGCTCTGGTCGTATTTTCGAGTTGCCGGACCGCTTTCCGAAAGGCCTGAGGGAAGAACTTTGGCGCCGAATTCAAAAAGATGGAAGGTGCGACAAATGCCGCCTGCTCCGGCCGCCTGGCACTCTGGGCAGCCCGGACACTGGCTGGCCTGAGTTCTCTTGTAGTGCCCAGTTGTGTCAAGGTCTCCTCTAAGCCTCCACTGCGATGGCGGCAGCAGCAGCAGCAGCAGCAGCAGCAGCCGCGGCGGCTATGATGCCATCCGTGCCTAGGCCGCCATGGCGCCGTTCGTTTATGCGAACACATTAGCATTTTGTGGGCCGACATTGAGCCCTACCTGTCCAAGTGGCAGCAGCAGAGATATGCCCACGCTGGCCAAGCCTGCCTTGACGACTTCAGCGTCGAATGCCGCGACCTTAGCACGACATACGCTGCTAAGCCGAGGACGTCCCCACCTAGCCCCGAGCTAGCCTCCAGGCCGAAAAGCATCGGTAATCGGAGTGGGTGGTGTCCTTGAAGTTGGAGTGGAAACCGCATAGCGGTTCCGGCGTCTTCTCACTCACCTCGGAAAGGCGAGCGCCCGCATCGGAAATGAGAGCGTTGTTCCAAAGGCATCGACAAGGCGCAGCCGATATTCTTTTCCCCTCGTTCCCCCAACTTCCTCTCCCCGAGATGGTATGCTTCGAGGATACCAAATGTCAGTGTGCCTGTACTACGAGGCAGGGGGTAAGATAGGTTGACGCTGCCTACCCATCATCCAAGCTAACACAAGGAACCTTGTTTTGGAGCGAGCTTAATGGAGTTTCACCGCATTTTCACATCTACATCAGGGGTCACGGATGGTATTAAACTCGCGAGCGTGTAGCTATGTGGAGAGATTCGCCTGGTATCTCACATAGCGACCCCATAGGTGACTCCGCTTGTCTAGTCACCCGGTACTTTCGGTATATTACAGTCTGTACGAGGGTGAACGATGGCAGTGCTGTGCTGGCCACACCCGCACAAGACTGGTATCATGCCGTGGACCCCGACTTATCCCTATTGCAAAGGCCGTCGTCAAAAATACCATGCAGAGACAAGAGTTGTATCAAGGGTATATCTACGGCGGCCAATTGGTGGCTGATTCAGCGGCTGAGCGCCACTTCACCGCAAAAAAACGGCCGTGCCCTCAGCGACCGGAAATATCCCAAGGATGTCTACGTCGCGCGCGAC
>Ga0247760_1002684_pt1 | contig 12920 bp, 16 predicted proteins | sample UWRJL171409R4_FD_179936 | JGI IMG/M metagenome (GOLD analysis project Ga0247760, IMG submission 179936) | Plant litter microbial communities from Arlington Agricultural Research Station in Wisconsin, United States - UWRJ-L171-409R-4 | ecosystem: Environmental > Terrestrial > Plant litter >...
GGTGAGGTGGGGGAGGAGGGGAGAGAAGTCTTGAGGGGTGGGGATGCGGGTTTGTGGCATTTTTTTTCTTTCCTTTGTTGGTCCGCTGTTTTGTTTTCGGTGTCCTGTGACTTAGGATGGGTGGGCTGGGGGGTGGGAGGTGACGAAAGAGTTGAGGCTGAAAAAAAGCTGAGTGATGCGCTAATCTGTGGTCCGCTGCGGCGCTGCAAGTGCCCTGGCAGGTCGGTCGGTCATCGGATCCCGGGTGGAGACAACCCCGCAGCACTCAACTCCCAAGTTGGGTCTTCTGAAAGGATCCCGAGCTCGCTCCAGGTGGCTGGCATCTTTGAGATTGCCAATCTACATGGGAAAATTTCAACATTAAACATCCAGCCATGGATATACGAGAGGATCGCTAACTAGATCAGTTACCTCCCTGGAACCCACTCTGTTTCCGTTCGCCTCAGTCCTCGTGCCTTGATCTTTGATGGCCCTGGCGCCATCTTGACCCATTCCCTCTTTGCATTCCAGGTCCCTGCTTTGGTGTAGTCCAGACTCGAACTTCCATGTAGCCAGGCGAACCGGAAATACTCATTTTCTTCCACGCCAGCGGCTCTCGTCCACGTAAAATTCGGCTTGGCCTCAGGCCCATCCTCAAAGTACGTCTGAAACCGCTCCACATCATTGACCAAGACGCTGATGCCGTCTATCGCCACGTCTGGGCTTAGCGGTGGCGCCTCCCACCCGAATGTAATACTCGACAAATCCTGACCCAGCTCAATCGCGGGGGCCAGGATACTCGGCAGAGGCGAATCCAGCTGCTGGTCGCCCTGAAGTGAAAGCGCCGTCTGGAGGAATGGATCCCACCCCCACCGAGCGATGCCGTTGAGAAAGAATCCGATAAGTAGCCCTTGGTAGAGAAGAGCCGGCCGTGTTTGCATGCTGGTACCGGGAAGTAGGAGTAAGCCCAATACATAGTGATGAATCCGCAGCTTGAGCCACGGTAGCTTGACACAGATGATAAGACCGACACCCAACAAGATGTAGAGCTTGAGATAGCGAATCAGTCGTCCCTCTTGCCGAAAGAACCATATCTGCGTAGCTGTGATAATGACGAGAACAATAATGATGATTGCCAGAGCTGCTCGCGCCCCTGGCTGTTGCTTCAGGTCGTGCTCAGTCAGTCTCTGAATGGGTATAAAGTCAAATGTGTGGTTCGTCAAAGCCCCCACCCAGCAGGCACCTAACCAGAGGACCGTCTTCTCTATCTGTGCCTTCAAACCCCGGAGCGCGCGCCGCACGCCCATCTTGTCGAACATGACCCAGGCGGCAAACATGGCCGGCAAAAAGTTACCGAGCTCCCTTGAGAAGAGCGCCGCCACGTTCGAGTAATTAGGCGTGTCTGTAGCAAGCCCAACTGTCCAATAGATGCCGGTGAAGACGGAAAAGAAGAAAACCGCCGGGGATGCCGTGAAGAGGGATATCATAACCGAGAAGACGACCGAAATAGCAAGCAGGGACCACTTGGGGTCGCGGGCTTCACAGTCGGCCCTGTCGAATGTAAAAGAAAGAGGGAAATAAGAGTCGAACCCCACGCTTGATATGCCATTCCTGGTCGAGCCGCTGAAGTTCCTCTGCGTGCCGACAAGCTTGACAACACCACAACCTCCCTCGGTGTTGGAGATAATATCAGCGTGTATAGCAGCCCCACAAATAAAGGAATCACCCCGATAGATGGCATTTTCTGAGCCAGCCGATGGCCCGCCAACGACTAGCTGCTGGTACAAAAGTTCCTGATCCCCAACAGCATGCGGGTTCAGCACCTGATAGCTGCTGCATGACGCCGCACACCTGAAGGGCATGCCTCCATTGGTAAAAGGGCGACACAGGTTACCATCCAGCCCGCAATGATTGTCTGATGCCCAAAAGGCAGCGCCACATCCGAGCTTTATGGGTGCTCCCCAGCCAGCAACTTCGCTCACAGCAAGTCCCTGGCGCATTACCAGTGCGAAGGTGACGATCCACATGGCCAGCCAGAAGAAGAGCACCAATATTCTGTGCTTCCTTTGCGGCAGAACCCTGGCTAACATCACAAGGGGAAATTCTTGGACTCGGGGGAACAGTGGTTCGATCTTGAAGTTGCGCGGATTGACAGGTCCTTGCGCCCAGTTCACCGTCGCCTTGATGAAGCACCGGACGGGGTATGGAACCCATTTCCACCTCTTCCACGAGCTCTCATCCTGGATAAAGCGGGGCGTCGGCGGCGAATTATCCTCTTCGGGCTCTTCGATTGGGGCGTCGGGGTGGTCAGGAAGATCGCCGATGCCAACTGTGGTTGAGCTCGCGTGGGCGCTATTGTTTGCGTGTTGTTCAACGTCGCGAACCTGCGTGCGCACCTCGCTCGAGTCTTCGCCCATCGGGGCAGCTACTCAGCCGTGCAGGTGGAAGGTTGCACACTGTTTTGCGGTACCTGAATGTTTCCTGGACTGAGCAGATGGGCTGGGTCGGATTGCGTTGTGAGACACAACCTTAACGTAATACAACAAGCAGAAGAAGCGAAAGAGGGGGGGACAAAGAGGGACAGAACGGGCTATGGCATTGGAAAGATGGGACTAACTAGCCGACAAAGAAGAACGACGAGACAAACAGAGGGAGATCAACCGGCCCCAAATGGGTTGCATTGACGGGAGCTTCGGGCCAGGCCATGCCCAGCCAAAGCGTAGATTGCCTGACGCAACCAACAAACCCCAGCCCAAAAGTCATTGTTTGCGCCCAGGCACAGGCACGGGAGGAGCGGGCCCCTTGGGATCGGTCTTGGCATCACTTGAGCTCAATTCGAAGCCCAGCCATGAAATCCGACTGTCCGGACTTGAATCATGATCGGACGGTCAAAATAAGCAAATTTGCAGATTAGCCATAATGTCTGGAATGTCAACTTTCTCATGATGGACGGTCGGCTTCGTGTCCCGAGCTTCCTTATTACGTAGCGTTTTGGCCCTCATGGATGGGATCGTGTCAAGATGAGATTTTGGCTAAGCATTGCCTGTTGGCACCACTTGGACCCGACGTTATTCTTGTACCTTATCTCATCTCATCCGCCGAGGTCGATACGTCAACGACTTCTGTATCCAAGCTTCCCAGAACAGTGAAGAAGGTTCAGCTGTAATTATTCCATCAAGACTGAGGTCACTGAATACCATGTCTGCCTGAGGTTTTAGGTTGAAAACAGATCCATGCCGCCAAGCATTTCCAACCCAAACTGAGCTTGTAATTTTTTTTTTATATCAAACCCCAACCCTGGCCTTTACGCATCAATAGTCATGACGGATGAAGCTGAAGACAAGCCGACCGTAATGGTATTTGAGGTGCTCAAGTCGGCGATAATAGACGGCTCTGCCGTGAGGCTCGGCCGTTTGGCGTTTGCTGGACGGCGGAGCATCGACACGCCTAATTACTTTGCCGTCACATCACGAGGCGTCGTCCCTCATCTCACACCCGACAATGTCGCCAAGCATCTGCACGCCGGCGCTGCATACATGGCACTCGAGGACTGTGAGCGCTCCCGCGGCTTTTCATGAAGCGCATACTAAGAGGAATACAGTCATCGAGCGGCCGCAACAATACCAGAAACGGCCGCCGCCTATCTACGAAACCCCTACCACCGCCCGACACTCGCGCCCTCTCCATGCCTTCACGGCCATGCCGCCATCAGTGGTCGCTATCCTCGGTGCCCGGCGCATACCCGCCGTCCCGGCCCCCATGGGGAATACTAACTCAGCCGTGTCGATCTTCACCTCAACAGGCTTCCAGGTCCTGTCCACTGACGAGTACCACCAAGCTGTGGACACCCTCCGTCCCGACATCGCCATCCCCCTAGCTGACCTCAGCCACGGCCCCGTCACGCCAACATCCAAACGTGCTGTCCGTATGGCCGAACGCACCGATGAGTGGCTCAAGGCCTGGTTCACCCAAGTAGACTCCTCAGCGCAGGGCATCGCCACCTTTGCCCCTGTAACCCCAGTCAGTTATCCCCTTCAGTGGGAATATCTCGAGCGCCTGGCCGAGGATCTGGCTCCGGAGGGTCTTATTGATGGTCTTGCCATTTACGACCCGGATCTCCTCCCGGACCTCCTAGACGCCTATCCAACCCTGGTGCCCCTTCCGCGCCTCGCCGTATCCGCACCCCCAACCCCCCACCACGTCCTCCACGCATTATCCCTCGGAGCTGACGCTTTTGTCCTTCCCTTCATCAACGCTGCATCCGATGCCGGGGTAGCCCTCACCTTTGCCTTTCCCCCTTCCGACACCACTTCCCCTGCAAACCACGAGCCTGGAACGTCCACCCTCCCCATCGGCGTCGACCTCTCCTCCCCAACCTATAAATTCTCCGCCGCCCCTCTCTTCCCTTCCTGCACTTGCCACACCTGCGCGCGCCACTCGGCCGCTTACGTTCACCACCTGCTCTCAGCACGCGAGATGCTCGGCTGGACGCTCCTACAGATCCACAATGACGCCGTGGTTTCGTCCTTCTTCTCAGGTATCCGCACCGCCCTGGCCCAGGGAGCCGAGGTATTTGAAGCAGCGGCGAGGCGTTTCGCTAAGGCATATGACCCAGAGCTACCAGCGGGGACGGGAGACAAACCCAGAGCGAGGGGATACCAGTTCAAGAGCGGCGGAGGCGAGAAAAAGATCAACAAGCCCGGGTGGGCCAAATTTGATGGTGGTGGTGAAGGCCAGAAGGGCAAGGGGGGGAATATTCAAGGAGATGGAACGCTCCAATCAGGAGAAGAGGAACCCTCGCGGCATGGTGCCTCGGAGGCTGAACCCGGCCTGGATGACTCGACCAGGGAATCACCCCTTGTGCCTGGTGAGGTGGGCAGAGAGGCAAAAGACCTGGACATGCTGGGCTTGGCTGAGACGGATCGCATAGAAGAAACGAAAAAAGAAACGGCCGCATAGCACAATTTCCGGGTGTAATGCTGACATTTTTGCTTCATTCATTCATTCATCTTGTCCTGTCTTGCTCTATCAGCTTCCGTCAACGCCTTCTCCACTCTCTATCTGAACTACCCGCTTGGTCTTTTTCTTCTTGATTTTAACTTCGTCCGAGGCGCCTGCAGTTGTGTTTTCTACTGCAGCGGGCTTTTTCTTCTTCTTCATCTTCACCGTTGTCTTCTCGCCCACATTTGTGCCGGCGGTATCCGCCTTTGTCTTCTTCTTCCTCTTTACAACAATACCCTCTGTTGGCACGCCATGCGCAGCTTGGATCCTCTCGTTCGCTCGCTGCATTTCGAGACGAATCTTCTGCACTTCCTTCATAGCCTGCGCCATCTCGGCCTCGTCCCGCTTATGCTGTTCAGGATCATGAGTAGTACCGCCGTGACCACCATTTGCGTCGAGATCTAGATGGCTGAGGTGGCTGGAATCAACATGCAGCAAAGACTGCTTCAGTTTCTTTGCGCGCGACTTGGTAAAACTGTCAGAATTATTCTCCGACTCGTAGTGTCGAGGCGTAGACAGGTCACTACCGAGCGACTCGTCTGCTGCAACCACGATCCTCCGGCGCGGGTTGGGCCGCAACAGGGCGGCGGACAGGGGCCTCTCAGGTACTCCCTTGGCACTGAGGCCGTTGTCAAGTGCGGCCAGATCCAGCTTCATGACCGGAATGGCATCAATATCAAGATCGGGCCCGTTTTCCTTCAGTAGGATATTGTGAATTGGTGTCGATGTACCTTCCGACCTTTCCAGTCCTTGGATGTAGAACGGGTCGTCCCGGTTGCGCTCGAGTCTTTCCGCTTTCCTCCTTGCCACAATGTCTGCATCTAGATACGTCTCCTCCCCGGCTTGCTGGTAGGATCCAGTCGCTTCCCCAGGGGTATCGGCTAGGCGAAGTATTGCTGGCTCGCTCGAGATGCTCGCCGCCGGCGGTTTCTGATTGTAGTATGCAGCAAACTCATCATCGTCTTCAGCTAGCGGCAACAGCAGCGAGTCTGCTTGTGCCAATAGATCACTGAGATTAGGATGAACAGGTTCATCCAAATCTAACCCGCCCGGCAGTGGTACATTCTTCTGGGCGCCTTGCGCTACCGAGTTAAGTTCCCATCCGTTAAACAAAGACGGTATCGCTTGCGTTAGGAGGAGAGGCGCATCCTGCTGGATTTCGTTCGTCGATGACGCTTGCCCAGAAGCTGCTTCTGCTGTTAGCTTGAGCAGCTCCGTGAATTCCACCACTCGTTCTTGAACCTCCAAATAAGGGTGTGATGCCAGTGGCTCCAGCACGTGAATCATACGGGCCATTAGTAAGGACATGGCAGACTTCCTTTCCGGTATCCAGAGTGCCTGGTCGCTGCCAGCAACATGAGAAAAGAGCTTGATCAGAGCCTGTAGACACGTTGCTAGGATTTCGCCATCTTCAATTCGTGGAATTAGGTGGAGAAGGTGCCCCAAGGTATCGTCTGGGGTGGGCAGTAGGTAGGCGTATTCCCCAGCAACGTAAGCTACGGGCTTCAGAGCACCCGACACTATGTGATACGATGATGCAGACTCCGAACTCTGTCGGAAAAGCCGGGCAATGATGAGTTCTGCCGCCCGAATGGCCGCCGATCGCATGGCCTTGACCTTGACGGCGACGTTCCTGACTTCATTACCAATTTTCTCCGAGATATCTACCGTTTGTCTTGTTGTCCGTGCAGGATCTGCACCGAGGTCTTTTGTCCTAGGCGCTGGTGAAATTCGCACAAGCTGTGTCAAAACGTCCAGATACCATTCAAAATCCAAAAGACAGCCGTAGTTGTCGTGGGAGCACATGTACAATATGCGCCCTATCACGTCGAACGTATAGTCGTCAGGTAAGGGGGCTGGGTCATCTTGCGACTTTTGCTTGCGGCTCGTTGTCAGGCTCGCCTCATCACTCGAGTCCGTCTCTTCCTCGGCCTTTTGGGCACTGTTTTGTTGTTGATCCAAAGCAGAAATGGAAGCCTTCAGTTGCCTCATCAAACGGCTGACAATGGATTCCAAGTTCTCACTGCTGACCATTCCCTGTACAAGATCAAGAGCCTTTATCCTGATGGTGATATCTGCGCTGTCGATACACTCGAGAATGACATCCTCCTGTTGGGCCACCAGGGAGGGGTGAGTGACGACAATCCTGTTAAATGCTAGTAGCGCCACGTATTTTACTAGTAACCTTCTATCAGCTTCCGTATACCACCAAGACACGGATTGTGCACTCACGGTTTGGATCACTGTTGACTGACACCATTCCTCGAAGTTTGGAAACACAAAGCGAAGCAATCTCCTCACTGGCTGAAAAATCTTCCCCGTCTCCTAGGATGCCGCCCTGGATGATGCCATTGATACATTCATACAGCAGCGACATGGCGGGAGTTGTTCGAATCAAATCTGTCAAAGGTGGCAGTAGTTTGCGTACTAAACGAGGCTCGAGGGGGGTTAGGGTAGCAAACTATGTCAGTGTTAGATGACGAAGGAGGGTTTCAACGGGCTGGGTTCCCTACAAGCTTGATCAATTTTATCGCCATCCAATTGTTACCTCCATCCACTAGGAGCTCGAATAATCGAGGGGCTAAGGGGAGAAAGTCGTTCGGTCTCCGCCACCCTAGCTCGCAGACCACATTAACGATAGCCGCCGTGACGCTTGGGTCCTCGCTCTTGTCCATAAGGCGCTCCTTGATTTTGGGCCAGGCTGCCCGGAGTGTCTCCGGGTAGACTAGAGCCAGTCTGTAAAGCGTGACGATTGTTTTCTTGCGGATCATCGGGTGCGAGTGACTCATGCGTGGGAGCAGGTCTGCTAGAACCGACAAGGCCAGAGACGGCGTGATGATATGCGGTAGAGCCGAGATGGGCAACGAGATGATGTTGGGTGCCGTGGCACTCAGATCCTGCAACCAGACAGGCGAGTGAGTAAGCTGTGGGGGTAGCGGCGTCTGAGGGACTCCATTACCTTTTTTAGAAGGTTTGTAGCCAACATCAGGACTTGAGTATCAGGGCGGAAGCTCTGGACTGCGCCGAGATATCCAACGCGCTTCTGGTGGTACTTCGGCGACGACATCACCTCCAAGACGTGGAACGATGCCCACGACATGTCGTGCCCCACCATCTCGAGGTAGATGAGCTTGAGCAGGGCCCTGGCCTTGACATCTGCATCGCGGGTGTTAGAAGTGCGCGGGTTTGGGACATGGCCCGTGGGGGGGGGCAGCAGACCCATGTCCTGGTTGCGAATTTCGGTGCGACATTCTTTCAAGCAGTTTTGGATGTACTCCTTCTCGTTGCCTTTGTGGTTCCGAATCCCTCGTATGAGGTCATAGAGTGATTTCTCAAACCTGGAGGTTGTTAGCGCGACCGACGAGAGTGACGAAACCGGGATACAATTACATGGTGATGGCGGTTGGTGGGTGCTTCGAAAGACAGGTCCGAGACTCGAGGCTTCGGCAGCTGCTGTAGTCGCGGGGAAGTGGTTAAGCTCAGCGGCAAAGCGTCCTGTAGAAACCAAAGGCAGTGTGCGTCGCAACGGAATGCATCTTGTCGTCTCCGGTAGTTATCAAAGGTCTTCTCACGTCCAGGGCCCAAATTCGCCCTCCACCTTGCAGTCGTCAAGGAAAGCTGTGTCTTAGCTAATGCTTGGGTGTTGGATGCCCTTCCCCAGAGGTGGGGTGCTTTTTTGCAGCACGTCAGTGCACAGTGCCTAAGGTACAGTGTAGAGGGCCAAAATGACTGTGCCCCGGCGCGGAAGAAGCTGGAGCCTAACGTAACTACTTCGAACGCTGTGTCGTGTCTGCCTGTGTTCCAACGGCAAGTTGGTTGGTCGAAGTTCCAACAGCCAAACTCAGAGCTTCGTTCGTTTTCTCTGCCTCCTGTAGACCATTTCATCGCGACAATAAGCAAGCATGCGAATCGACTGATTAGGCATCTTGCCACGTCAACACACCATCAATTGAGCGATTTTTCCTATCGACACGGCGATTCGAGAACGAACAACAACCCGATCATGGCGCCCTCCTTGCTCCACCCCCCGAGCCAGCTCTCCCCTGCTGATGCACTCCAATTGTCGCAAAAAGCTCCCTCTGTCCTGCAGAACTCGCTGAGCACCGCATCGTCGTCCCCTCTCAGCGCCCTGTTGTCGGCTCCCGAGACGGCTGACCTATGGATCAAGTACGAGAACTTGTTGTTGTCATGTCTGCGGACCGGCGACCAGCGGGCCGCGCACCAGTGCCTTGAACGGCTCGTCGCGCGCTTTGGAGATGATAACGAGCGCATCATGGCTCTCAAGGGATTGGTCAAGGAGACCGACGCCCAAAACACTGAGGATTTAGAAAAGATTCTCAAGGAGTACGACCAGATACTCAAAGATAACAACACCAACATTGTGTGTTGCCCCGCCCTCTAGTCCACGCTCCCCAGCCTGCTGACCCCCTCTAGCCTGTCACTAAGAGGCGCATTACTCTCTTGCGCTCCATGGGCCGTATTTCTGATGCGGCATCGTCTTTGGTGCAGCTTCTTGACTTCTCTCCGACGGACGCTGAGGCATGGTCTGAGCTGGCCGACCTTTACCTTGTGCAGGGCATGTACCAACAGGCCATCTTCGCAATGGAGGAGGCCCTGGTACTGGCGCCAAACGCATGGAATGTACGCCTTCTACGAAAAGTTCTATTGGTAGTTGACGCCCCTACTAACAGCTTTGTCTCAGATACATGCACGGATTGGCGAGATGCAGTATATGGCCGCAACCGCAGTCGGTGCAACCAGCGGATCCTATTTAAAATACATTGTAGAGGCTGTCAAGCGATTTGCGCGGAGCATCGAGCTGTGTGATGATTACCTCCGAGGGTACTACGGGCTGAGCCTGGTTTGTTGTCATGCATCTCATGGAGCTTGTGTGGGTCTAATGGGTCTCTAGGTGACAACTAGGCTGCTGAAGGAGGGTAGCAAGCTAACAAAGCAGGCGGATGAGGGCGATTTTGCCTTGCCTGATACCAACACCATTGAGCGCCTCAACGAGCTTGCTACGGCCAAGCTGTCCGAGATCGTCCGCCGCAGTACCGCGCAGGAACGCGGATGGCGAGGCTACGATAAGCTCGAGGTTGCAGCGGCTCGGGAGCTCCTTTCGGAAGAAGCAGCTGCAGTGTCGGGAATTGAGAGGTGATATTCGCTGCCCACTAGGTTTCGCTGCGCGGTGCGAGATCCAGTGACGCGTCCGGCATGCTTTCAGCGACGTGAGTCACGGCGGGAACTTGCGAGATTCCTGTCTTGACTGCCGGGAGCATGGAAGATTGGCTGAGACGGTGGTCCTGGCCGTAGCAATTTGGTTGCGATATGATGCGGAACTGGGGCCTCATTGGTGCCTTATGATGTGTGCTGAGCCGACAAGGTGGGTCATGAGTAAAAAGATGCGAAGCACTCTGCTTCACGTGGCTCCAGTAGAGAGGGTGCCCGATGCTTGTCATACAGGCGGAGAATGGGCGGGCGGGCCTTGGAAGCCCAACCGGAGCGCGGCTCGATTGCCTTGCAGTAGGCCGAGCAAATCCAGGTCCAGCGGGGTCCGTTTCGGGCAGAAAACCGTCATCGTTCTTGGATTAGCTCTTCGACACAGCCGGGGCTTTGACTAGGTAGTCTCCCGCAGAATACATGTACCTGCGAGAGATGTTCGCTATCCTTTTTCCCGCCCTGATGCCCATATGACAACCCCACGCTGCCTTAGGCCGTCGGCTCAAGAAAAACAAAAGAGCAAGGCTTTTACGAGGTCACCTGAGAAAAGGGTAGGGGAAAAGAAATGTTGCGTGTGTGGGAGTGTAGGTAGGTGTCTAGAACCATCTTTCGTGATATAAGTTCAGCACCAAACATTTTTTTGTAGTTAGGACAGCGCTTCACGCCCGCCACTGCTTCCTGCAGCTGTGTAGCAACCGAGTACCCACAAACCCTCCTTCTGCCTACACATTATAATCCACCTCGTTCCATTTCTCGGGCGTGTCTGTTGTAGCACACACCTCTCAAAGAACCTCCCCTCTCTTCCCGCTCTCCCTGCCAGTCAGCCCTTGGCCGATAACAACAACAACAACAACAACAACAACAACAACAACAATAACCAGCACCAGTTCGAAATATTTACCCAGCAAACCTCCACATCTACAGGATCTACAACGCAGCGGTGGCAAAAGTCAGGACATCCAATCCAGTTCCCAGGTCTTCGCAACCGTTTGCTCTTTCTCTTAGCCATACACTGCGGCAATCGTAATTGCTAGCAGGAAGGAGGTCCGGACAAAACCACACCAACCCAGCCTGGCAAGGCAGGACTGCACCCCACCATCGCAATTGCCGTGTTCACACCTGCGACACGCAAGAGCTTCGGCGCCCCTCCAGCCGTTTCTCACCGAGGCTAGCTTTGAATCACAGCACCGTTCTCGAAGCACCAGGCTACCTTAACCCTACAACGCACGAGGTACGGATACCATTTCCAATAATATCAGTTTCCGCCTGCTGGCACGTTTCCAGCACTTTGCTGTTCCCCGTGTCCCTTTGTCTGTGGCGCACTTTTCCGGTCACCCGCTCAAGTCTTTGGCTCGTCCTCGTCGGGAGCCCTGCATGTTGGAAAGTTGCCCCTCGGCTTGGCGGTTGGTGGATCGACACGGGAGCACCATTGCGAGGGGTGCGAGCCACTCTCAGGGAGAGGGGGCTGCCAGTTGAACCCTCCGCTGTTGCACAAGAGACATGGCAAGACCATTCGGCAACACCATCCACGATCGCCCCCTCGACGCCAGTCAGGTGTTGTCCGACTCCGTGTCGCGCTCTCCTTGCATATTCCCTATCCAAGTCTCCCGTACTGTAGTAGCCAGTCAACCAGCCTATTTCGCCCACGGTTCACTCGACGGTTCCATTGTTTTCCGAGGATTCTGCACTTTATTTCAAGGTGTGCGGCCCCTCACAAGGTAACTAACGCTATACCAGTCCGGGAGCATATATCGTCCGTGCTATGACCTACCCCTCGAGAGGCCACCACTACCACGACAGCAGCCACCACCTCCACTACTACCACCACTAGTTACTGGCCTCCCAGTTCCGTTTTCCACTTTCCCGTCCCTATCGAAATACACACACACAAATACAGACCACGCCTTGACCGGTCACGGGGTTCAGCCTTCCAAGAAACGACGCAGCCATAGACACAAACAGGTCGTCGGCGACCTCTTGACAGGTGGGTGCATCAGTTTCATATCCGCCGCACCCCATCACCCATCTCCATGAGCTGCCAGCAACCACGTCTTGCTATGGCGATGCAACGGGGTTCGCAGACGGTTCCGTTAGATCACTTTTAGGCCGGTCCTCGCCCTGTGCGGCCCTTGTGCCCTCACCGACAACAGCCCAGTCTAACTACCCCTCAGTGTGGACCTCGCCTGCCAGCGCTTTTGAAAGCCGTGCTGACCGACCCGAGCCAGAACAACCCAATCCGTCCCTATTTCCCCTGTCTCACTTTTTTTTCCGCGCCCAACCCATCTGGGTCTCCCATCTCTTTATTTATCTTGCTAGGCACTTTCCCAGGCCCATCTCGCAACCCGTCCAAAGCTTCCCAGCGATTGACTTTGACGATTCCACCGCTCTCCGTCGCGCCCCAGAGCATCAGGTAGCTCCACCTGTCAGACCGTTGACCCCTCTGACCGCCGATAAGCGCCGCCTTGGTTCTTTCAACCCAGCACCGCTCAGCCACGTTCCCGCTCCCGCTTCTGCGCATCTGCGAACTCACACCGCCATATACCCCCCCTTGTCCCGCCCAGTCTGTCTCACACCGGGGCAGAACTGGCGACAACGTGCTTTGGATCTCAGAAAGGCGAAAGTGTTGCAGCCCTGTCAAAGACGCCTTTGCTCCGACTTTCTCCCTGCAGACTGTCGCGAGTGAAGGGTGACCATTTCAAACGTTCCCAATGTCGTAAGTA
>Ga0247760_1002686_pt1 | contig 12912 bp, 8 predicted proteins | sample UWRJL171409R4_FD_179936 | JGI IMG/M metagenome (GOLD analysis project Ga0247760, IMG submission 179936) | Plant litter microbial communities from Arlington Agricultural Research Station in Wisconsin, United States - UWRJ-L171-409R-4 | ecosystem: Environmental > Terrestrial > Plant litter >...
CTGGAAACAGGAGAGGAGGGCTAGTGGGGCCGGAGGCCGACAAGGGCCTCCGTTCGTTTGTAACAAGATGGACTCGCATAGTTAGTGGCTTCGAAGGAGTTGACGAAGGTTTTTATCCGGCCTATACAGCACGGTTTCCTTTGTACATAGCAGTAGAAGGACCGGCGCGCCTGCGGGCATATCGGTGTAGGAAATAATAATAATAATTAAAATTAATAATAAGAACTAGAAATAAGATAAAATCTGATATAAAAACTGCCATACCGAAAAGTAAGATTACTGTGGGATATAAAGCTTAAAAGCAGTAAGAAACTCCATAATAAGTACGGAAAGACATTTATTAAAACCTTTAGCTAAAGTTATAAGGACCTTAAACTTAATAAGGAGGTTAGGCTTCTAGAGCTGGCGAGCTTTATACGAATCGCACGTGTGGCAGTACAGAGAATTAAGAAGTTACAGACTGGTAGCTTATAAGACGACTTACCCCCTATAGCTAGAGGACTTACGCTTTATTACAGGTTTAGGTAAGGAGTTAGAGGGTAAAAAGCGAATTAGTATGTTTTAAGGTCTTTTAAACTAGTTATATAGTGGTGCGTGGTATAAAAGTGTGTTTACAAGAATAAGCACTGTTAAGAAAAGAAGTTAATATAAAAGTAAAAAAAAAGGAGCCGCTATAGGCCTAGGACTAGGCTGACAGGGATAATTAGGCCAGCTCTAGACCTGTAGTGGAAGATCTTTATAAGAGTTAAACTTACAACCTCTTGTAAAAACATACTTTGGTATAACGTGCCCTGGTATATTATGCCAAGGAGCGAAACGCGAACCCGCTACCCTTACGTTAAAGAGCTGTTTCGTTTATTAAAAGAAAAGAAGTTACGAACCAAGTTAAGAAGTTGTCGTAAGCTATAGTGACTCCCTAGAAGAAAGACCAGTGAGGAAAGAGTCCTAGTCCTAAGAAACGGAACTAGCACGGACCAGGTTTACTATTTCCACTTACTCTTAAAAGGATAAAACTTCAGCTTTACGAGAAAATACCTTTATTACCTTCGCCTTAATAACGCGCCGTTAAGTTTTAACACGTTATAACTTTAAAGGGAATTACAGTATTTAGCGACTACTTAGTTATATAAAGTGTCTTACTCTTTCTTATCTACTAACCCCTTAATAAATTCATTAAAGTAACCGAACACGTTATATAAGGAAGGCATACTTACAGACTGGCACTTACCGTAACTGTTAGATTACGTTACGACTTAACACAGTAAGGACTTAGCTTAATAACAAGTGTAAGGAGATATCTGTAAGCTAAAGGTATGAAGAGATTCTGTAAGATAAATACAACGGTTGTAAGGAGTCTTTTTCTATTTTCTCTATTTTATGTGCTTCTCGATACGGTTAGAAGATATAACTGAGGTTAAGAAAGGGAAAGACTAACCTAGCGATTCTTTATAGAAAAAGAATATTAAAGAGGGGGAATTGTATAACGACCCTATAGGTTTGTCACCCGGGCCAGGGCGGCCCGACGAATCCCCTGCAGAAGGAACAGTGTAAGAGGACGGTATGCACTGTCTTATACACTGGGCTAGGGGTATAAAGACCCGAAGCCCTTACGACTAGTAAGAAAGAGCTTAGTGGCCTATAAGGACTATTAACACCAGGGTAGGCAAAAAACGACTTGAAAGTCATTTATAAGTCACACTTTAAAGTAATATAATAAATGGATTACTTAAATTAAAAATATAAACTGTACAGTTATTTATAGTATATAAATCAAACAAAAATATAACATAACTTATATATCCCAGAAAATTTTATTTGGGAAGGAAATTATGATAAGTCACTAATTTTTCAAATGACTTAAGTCATTTACGATTTTAAATAACTTAATAAGGTTTTCTTATGTAATAAATTTTTTTACGAGGTATAAGTTACGTTATATTTTTCTTTGATTTATATACTATAAATAACTGTACAGTTTATATTTTTAACTTAAGTAATCCATTTATTATATTACTTTAAAGTGTGACTTATAAATGACTTGCAAGTCATTTTTTGCCTACCCTGATTAATACTAAGCACTATTTAGTTAACTGTTTAGCCGTAACTGCGTAATGTACTACGAAGTATAATACACTAAGTAAGGTATAAGGTACCTCTTAATTAGCTAGTATAGATAATTATTATCGTGACTACAATGGACGTAAGGGACTCTTGGTTCCTTACGTTAGTATTTAATTATTCATTTATATCTTACTGTTTAAACTTATCTCTATGCATTATAGTGACAACAACCTATAGTGACATTAAACCCCCCGTCTAGGAGTGCTAGTTTAATAAGCTGTCTTCAGAACGCCCTTTAACTTTTAGCGTTCTGCTATACGTTCTGTCTTAACCTACACCAGTCCTCTTAAGGCTTGTGTTGGGTACAGGTTATAATATATAAACACACTGTAAATATACTGTAAATAACCCCTATATTATCATATATTAATTAAACGCAGCTATTACTACTAACTTAAAGACTGTTAGGAGAAGGACAGTTCTAATCTTAAGCGTTATTAATGATAACTTATAATGACAGTTAATAGTGAATGAACTGCAGATAGACTTTAATTAATGTATACTTACGTCCTGATTAGCTTACTGTTGAGTAATATAACCTTCTAAACTAGTACAACCGTTTAGTATAGTTAAATAACACTAGATAAGGTCTAAGTATATTTTAAGACATTAGGTTTAAGTAAACGGACTAATATTAACCTATAAGCTACCTACAGGAGTAGTAAGTAAAGGCACTTAAACAGTCTAAGCCAGTGTTACAGGATTACTATTAAGACCGTTATAAATCGTAACAGACAAACCTAAGCCTAAAGGAGTAGGAGAGACGCTTTAACTGCAGCTTAAACGCTTAGCAGCTTATTATTTAACTATCCTGACACTAAGGTGGAGAGATAGCTAGACCTACTAGACTACATTGAACTGATTAATTAACTATTACACCGTTAGTAACTTATATGTAACTTAATAGAAGAAATTACTTACATCTTAATAAGCTAGAGCAGTAGCTAGCTTATAAGACGTACAGATTACCATAACGGTAATATAACACTTTAAGGTGTAAGTACAGCCCAGACCTTAAACAGTTTAATAAATAGCAAATAGAGTGTAAGTGATATAAGAACTTACTACGCGAAGATAATCATTATAATTATTACTACACTTTTAATAATAAGTTAAATCTGCAATCAGTTAATAAGCACCTTGTAAATAGAAGAAGTAATTACCTACTTTAAATATGATAACATTTATAATAATCTAAAGGGGAGTTTAAATAAGTACGGTTATTTAATAAGTTAATATAAGCTAAGTAGGGTAACTTATTAGCGTTATTACTAATAACACGTTAGTGATATAATAAAGAGGGGATAATATAGATAAATAACAGGGTGTTAATAAAGCAGTTATAAATAGTGGTAATAAGAGGGTTATAATTAAAACTACTAGAGTTATGCTTATAAAGGCTTAAGATAGATATAATAACAATAGAAGTAAGTAAGTGAAGGTATAAAGAGGTGGTTATGAGGCATCTAAGGCTTAAAGCTTAAGAGGAGGAAGTAGGTAATTAAAGGAAGAAAAGTTTTAAAGAAAGGCTAGAGAGGAAGGAAGAATTTATAAAGGTTAGAGAGTAGAGCCATAAGAACCGTAAAGGCTAGCTAACCTTAATAAAAAGGTTAGATGGAAGCCATAAGGCTATTAAAGGAGGTACACGGAGGTTAGCCAGCCATACCGGCAACCCTAGATGGAAGGAACGAAGCAATAACAACTTAAAGTAAGCTAACAAAGTGTAGAACTGAAAGTTATAACAAATAAAGAACTACAAACTAGCAATAGTTAAAGCGGTGTAAAGAAGACTAGATTAAGAGGGGGAGACATTACAAAGTTACCCTTAAGCTATTAACGCCTTAGTTCCGGTTAAACCTTAGGGAGCTGCTCTAGGTTGAAGGGGTCTTCCTTTCTACCCTAGACGAAAAAGGAGGTAATGTAGGACCTCTAAGCTATTACGACTAAGGAGCGTAAGCGTAGCAGAACCGAGAACGACCCACTTACACCCCTATCTCACTTATAATACATATTAATATAAGGTACTAACCTTATAACCTACTACTGCGTTAGTAGTCGAGACTAAACTATATATATTTCAGTAGGGTAAACAGAAGAGTAAGCATGGTGGAAACGCCCTAACTACGCCCCGACAGTAGATAGTTAGCAGTAGAGGAACTGCTTGCCCTTACCGGCGGAGCTTTCAGCTTCTATGGTGTAAGACAAATAATAATTATAGAGGTTAGCTAACTTTAATAAAAAGACTTAATAGAAATTACAAGGTAATTACGTAATAAAGGAGAGTAACACTGTAACAGTTAGCTAACTATACTAGTAAGTGTAGATAAAAGCTATAAGGTAACAGTGCACTTAAGCAGGTGGACCTATAAAATAAATAAACTAAAGGTAATAATAAATGAAGCTAGTAGCTGAAAACTGTAAAAAAGACTAGACTACGGAGGGGGTGATATTATAGAGCTAACTCTAAGCCGAAGGCGCTTTAGTATTAACTATACCCTGAGGAGCTACCCTAAGTGAAAGGAGTTCCTAATAACAGAAGAAAAGAAGGTAATGTAAGACCTTTAAGTCATTATAGTTCAGGAGTGTAAGTGTAGGAGGAGAGTAAATAACCTGCTTACGCCTTATCTCTTTTATAATATATATCAACACATAGCACTAGCCCTATGACTTATCACCTCGTTTAGTAATTGTTAAACTTCAGGAACCTACAGGGCTGTAGTACAGGCCTGTGGTCTTAGAGAAAGAAGTTCATACTGGTCTAAGCTGTACTACAGCGCTGTAAGAAGCAAACAAATGGCCTGAGTTATAGAAGCAGTGCCTTTATGAGAGGGTTTTCACAGCAAATATTAACGCTGGAAACAAGAGTATCCAGAAGGCAGTGCCTTATACAATAACTAGAATAGAGTGTAATTGCTTGCTCTTACTTAGCAGATTTCGTGAATTGTTACGGATCTCCACTTTAAAAGTTTTAACCAGGCCAAATAAGGCGTTATACTTTATTGGGACTGTAATTAGTCTTTTTAGCCAGATGAATTTGCTGCTAAGCTTTAGCCACTGAAAACCCAGGATAGGCAAAACCTTACGCTAATGCCCCACCGATTGCATCTCCTAAATATAGGCCTCCTCCCCTAAAACGCCGATCAGTATGATATTGACACTAAGCCCCAAAACAGACTATCGTGTTGGTCAAAACCTTTAAAGTGGACATCCGTACTTGCTTAAATTGAATTAGATGTAAGAGAGGAGAGGGCCCGTTATAAGCTGTAGGAGGCTTTGGAATTCTTCCAGAGTCTTCTATAAGGTAAAACTAATACAATAATGAAATAGTATTATTCTAAACCATTTTTCTTAGTTCTGTTAACTTAGTGGCTGACGTGGCCACTGTGGCGTTCTAGTTAATCCTGTAGGGCAGTAGCTACACTGGATTTAGGGGGTTCCATAAGGTTAGACTGGTGGTTTCAGTGTACGTAACCATACTATAAGATATGTAGTACACGGTACAGGGTACTCAGTAGCTAGAAATTAACAGTAATTAAAACCAAACTAGTTATATTTGAAAAGAATAGATTAGAAGGGTAAGCGGGGCAGTAACGTCCCTACTACATCCCGATAGTAAACATTTAGCAGCAGAGAAACTGCTTGCCCTCACGGGCAGAGCTGTCAGCTTCTATAGTGTAAGATAAATAATACTAATGTTAACTTCTTCCTCCTTCTCTTCCTTTTCTTTCTCCTTTTTTAGAACCTTAAACTTAATTTAATTATCCTTAACAGTTTAAATAACCTTAGTTAAAGATTTTAAAAGCTATAAGTAATTAGCTACACTTAAGGGTTTTAGGATAATTTTACTAGTAGTTTTACCAGCAGTATTCTTCTTTATAAAGCCTATCCTTAACTTTACTTTATTTACTAGTCTAATCCGTAGCGTAAAACTTGATAACTAGCCTAGCTTAGGCTTTAACTTAGCGGCTATAGCCTTCTTTTATAATAAATGTTATACTTAACTTAATTAGTAAGGTTTATTAATATCATTGGCTTTTTTCCCTACTTTTAATAAGCATTTAAGGTCGTTTTCAGTTAAGGGGTAGTATTATAAACCTTACTATCTGACGGGATATATAGGTAGGGTGAAGGTGAAGTAACGTCACATATAAGGTTTTAGATTTAGTAAGTGGCTTTAAAATCAATTTAAGTGGTGATTCTATATGAAAATCAACACTTAAAATAGTGTGATAAAATTTACACTTCATTGGCTGGATTAGCTTTCATTCACCCTTTCGCTTATCTTACGCTACTTATGAAGAGAGCCTTTTAGTCCACTATCCTCCGTCACTGCTCCTTCCACGACCGTTACCCTTTCTTCTCCGCTAGCTTCGGGTCTCCATCGTCCTCGCCAAACATCCAAAGGGTGTACTCCTTGCCCGTAACCTATATCAAAGTCTTGGCGTCCCCGCTAAGCCACTCGGCCGTCATGACGTCCAACTATCCTAGCTCGCTCATGCCGAACTTGCTATCGCCCCCTGTCGCCAACGCGTACGCCACGAGATTTAGCCGTTGCGGCAGGGCATGCATACCATCATCTACAGACGGCGCGGCGAAACGGAGGCCCCCTTGACCTACAACAGGTTTGCGCAACGGCAAAGGATCTCCTGGCCGGAGAGGTATTCTAGAAGGACTTTTCCCGTCGCATGGCCTGAGCAGGACAACCGCCAGCTCTAGGCCGCCAGCACCGCCTCCCAAGTTACCACGGCGACCATGAACACCCACGGCAAGCAGCCCGTCCCAGAGATGGGTGTCTGGCGTACGCTGATAGACGGCGTGATGAACAAGGGCAGTGAAGCGCTTCGTATAGACGCAAAAGACCACAGATCCGATACTGCCCGTTTGGGCGCAGTCACTGCCATTGCAAACCGGATCGAAACCGAGCCATGTCGTGACGAGGCAGTAGCTACCGCTAGCATCGCATTGCTCGTGGCGGAGGTAATGCACCGTCTCGGTGCTACTCCCGGTGCGCTGTAACACCCGGTAGGCGAGGTGGTCCCGCGGCAAAACGATCCGCTCCGTGACCCTCCCCTCCGTGAGCTCGTGCACCACGAGGTCAACTTCATTGTACGTCACCGTAAACACCACGGCGGGCTCTGTCGGATGCAGGATAAAATCCAGCTTAACGTCCGTATCCCGGAATCGCAACCCGACCTTCGGCGCCGGCCGTGGGTTGCCCAGCAGGACCTGCCCGCCCATGGTGAGCGGACCAGGAACGTAGCATCCTTGCGCAGCAGGGTCAACAACCTCAATCCCACTATCACTGGCGGCCCATGACCACATCCACACCTCAGCCGCCCTCCGCCCCATAAAGAGCAGCCGCTCGCCCTGGACGATGCACCGATCAAATGCCCCGGGCAGCTCCACCCGCCGCATCTCATCGTGCTCGAGATGCCATTCACAGACCCTTGCGTCCTCCTGCCCCATGACGAACAGCAGCCCCCCCATGGCCGCCTTCCATCCCCTCTGCTCCCCACTCAAGTTCCCGCCACCCTCCATCCCTCGCCGCACATGCGCCGCACCAAACCCAACCCCCGCACCAGCTGGGGCGGTGTGCTCGAAAGGAAACAGATACATCCTCCGCGTGCGAGAGCGCAGGTCATCCACCACCGCAAAGTACGGCATGTGCCACCCTTCGGGCCACCAGGCGACGCGGCCGTGCGCGTACAGCTTCAAGCGTGCGACGTGCTCGTTCTCGGCTGCGGGGTTGGGGTCGAGGCCCGGTACGGCGGAGAGGTAGTGAACGCCGCCCGCCGAGGGCGGGAGGGATTTGGAGAGGGTGAATAAACTGGAGTGGGAGCTAGGTTCGAGGTTAAGGCGCAGCGTGTGGCGGAAAAAGGAACGGAAGTGCCCGGAGGAGCGGAGGTGCTGGAGCAGGAGGGCGGAATGGAAGGCGGCTCCACGCGCGCTCTCTCGCATCCCAGGTTCACGGCCATCTTCTGCCGGCGGTGCGGCGGAAACCGAAGCCCGGATATGGTATGAAAGACCTGGGCGGAAGCGTTCGGCAAGGGAAGGCCAAATGTCGGCGGACAGGAGGATGCGTCGCTAGGTGCGGCAATCGTTGAGCGCCAAGAGAACGTCGGCGGCAGCAGAGAAGTGTGTAAAGACAGCGAGAGACAGCTCAGTGGGAAGACGGCTAAAAAGACCGTGGCCAGGTTTGAGATCGTCGTATTTAATGAGCGCCGCCGGCGAGGGTTTACGGCGTGTGGGAAGGAGCGACTTCATCGTGCTGGTGTGGGGTTCTTGATAGAGGACGGTGTGTGGTGATCGAAGATTGTGGATTTCACAGTGCAGGTGGTCTGTGCTGAGTCCATCCTCGATTGTCAATGACTGCGGTTCCAAGGACCACTTTGCAGTGGGGGTGCCGGCCGTAATAAGCGAAGGCTCTGCAGGCGCCTCCGCAGGTTTTCGCTCCGACCCACCTGGGTTTGAACTGTGCAGCGACATCAATTGCGCTGGCGATCTTCATCGTGCACATCTGTCTGTGCTGAATGGGTCCATATATCCCCTATGTCGTCCACTCCCGAGCTCAGTTGAACAGATGCGGCATTACTCCTCTCGAGCGGTGTTACGCCTGATTGATTGGGTCTCCGCTAGACGTCGCCTGTGGTTTGCTGTAAGAGACAGGTCTAGCGATGTCACAATCGGGCTGTTCCAGTGGTGTGCCGATTGACTGGGCCCACCAAAGGCGAATCTTCTGGGACGCAAACCGAAAACCAGATGCTCGCATTCTCGGTCTTGTCCTCATCAGCCCATTAGAGAGGGCCGCCGAGCGGAGTTGATACACCATTAATAACATAAAATTTCATACCTACAGAACACGTATCAAGATCAGATGGTCTGCGCTCGGCATCAACACTCAATACCGGTCAGAGTCAGCCAGAATCGGAACAAAACCACCCCTTACACATACTCATAGCAGAGAAGCGGTCCACCAATATCCATAACATCAGCAATGGTAGCACTCGGAATAACCCCCAGCATGTCCAGAACGTGGCTGAGCGTGGTGGTATTCCCCGGATCGCCCTGCGGAAGCGGCGCATCAGGCGGTGGGACCAGCAGCTCAACCGGGGGGATCTTGTCGGCCTCGGGAAAGACAATCGGCAGCGCCGGCGGATCCGATCCCGGCACCGGCGTCCCAAACGGACCCGGCAGATTTGGCCCAGAGATATCGCTCAGCCTCGCGGGAAGATCAAGCGCCTGCCAGTCCCAAAACAACTTATCGAGCCAGGTGTGGTGTAGATAAAAGGTCGGATCCCCGGGAGAAGCGATCGGATCCGTCATCTTACCACCAACACCAGCGTGACCTCCGACATGCGGGGCGGCCTCGAGGCAGGGCCAGAACTTGAGATACGTCGGCTTCGCCATACACTCATCTACGTGGGCTTGGCTGCTCATCAAACTGATCGTGTCGTTGACGAAGCGGTAGATGCAGTGCGCGGTTCCCTTGCGGTAGCCGGGGCCAAGGTTGTTGACGTAGTTTGCGAAGGGGCCATCTTGGATGCAGCCCATCACGCCCGTGCCGGGTCCCGGTGGGCCAGTTCCGTTGCCGCCGAATCCGGTTACCGGGTCCAGGACGACCGAGTGCGAAAAGTTACCTGCGTCGCGGGGCTCGTCCCAGTATCTTGCAAGAGTCAGAATTAACATTGTTCAGTGACTGGCGAGAGAGGGAGAGAGAAACGTACGGCTGAGCCCCCCTATACCCGCACTCCTCCCGCATCGCCTTCTCGTGCGCATGCATGTGGAGCCGGTGATACGGCAAAAAGGCGCCAACATTGTGCGTGATGGACGCCGGGATCTGGTGGATCGACTGCAACTCCTCGAACCGGTTGGCTGCAGAAGGCAGACCCAGCGTCGCCGGCTTGCTCATGAGACAAAGCTCGGCGTCGATGTAAGCCTTCTTGTCCTTCTTGGTGAGGGTATGCCATGCTTTGCGCTTGAGCTTCTTCCCCTTGGCGCATTTGCCTGCAGGGGGCGCGGCTGCCGCGGCAACATCATCTTGACGTGGTGCAACTTGTTGAACTGGTGGAGGGACTCGGAGTGGAGCTGGGGCTGGGGCTGCGATTGCGATGGGGGATCGGCGGATGTGACTAGCAGATGCAGAGACTGCGCTGGCCGAAAGAGCGGCCAGCGCAAGCACTGTAGGTTTGAAGAGCATCGTGACGATAACTCTCGAAGGAAGGAAAGTGAGGTAGGGCTGAAGTCGACATTAAGATCCCCCCATTCTTAGAAGCGGTTCGGCCCGTGTTTTTTATAGTTGACGGGGCCAGACCAGATCAGGTTGTTATTCATCGCCGGCACTTCGAACCGGCAAGAGATGATAAGGAACTTCTCGGTGCTTGCTCTATGTTTCATCCATAATCTGACCCCCTTGCAGTAATATTGCAGCTCTCGTAACCATGGTCCCGCCAAGTTCCAAGGGTGTGGTCGTGTTGTGTTATTCCTTGACGAGGTTAGCCAGGTTCCATCCAAGCTCACCAAGAGCCACGGGTTGCTTCTAATAGGTTAACCAAGCCCAGCCCTTCCAGCTATCGAATCTTTGCATCTGTTCCTTGCATCTTCCCATTGAAGCGCTCGAATCAGCGGTGATTTGCCTCAGCTAGAGAGGGTATTACTCGATGCTACGTTCAGGGTTCAAGGGTTGCGCGATCGGCCACTTTGACGCTAGTTAAGCGCCCGGTCCCGGAACATGGGACGCGGGGCGCGGGACGATATGCACCATCCTGGGAAAGGTTTAAGAACAGAACCAGGTCGCTCAAGCAAATGTAATGTTCGCCCTCTCTATTCGCTGGAATGTGGTAGGTCCAGTCAATGAGTGCATCAGTGGACTTTGACAGTATCTCAACCACTGTATCCATTGCATCTACAAGTTCTATTGCACCAATAAGCCAATTAAATTTCCTCTCGAGGTCACCCGTCACTCCACAATCAGCTTCCCCAAAACGTGGTTAGGGTAGGGGCTCGCCACTTGCTCCCTGTAGGATCTCTCCAAGGCCCAGGGACAGGCTAGCGATATCCCTCGTAGGCTTCACTCGATCGTGCCTTCTCGCTAATGGTTCTAATCGGCCATGACAGCCCGGGGACGAGTTTACCAGGCTGCTTGCTTGCTTCTTCGTCCGCAATAAGTAGGGAATACAAAATACCGTAGTTGGGCCCTCCAACGGCCACGGCCTGAAATGGGGGGGAAGACCCTGCTAGGTCCGCTACCAGACTGTGTGACAACTGTCCAAGGTCATGTAGTGCAGGAAATGGACGTCGGTCCAGCATTTAATTAGCTGGCATGATAGGGATCGGCACAAGTTAGTTGGCAGACCCGAGGATGCAGTGGGATTTGTTTCCGACGAAAAGACAAGTAGCGCGCTTGGACGTGTGGGAGGATGCCGGCGACGGCGACCACATTTGCGCCAGAGGAGGTTGAGTGGACCACATTTAGTTCTAAGAGGCCGGACGAGGAATGTTCGAGGCGACTAGTGTGAAGCTGAACACGTTTGATATGGTCTAAGAAGTGAAGTAGTGCAAGTTAAGCTTCCTTGGAGGGTACAATGTTAAAGCGATAATCCAATGCCCTATTTCCCTTTCGGTGCCTTGACCTGTCCAACCGAGTCGATACCTCCCATCCCCGCGTTCCGAACACGCTTTTGAGCTGCCCACGGCGCCGAAGGCTACCACAACTGTATCACTCTGGCTTCCTCCCATGAACAATCTGACTGTTCCCCAAAGATTAGCAGCTCTCCGGCATTTCGACCAGATCCTAGAGACGACGCGAAACTCACAGTGTCAAGTACGCATGAATACGAACATCAAGGATCTCCTTCCTTGCACCAGCGCAGATTTCCTCCGTTTCCTCCCGGCTCAGGCCCAACGCGCGAGTGAGCAACGCCATTGATAGCCCCTCAAGCCCATCGTTCATATTTACAAAGTTCCAGCGCCCCATCTCCTTGTGCTTCTTATCCCGCGGCCACACGTTGCTCGGCCACTTGAAACGACGCACCGTAATATCGACGAAACCGGCCGCTTCGAGCATCGCTGCGTACTGCGGCGCCAAGTCCATACGGCGCCCGAGGCGGGCTGCCGCTTCAGTGCTCATTTCGGACAACCGCATGAGGTAGGAAGTGGGCTTAACGGTGCCATCGTCGCTCACGACAGGCAAGATCATGTCGCTCATTTCGAGGTAGCCGTTGGGTTCCAGTCCACTGCCGTGAATGCGTCAGATAGCTCCGTGTTTAGTAAAACTTTGAAGACAGGAAGGAGGGAGGGGGAACGGGGGAGGATAGGTACTTACTTGTAGGCCTTCTGGATGAAGGCTTGCGTGTCTGCGAGACTGCCTGCGAGCATGCGGCAGAAGATGAAGTCGAAGGGTCTCTTCCAGAGCCATTCCTTCTCGATGTCGTCGGTCTCGAAGCAGCAGTTCGGTGGAACGCTTGCCGGCGTTAGTTTTGGATAACGGAGAAGAATACGGATCGAATGGCTCACAATCTCGGCTGCACCGGGCGCACGTCAACCCCGACGACCTAGGTAGGCAGTGCATGTCAGTTAGATTTGATTATCCATCACCACCGTCCTCCGTGTTCTTTCTCTCTCTCGCACCTTGCAGTCTGGAAACGCGGTCGCATAGTCCATCGCCCACACCCCCGTCCCGGTCCCAACATCCAAGACATTCCTCGCGCCGGCCTTTTTAGGGCTCAGACAGAGGTCATTGTCAAGAGTCAAGAGGAACAGCATGTGTTGAATTTGAAGCCGCTCGAACTCAGA
>Ga0247760_1002687_pt1 | contig 12907 bp, 15 predicted proteins | sample UWRJL171409R4_FD_179936 | JGI IMG/M metagenome (GOLD analysis project Ga0247760, IMG submission 179936) | Plant litter microbial communities from Arlington Agricultural Research Station in Wisconsin, United States - UWRJ-L171-409R-4 | ecosystem: Environmental > Terrestrial > Plant litter >...
GTGTTAGCAGGGAACGGTCAGATGACCAGCTGGCAGTACAAAAAGATACTTCATTTTTGCCCGCAGTTACTATAGTAGCCTGCGTACTGCACAGGTAATGTGGCTCTCTTTTTTTGTCAACCGCTTGACCGGGTGCACAGTTCCTCATCCGGGCAGAATTCGAACACCCTGCTGCTCGTTGATGAAAATTGCCTTATATCACAGTCGTCCCCAAGGCTGCAGAATGAGGAGTGGCATGCAACTCTGCGCTCATCGATAATCCATCTCCGACATCGAACTCGTCGCAACGACGAAGCACATCACTCGCTATGCAGAAAAATTCCCTTTTCTGGCTCTCTAGCCTTGGCATTCTTCTCCTCTTGCGGCCAACTATTTGCAGCGCACAGGCAGAGGATTTATGGGAATTCTGCCCCGGCGTGGATCACAGAAACTGCGATGCCACATTGAAGCTGAAGCGGGAGGCATGTGGCCCTGATGATCAGCCTCACGAAGAGACTTGTAACTGCAGCCAAGATTTTATCAACGTCTATGTCAAGTGAGTCGAGCACAATCTCCACCTCGTTCACAATTGAGCCCATTGTGTTGCTAACCCAGGCCTAAGTTGTCAAGCAGAGCTCACACTCTGCAGTGGCGACAATGTCATCACCCCCAGCGAGTGGGAGGGTCTCTTCGACTTCTGGGAACAGAGGTGCGCGCCCGTCATCTCGGCTTCATCCATCACCATACCCACGCCCACGCGGACCGTGTCTCCGTCCGAGAAGAGCAAGGCTCCCCTGGCCTCGTGTGATTACCGAGGCGGCCCTGATCGAGCTGTATTCTGTACTCAGGCCCAGCTCAGTGCCTCGTCGTGCTTCAGCACTACCGCTGATGCGACACATACTCTCGGCGCCTTCCCGTGTCTGTGTGACGCGAATTTGTTGCAGTTGATGGACAGGTGTGCTGTGGAGGAGAACCTCGCCAAGTGCGGCATCCAAACGACTGAGGTGCCGTGGCCGACTCGCCTCCGCTCGACATGCCGAGACTTTGGCTTGAACCCAGTCAGTCTCGACACTCACCGATAGCCATGCGTGGCGTGTTATTGGGCACATGCTGACCGCTCCGCTTAGGATGTACCGGCAACCTTTACTGGTAATGCACCGACCCCACAAGGGACGAATACGCCCAGCATCACCTTTGCGGCCCTGGGCCCGACCAGCACAAGCGGTGCGGCTGGAAAGGCGTCTGTCTCGTTATTGGTTGTGCTGCTACGGGGAATTGGCTTGCTTTTCATTCCCTTCGGCTTGTTCTAGCGTTCAGGTAATACCATTAGATAGTGAAAGGTGACATGATTTGCCGTGCAGGACAATTGCCGCAGAACTTTGGGCGTGGATGGTGCGTTTTCAGCTAGCCCAGCTCTAGCTTAAAGGAATCAATATTAGCCTTATCCGTTTCCTAGCCCTCAGACCAAGACATATTATTCTCCGTTGCCCAGTCCTAGAAGCTCTAGGCTACTTTCACTGCAAAAAGCTTCTCAAACTTTCCACATTATTAACGCGCCCGAGCTTGTTGAGCATCCCGCGGCACATTGAAAAGGTGGCGGGGCCGCTGAGCTTGGCGAACGAGGAGGATGATGAGTTTATGGGGGCAAAGAAGATGGAGGTTTTGAAGGGGCTACTGGAAGGGAGAATGAGGCAGTGGTAGGGGAGAGAATGAGTGGGGCAAAGCATAGGCTTGCGGTCAGGAGGGACTGAGAGGACCCGTGCAGAGAGAAGCAAAGGAGAGGAGTGAGAACTGCGCCGACGCATTCGAATTGATTCTGCTTCCATACAAAATCCTAACCCCCTTTACGGGGGATGCGCTAAAAAGGGAGCACCCATCAGTTGCCCAAAGAAACCCTAACCCTAACCTATCACATCGGACCAACACTCCACCAAGGCGACCGCCACCGTAGCACAATCTAGCACTATTGGGTAGCCCTCGGCGTTCATGCCAAAAGTGAGGCTTACTAGTGTCATTTCGTGAGCAGAATTATTAGGTGACATCTCTGATAACATATAGGCAGAGATCCCCGCACACTAAAGGCGGCAAGTTCCTTCCAACTCAATCCCCACTTCAACAACCCTGTTTGGCTCTACATCCAGGATTTACTTCATATACACGCATGAATAACATGGCTACATACTGCCGCCTTTCAGTCCCAGAAAAGCAGATCAGGATTGTTACAGTTTATCCTGGCTTCAGCGGGGAGGCCATCCGCTGCGCATTCCAGACCGTATCACTAAATGATCGGCCAGACTACGAGGTACGGGCATCCTGAACGGCGCAACGGAGGAGTAGTGTCTGATGTGGATAGGCTCTTTCATACGTTTGGGCTCGGAGGATGACCAGCTCCATGTCGAACTCGATTCATGTCAAATCCGGGTAACCCGAAATCTCCACGCCGCCCTGAAACGCCTCAGGTTCTCCGACAGGCCCAGAACGCTCTGGGTCGACGCTATCTGCATCAACCAAGCTGATAATGAGGAAAAGAGCCATCAGATTGCATTGATGGGGGAGATATATGGCAAGACAACCCGCGGTATCATCTTCCTAGGGGAAGAGCTGGAGGCCGACCAAAACGAAACCTTGGACGAGCGACAGCAACTTCACAACTTTTTCGCAGGTAGGCCGCCTCCAGGTCTGGAGCCGTTATACGAGCAATTCATGGCAATCAGAGCCTCGGCAAGCTCTGATGCACTAGAGGCCGTAAACAACGCCATCGGCAGGTTGCCTCGACAGTCAGCTCCGAGAGATAACATTATCCACAGGACAAGAGCATGTGTGTGGCACGGCGATGATCGAGACATCCACATACTTCGACAAGCGAACCATCCCAGCTTCCAGCATGACTCGATATTTCACGCGTTCTGCCTGCTACGTCGCTTAGCCATGGATGTTCACCCATCCGAGATGGAGTACTTCGCGCCTAGGTTCGGAGGTGAAGCTTGGTATCCCTCCGAGGCAATACGCGCTTTGAAGTGGCTAGGCGAGCGCTCGTGGTGGAAGCGAATCTGGACCGTTCAGGAATGCATCCTCCCAGAACAATGTGTTGTGGTCCACGGACCGGTACAGGCACCTTGGTCCATGTTCCACGAAGCCATGTCAAACTTGCATCGACACCTAATCTCCTGCTGCGCCTCCGTTCCCGGCATAAGCGAGGCGCTAAGCAGCTTCTCGGTCGCCATGTCCCAAATTCGGGATATCCAGACCTCGCGGCGGCAGCGCCGCGGGATAAGCCTTGCCACCCTGTTGACGGTTTTCAAATACCGGCAGGCAACGAAAACCAGGGACAAGGTGTACGGACTTCTAGGCCTGGTTACCGACTGGGGCACAGCTGGCCCCAACTCCATAATCCCCGATTACACTTTAACCAGCCAGCAAGTATTCACGCAAACCACGGCGGCCGTTATCCAGTCGACCAGGTCGCTGGCCATTTTGTGTCAGCCGGGTAACATGGGTATCGATTACTCCACTACCCTCCCCTCGTGGGTGGTCGACTACTCCCTGCCGGTCTCGGCCCTGGGGATGGCCGATCGATACCAATATCAAATCCCGCTTTACAAAGCGGATCGAGGAAGACCAGCAGATGTCCGCGTTATTGACGAAAGAATTCTGGTGTTGGATGCCGTCCGCATCAACAGCCTGCGAGAATGCTATGAGGCAGCGGACGCCGGGTATCGCGAGCCTCAGAGTAGGGTTCTGAGACAATGGTGGGACAAAGCCAGCCAAGAGCGAAGGCTCCCCTGGGACTGGAGGCAAAGATTTTGGCGAGCCCTCTGCGGCGACACGGTGGTGGGCTCCGCCGCAACGTACCGCCGCGCGCGTCCCGATGATGAACAGCTCTTCAACACTTGGTGGAGCGGCCAGGGACTAAGCGAGGTGGACACTTGGGCACCTCCCACTGCCGGTGGGTGGCCACTTCCTGTTGCTGGTAGATGGTTACCTCCCACCGTCAGTGGATGGCCACTTCCAGCTGCCGGTGGGTGGCCATTTCCTGTTGCTGGTGGGTGGTCATCTCCTACTGTCGGTGGATGGCCCCACCCGCTTGCCAACAGATGGCCACCCCCCACTACCGATAGAGGCTTTTTGGCCCGAGATCCAGGGAATCCTGTTAAATCAGTTGAGCCGGCAATAAAGGCCGCAACAGCGCAACGCAAGTTCTTTGTTAGTGACAAGGGCTACATAGGACTTGCGCCCAACACAGCTGGTAGAGATGTCACTGCCTTGTCCGAGAAAGAGGAGATATTCGTCATTCCGGGCGGAAGAACGCCTTTTCTCCTTCGACCTGTGGGGGAGCAATACATTCCCGGCGTCGGAATGAGGCGGAATTACCGTTTTCTTGGTGATTGTTACGTCCAGGGATTCATGGATGATGAGGCAATGGAGGACTTTGAAAGAACTAAGGAGACGATTTATTTAGTGTAGTTCCTTAACAATCAGATTTTAAACCGCTTTTTGGCAAAGTTAATATAACTACATTTTGGTTTTGACTGACATTTGGATCAGTATAACAATGAAGCTTGCTGAAATTTATCAGCACTATAGGTCGACTGCCTTAACTTTAAGCATCTCTGCAAGCACAGACTCTTGTTTTTGGGCCCAGCGCTATCTTTTCCTCCCGAGCAGTGATGGCGGTGCCGACGACGTCTATGATGGTGTCGATGATTCACACATCGACGGTTATCTGCTTGACATCGCTGCTGAAGCTGAGTTTGTCATGCGGCTGCCTCGTGGCATGGAACGTGAACGACGTAAAGCGTAGTTCGACGCATGTGACCCCGGTGAAGGAGAAATCCAGCGTCCGTGACGGCACGTTGCGTTTCTCGGCCTCCGACGCCGATAAGAAGCAGTGCTGCAAGATGAACTACAATGGCAGGATAGGTACACCAGGCTTCACAAATTAGTTCCATTGTCCACATGGACTGACGATCAATTCCAGAGTGAGCGTTCTGGTCAGAGCTGAAAGTCCAGAGACCACAGGAACAGTGTAAAACCTAAATGCGAGGCGCAGTGTAAATATGCGCGTTATCCTGTTGACAGTATAAGATTATCACACGTAAGAACGAAGCTTGGAGGCTCATTTCATGGATGTATGGTGTGTTCAGCAACCCGGAGGTTCATCTTCCACACATGCGAAAGCGCGGCCGGGCAGGTTTTAATACAATCACGCGGCTTCAGAGCCTGCGTCTGGAAGGGTCCAGGTGACGTCGTATTCCGCTGCATTAGCTACCTAAGCTCGATGATTTCTTCCTGGCTCTCACTGGCGGGCATCATCGTATCATTACCTGTCGTCGAAGTAAGTACCTTTTTCGCTCTCCATCCTTGGCGATCCCCACTACCCTTGGTGTTAATCCGGTTAAATCCTGGGTCGCTACACCTGCGCCTGGATTCAGACGTTGGGCCGACTGTAGACGCGAGAAGACGAGGAAAGAGCTTCCGAAGCAGCGGTTTCACAAAAATGAGCGCTGCGCAAAGAATCGCCGTATTCAGCTCGATCGACCTAGATTGTGCTTGGTCAGCCTAGCTAGCTCGACACGCTGTCAGAGTCTGTGTCGGGAATGAACTTACGACCAGATGTATCCCTCGACAAGTTCCCAGGTCACATCATACTTGTTCAGCAAGATAACTAAGGCGCGAATCCGGATGATGCTCACAGCGCAGACGCTACACACAGTAAGTACCCGAGGTAAGCGCCCATGCTGACGGTAGAGTTGGTACTCATGGGCGGAAAAGGGTAACTTACCCCGACCCGGTCATTAGAATCCCCGCCACTGCAATCTTTTCCCGCATCGGCATTCGAACGTTCCATAGCATGGGAATGGGCAGGATCAGAACAGCAATGTCGGTAGCACTGTTGAGACTCAGGTTCGTAATGTAGAAGACCGGGAGGTTGAGACAGAATCCCGTCGTGATGGTGACGTCCCAGCTTTTTGCAACGGGAAAGCAAGAGAAAATGACTACAAAAACCGAGGCGATAGAGTAGCCTACCACCACAAATATCAAGGAATACACTGCCAAGCGGAATTTTGGCATGGGGGAGACCTGCAAGTAGAACAGAAGGAGAGACAGCTTCACAAACATGATGCCAAGGCAATAAAAGACCGAGGTGCAAGTTTTGAGCTGGTGGACGGTCAGCACCTCTCTTCGAGACAAAATGCTCAAGGTCGGGCGTGTTTTCCTGGCTTTTACCTTCAAAAATGTTGTGAACTTGGCCAAAGACATGTCCCAGATGTGGTTACCCAAGCCTCCCTCGAAGCAGGCTACGGACGTGTCAGCGAACCCAAGCGCGAGCTCATATTATTCATCACCTAGGTGACTGGTGTAGTGCTTACTGGCCACGGAAATGGCGGAGAGGACGCATGAGCAGACCTAGGCCGAGTGGTAAGCGATTCAGCATTGCCAGTTCACAGGGCGTTGTGTGGGACGCGTCGACATACCCAAGAACTGACAAAAGCATCTGGCGACAGCAGGTACTGGTTAGCATCTCTGGTAGGTTCGAGCCGCAAAGACGGCGAGAGAAGACTTACAGTCGGTTGGATCGAATCTTCTTATGATTATCGCCCTGGCATACAACCGCATGCAGAGGGATAAGGTAGCGACCGCCAGGCACGCCAAGCTTGAGATGATCACCGGCTGCGCATTGGATTCCGGGTGGTTGAACGACGGGACGACCCCGGGTGGGGGAGGTGCGGCAGGTACGATTCCGGCGACCTCTCGGGCGGTAATGATAGGGTGGGGTAGCGGACCGCCGGAATGCATCATGACAGCAGGCGCAACATAGGCATCTCAATACAACGGCAGCATCCTCGAGTCCTCGAGCCGGGCGTGGAAGGGGTTCTTCGAAGCGATATATGATCGCACCTTCGCGGCATCATCCGAAACCATACTTCTCCGCCAATCCCTGAAAATCGGTTGCAGCCGACGTGACAAACGATGGAGTGCACATCGGGAGCGTGGGACTCGAATTAGTTATTCGGTGGCTTTTGCGCTAGCTGAGGGTATGCCGACGGCTGACAGCAACTCACCCTCGTCTTGGAGAGAGGAGTGCTGATGTGCAAGACACCGGGGAGAGATGGGTGACCAGTCAGGCCCGATTCCGCTGGCTTGGGACGCACAATGGGCGCCATGATGCAATGTGATTGGGATGACCCTGTCCATCTACCGGCCTGGGTCGCGGCAGGCATCCTCTCCTGAACGATCTGATGCACGTCGACCGAACCGAAGACCGAAATTGGAGAACGGTGAAGCCCCGCGAGTCAATACCCTGTCAACAGAGGAGAGCCCCGAATACTGTGGCTGCGTGCAAAGAAAACAACAACCCTGTCTTGTACCTTCAAACTGCCTTACAAGAGGGGTTCCGGCCTCACGGTTGTTGCAACCAGTCCGGGCCGTTTTTTTATCCCATCACACCACAAGTTTGCGGGGGAACAGGGGCTAGCTAGGGTAGTTTCTTCACGATCTGCGGCTCATGATTCAAGGGCTGGGCATCATGGGGAAATGCTGGGCAGTTGGTCATTCCAGGTTAGACTGAAACTAGTGGCACCACTGCGCCCAAATGCCGGCCCCACACTTTATTCATAAGGAAAACAAACCTCAGATGGTCGCCGACCATCTCCGATGGATGAGGGCGATCCTCGGCCGCCACATCGCCCTTCTTTGGTGCTCTTAGCCACCTTTTCTTTTTTTTCTTTTCCAGCCTACATACCGAGCATCAAATCTGGCAATGGCTGCCGCATATTGCTTATTGTCGAGCCATCCTCACCGTTTCGCCACCGGCGCCACAACAGCGGACCGTGCCAAAGACCTGGGTCCGCAGCTGGGTTGTTCGTACCCACTTGGCCGCGTCGATCGTTCCAGGAGCTGGCTAGTTTCAGGCTCAACCCTGTCGCTCTGGCCCGGCCCGGAAAGCCGTGAATGATGAAATGGCACTCTGGAGCTGCCTTTCTCGTTGGTCATTGCTGACAGTAGGTATTCAGAATAGCAAGAGGTGTGATGGTCATAGAAATTGTGGAGCCTGTGGTTGTTGGGCGGAACGGATTTAGCGACGACACACCTCATGAGGAAATACCCACGACTTCCTTGTCTATCGCCGACAACTCACTTCCCTGACCTGACGACTCATCACCTGCAGTGTTCATGTTTAATTTTTTTTGGGCCCTGGGTTGCCTAGGATGCAGACTGCCACCGGGGCTAGCCCCCGGCCCCTGGAGCTAACCCAATTAAAGCTCCTTTTGTGCCACATCTCACACCTGCCAACGACGACGGCCGTGCGCTACAACATCACGACGACTCGAACGGGCGTGGGCTCCTGGCTCGCGGCCTATAAAGGCTTTTCTAGAGGTGCTCCGGCTACGCAATGGTGGGAATAAGCCAATATCTCGCCCGATGAACCCCAGGCTTTCGAGCGAGAGTTACCTCGGTTGGTTCAACTGGCAGGCTAGAGTGAGGCCACCAACCTTTGTGGGATGCTCGGACTGTAGCAAGCATCAATAGCTCATTTTGCTCGGCTTTCGCATATTTGGAGACAGGAAGAGGCATCCCGCCTTTCAGCCTGCAAATTTCATCCATGCTGACGGTTGGTCTACGAGAACGGAAACAAATATAGGGATATCCTCTTCAACGACGAATTCTTGTAGACCGACGAGTTTGCTATGGCGGTCGCCAGGCCGCTGCCAAGTGATGATTCTTCGCGGTAGTCTCCATCCCAGTCGGTTTAACCATGAGGCTACTAACGATTGGCACGCGCTGCCGAACGACCCCCTTTGAGATAACGCCACGACTCTGGAGCAATCCCGGGCCGGAGATGGCGCTCCCTTCCTTGCGGCGGCATGACTCTCATGTCCCGTGGCATTTGGTCTTTGCCAGTCCACAAGGCGCTGCAGCTAACTCACAGAGATCGGAGGGCGAAAGAGCGATGCGGCATCTAGACATCGGGGGCTCAACTACAGGCCGGTCCGCGCCGGAGTGGCCTGCCTCACTCGTTCGCCTCTCTATAGCAAGAGGGCGGATAATTCGGAGGTCCCAAAGGCACCCAGGCGTCTCTTGTTTCACGCAAATACTTGCCAAGCTGTGACATGTACGGATTCCATTTACAGGTGCCTGAAGCGGTATCTCGATGATCTGCCGCATTGACCTCGCTTCTTAGAGGACAAGAAGTTAGATTGGTCGCCGCTCGCACCTCGGACCACAACCGTCATCCGAAACCATCACTCATCCGCGCCAGTTGGTTCCATAAAAGCGGACGGCAAGAGGTTCTTGAGGTGCCCGGTAACTCGCCCTAAGACTCGAACATCTTTGGCACTCGGAAACGCTCGTCATCCTCTTTCCAGAGAATGTCTCGGCCAATCCAGTCTAGCACGACATCCTCAGCCGGGATTAGAATAGCGCTTCCCCACATTCTTTTTCCAAATGGACAAATTCCTGGACACACGTGATATCCATATCTTAGTGTCAACTGGTGTTTTAAAATCGTTATCAGCGATGCATGCTGCTCCTTAAGTGTCTCCCGGCAGTTTCCCTCTCTGTCCAAGATCACAGCTCTACTTATATTGCGTGGGGAGGACCCCAAGGCAATTCTAAGCTTAGCGGTATCCGGCTCCGGAACCCCAAGGTCGACTCTTACAGCCAAGGATAGGAGTAAATCAACGGCAAAGCCAACGTCTGTCTCAAGAATAAATACCAGACCGTCAGCAGCCAGGGAACCCCGGTAGAAGGCGCACTGGTCAAGCTCGGACTCGCAAATGCCGAGATTGAGAGGGAGAAGCATAGGAGCACTCAAATCAACCCCTTTGCCGAGGAGAATTGAGGCTCCTGCAATACCACAGGCCAGCTTCCCGGTTAGCCCAGCAATTGCCGCTGACTAAAGAGGTGTTACGGGCTAGAGGCAGCGCCTGAGGGGGACATCTTGGGTTAAGAAGTACCTCTGCGACACCGACGGTAGCGGATAGCGAGCATTAGTCTCAATAGCATGCTGAAAAATCCATCGTTAGATATCCGCCGTTTCGGTAGGATCCCAAATGCTGTCCAGCAGTGTTATCGAGAGGTAAGCCATATATTGCGGCGTCGGCATCCCGCTTACCTTGAAGCGCGCTCGATCGCATTCAAGTATCCTTTACAAAAACAAAAGGTTACTTCTGCAGGCTACTGTTCCAAGAAAATCGATATGTTTCCAGCTCGCCCATTCCCGTTCTGAGGAGCTCCAGTAGTAGCAGCGGTTTCTAGTAGAGGATGGTTGTAAAATAGCATGGCCCTTTTCAAGGATTTCCAGAGCAGCATCTCTTAAAATAAGACTATAGCGTACAGTGAAATATAGCATAAGGATAAGTAGTTATGCGTCTGTGATAGGTAATGGTGGCTCAAGACCCCACTGATGGAAAGACAGAGCAGTAACTGCAAAATATACTTTCAGCAGGCGGAAAGTACGATTTTAAGAAGCTTCGCAATGTAGCAGAATCTTCCGCCCCTCGTCGTGTTCAAGGAACTCCTTAGCTGAGCGGTGTAGGAAAACGACCTCCTGTAATGGCTCCCCGAATTTATAGTCCCTGCCAAGCTCCAAGAGTCCCGCACACCTTGTCTCTACTCGGCGCGCCATTGGTTTACATCGACTATAGACGATTTCTCCATAACGCATCATTACAGAGGCGGAGTCGCCCCGGATGAGGGCGTCCGTCAATTTCTCGTCTGATACAAGCACAAGATCGCGAAGATTGAGGCGCCAGGCACCCCGCGACTGGATAACAGTGTCAGAAAGAGTGTAGCTGCTCAGCATCAGACCAAGAAATCCTGCGGCTTCCTTGCGGTATATTTCCTCGTCATCACCTAACCAAGCCCACATATCTCTATACAGTGCGCGGAGATCCAATGGAAGCGCTCAGAGGCGCCGCCACAAATCGTCAACATCATCACCATTATAGAAGCCACGCTCAAGGTTCTTAATGGCCAGGGCAACCCAGAGAAAGACGCCGTCCACCATCATAGATATTTCACAAGCGAATCGCTCGTAGGTAAGGTAACTGACATCCGAACGATAAAAGAGCCTTTCCAGCCTATCTAAGGCAAATCTCTTAACATCTCCAAATGTTAAGTCCTATATGCGGAATCTTAGGAGATGTTTTAGGGATTGCCGGAGTGTTAGCTCTGGGCGGCTCACCAGGCACATCTTAAGGCACGGCACCGTGCAGAGATAGTCGAGAAAGTGCAGCAATTCAACCTAACCGTCTGAAGAATCCACCTCGTTTAGGCCATCCAAGAAGATACACACAGGCGCTGGTACAAACGCCAGAGCCGCGAGCAGGACTTCTGTAAGTTCGCTAAGCCACCAATCCGAATCACAGTCTTTAGAGCAGACACGGGGGAATTTCTAGAGCATAAACCACATTAAGTTAAGTGTGTTAGATATAAGCTGGTGAAAAAGGGAGCAAAGCATTCCTTTAATGGTAGCCTCTATAGGGTGGCCAGCACTCCAGATAAAATGTGATAAGACGGTAGCGTCACCGGATGAGTTCAGCTTCTCTTTCATCTTAAAATCCTCAGCTATCATCTTAATAAAGGTGCTTTTACCTAAGCCAGGCTTCCCTGATATCCAAAACCGACACTCTTCGGGAGAGGAAAACCAGGTGCAGAAACAGGAGACAGCCTCAGCGACAGACTTCTCACTAGTATAATCATTTCCTTCATCGAACCATTAGTCCAGTGCGCCGAAAACCCAACCAAACGTGCTAGTATGGGGGTCGACAATTTGATTTCGCCGTCCGTTCATAGCTGGAAATTTAAGACTCTAAAGCAGTCGCTTATGCCGAGCTGCCTTAGTATCGTCTAACCTCTACTAAGCAATGCCTCTGTCGGCTCTCTTAATGGCCTGGGTGACTGTGTTAGATTCTGTCGCCAGCTGAGTGATAACTTCCCATAGACGAACTATACTCGTTTCACCACCCACCAGTGCCCAAGTAAAGGCTTAAATTCGGGTATCGAGACTGCTGAAGTCATGACTCTGTTAGGCCATAATAGCGTCGCTTTTAGTGCTGCGCCAGTTAATAACCGTACCTTTACGCTACAGTTATAACTTAATTATCCGAAGACTTACTAGAGATTGAAGAGTAGCTGTGTTTCAAGGGCCTTTTAATACGCTGCTTGTTGCTTCTCAATCTGTTCTACACGTCTTGACCTAACCTTAATAGCCGACTTAAAGCCCGCTAAAATCGATCCCGTAAGACTTACTTTTATGCCGCTTATGCTGGATTTGTTAATCTCGGTTATTAGAGACATAGCGACTTCCCTGCAGCTCTTTGCAATGTCCACAGCTTCTTGTTGGGCACGCGTCAGAGGGCGCGATGCCGTGTTGGCTTCGATATCGGCACACGCCTTCGTCAGGCTCTGGGATGCAGCGGCGAGAGCGGGGTCGACGACGCCCCCTTTATAGAAAGCCTTGGTCGCTTTGCACACTTCACCGGCAAAGCTGAGGACTTGGATCACATTACAGGCCAGCCCAAAGGCTGCTAACGGCTCGAGTCCCGACATGTTAGTGCTAATGCTGGAGCTGAGGTTGCTGAGGTGTAGGTACGGAGAGTTAATAGCGGAGGTCGTCCTTTCAGCTCACCTCATGCATTGGTGCCTAGATCACGGGACCTTGGCCCAGCTAATTGGCCGCGGATTTTTGGGGTAGTGATTCCCTTTCGACGAGCACCTAAAGGCTTCTCTGGACATGATGAGTCCTTGGGGTTTGATCTTTCGTTGTCTAGGAGAGATGAAGCGCGTTGAGAATGGTCCGACTCAATTAGGCTGAACTCGCCCCGAGATCGACCATCTCCATATTGCAGATTCTGTTTAAATGCGATAATTTTGGCCCAACGCGTCAAATAAGAAGAATGAAAAAGCACATATTACAGGAGGA